>Ga0209056_10005854_pt1 | contig 12777 bp, 11 predicted proteins | sample GraSoiAngelo_114_FD_185876 | JGI IMG/M metagenome (GOLD analysis project Ga0209056, IMG submission 185876) | Grasslands soil microbial communities from the Angelo Coastal Reserve, California, USA - 14_0903_13_40cm (SPAdes) (version 2) | ecosystem: Environmental > Terrestrial > Soil > Grasslands... | reverse complement strand
AATCGCCGACCTAATCCACCATCGGCAAAAAGCCGGTGCACGGCGAAGACGACGAGCAGCCGGGGCTGACGGTATCAGCCTTGATGTTGTACTTAGTGGCAGTCGCGAGCGAAAAATCGCCGATGCGCTCCTCAGCGGTAGGCACGTTTGCCTGATAAAAGCGGCCGCGGCGAATGCGCGTACCCTCATAATTGAAGAAGAAAAACGCCTTGTTCTTAACTACCGGTCCGCCAATTTGCCCTCCGTATTGGTTCTGCACATGCTTTGGCCGCGGGCGGCCCACACGGTTCGTGAAGAAGTCATTGGCATCGAAAACTTTGTTGCGCAGATATTCGTAAGCCAGCCCGTGAAAGGCGTTGGCGCCGCTCTTCGTCGTGACGGTGACCAGCGACCCGGGACTACGGCCGTTCTCCGCGGAGTAAGGGTTGGTGGCAATCTTGAATTCCTGAATTGCATCTACGGACGGCCGAACGATCTGCGTTGTAAGTTCCTGAACGTTTTCGGAAAAAGAGTTGTTGTCAACGCCGTCGAGCACGAAGTTGTTTTGCAGGGAGCGCACTCCGTGCACATTCACAGCGCCAGTGCGCCCGGAGGCGGTGCCGCCTCCCTGCTCAGTGTAGCGATCACCCTGCACGCCGGGAACCAGGCCCAACAAATCATCCCAGTTACGGGCGCTAAGCGGCACACCAGCGATGAGTTGGTTTTCCACCACGGCACCGGGCATAGCGTCCTGCGTAGAGAGCAAAGGGGCGCTACCTTCTACCGTGACAGACTCATTCGAAGAACCGATTTTCAGTGGAATGTCGAACCTTGCGCGCTGGCCGACATCGAGCGTGAGTTCGGAGATTACGGTCTGGAATCCCTGTCGCTCCACCTTAAGTTTGTACGTGCCCACCTGAACCACGGGGAATTCGTAATAGCCAGCTGCACCTGTTTGCGTCGTTTGTGTCACATTGGTAGCGGTGTTCGTCAACGTGACATTGGCATCAGGAACGGCGGCGCCGGACGGGTCGGTGACGAGCCCCGTAAGGCTTGCAGTATTAACCTGTCCGAACGCCAAAGATGACGCAGCAACAAGAGCCGCTGACAGGACGATTGCCTTCTTCATCTTCCCTCCTGAATCTGAGCGCGCTCGAAATTGTCAGCGGCTGGCAATTGTTTCAGGGCCAACAACAGAGCGCGACAGCACGCGATTACTTGCCAGTGCCCGCTTGGGGTATCCAACCGAAAGTAACTTCTAGGTTTAGAGCGCCGCGGTTTGGCCCTAGAAAGCAAACGAGCGCAGAAGGATAGACCACAAGCGCAGGCACACTCTGCAGCGCCAAGTAGAAAGCTTCTTTAGCGGCGTGTCAATGTTTTGCAACACCCGGTTCAAGTCAACACAAGAGGAGGAGTAATCGGCGGAGGTTTGTCAATCCTTCTACGTGAACGGCCATGATTTGTTTTTGGGGGATGGTGTGCAGGGAAAGGGTGTCCCCTCCTCCTGCCACGCTCCCATAGAAATATCTTTGGGGCCTGTTGTGCGCCTCACTCCAAAGCCGGCGTGCGCTCGGGCCACGGCACTGTGAAGTGGTTGAGCGTTTCGCGCTAGTGGTGAATCGGCATGGTCCATCTCTTCGCCGCCTGCCGCAAAGCGAGATACAGCAGCTTCAGCGCCGCCTCTTCGTTGCGATCCGAATACTCATGGCGTGATCGCAAGCCGTTTGGAACTCGGCACATCTCGCGTTCTTGAAACTCAGCCCTTTCTTACTCCTAGCATGGCGCGAATCCGACGGCTGCTTTAGAATCAAAACAAATCTGTTGTCCGGTTCCCCGGTAGCTCAACGGTAGGGCATTCGGCTGTTAACCGAGAGGCTGTAGGTTCGAATCCTACCCGGGGAGCCAAATCCTCTTTGTCGTCAATAAGTTGCCGCGCCGGGGAGAGCATTCGGTTCGGCACCGAATGGTCACAAAAGTGAGGCGCACTCGATGTCGTCCAAGCTGTTGATTTGTAAGATTGTTCAGCAGCTCGTTCTCGGCGGCAGAGGTGCGCTGTCACAGGAATGTCACGAGTGAGCCGCATCGCAGAAGGTTCGGAACCTTGTTCGCCTCTTCGTAACAAAGACTTCTATCGATCAAACGAATCGGCTGAGTCGGATCGATCTTTCGGTTGGGGTGAATGGCACGCTCGGCGGGTGCATTTCAATCTGCCATGCGTCGGCATAGGGCTAGCGAAAGGAATAGAAGATGAAACTGGTAAGCGGATGATTCTTGGCTGGGTTTTCGGGGTTATAGAGTACCGTCACCTGCGAGCCTTCCTCGAGTCCGGCTGCACCCCAACCGGTTTCTCCTTCGTAGGTTTTCTGATCGAAAGCGACGAACTGGTATTTGATAACTGGCACGCCCTTCCCTAAATGGGGTGCGCCTTTACCGCGCACTTTGTATTCCGTTACTACCCCGATGGCGGAAAGTCGATTCTGGACAAGCACATGTTCTCTGCGGTACTGAACAATCAGGGAAACAGCCGCGAGCACAGAGAGTCCACCGTAGAAAGCACGATAAGGCCAGTGCGTCCTATACGTGAGATACGCCAAAAAAACGATACACAAGATGTAGAAGGCGGCCACGCGGAGTTTGAGCTTAGCGTGGATTGTTCGCAGCCGCAGGCTCGCATCAGTGGAATCGGACTCTTGGGTAATAGAAGCGGTTTGCGTTCGCTGGTAAGTGATTGTGGCGAGCAGGTCCTTTGCGCGGTCGTTGAGATAGCCTCCTGCTATCAAAGCACCAACAATTTCATACTCCCGCGTTGGGCCGACCATACCTTGTTCCCGGTGCCGCCGCGCTTCGGTATCGGCCTCTTGAACGAGAGCGATACACTGTGCACGCTGTTCGATACCTGCGTGAGATAGGCAACGTTCAACAAACAGCGTGTCATAGATCTCATTCGGTGTTTTGCTTTGCAGAAGGTCGGTCAGGGCATTTGGTATTTCAGCCATGAGATCTCGATCAGTTCGTCGCTCGATGTCTTGTCCTTCTGTAGACGAGAAGGAGAATTCCCAGCACTACAATGAAAACCACTATCCAAAGAAAATAGCGCAATAGATGACGCTGCGGTGGCACCAACGGAGGGCCACGCCGAGCAACCCGCGGAGCATACCAGTGGGAATAGGCTATGTTGTTACTCAGGTCGATATCCGTTCCCGCGAATGAAATTGTTGCCTTTACGAGACTCCCGCCTTTGGGCACCGAAGCAACGTGCACACGGCAGCGGATTGGCTTCGACTGTCCTACGCGAAGATCTCCCACATCCCATTGCAGAACTACGCCAGCGAACTTTTCGCTTTCGGTGGTGCGCGTGGGCACAGGTTCCACCTGCGTCAGGTTCAGGCCCCCAGCAAGACTCAGCGATACCGAAACGCCGGAAGCGAGTTTGTTGCCGAAGTTGCCGTACAGGACTGTATAGGTCACGTCCTTTCCGGCCGGCAGAACACCTGGTAACTCCGCTCCCGACACGTCCAGCCAGACCCGGAGGTCTGCTCCGGACAATTCAACTCTCTTTGCTACTTCGAGATGATTATCTGCGGGATTGGCCTCTATAGCGCGGGTCGTGGCATCGAACGTGAACGTCAACAGATTTTTTGCATCTGTCGTAGTTCCGGGTTGGCCCGGAACAATACTTTGGTCTAGAGCGATCGTGACGATGACAACCCGTGTTGCACCAGGCTCGATGTCACCGAGCTGCCACTTGGCTGTACTGCTGCTATTTGCACTGGGAGCCGGTGTGCCCGATTGTAAGGAGACTCCTTGGGGAAGCAAGGCGGTTAAGACGGTACCCGTGGAGGTTATATTCCCTTCATTGCTAACGCTCACCCCGAACCTAATAGGCCCACCGACGGTGAGGGCCACGGCATCCAAGGTCGATTGCACAACCAGATCCGCTGCAGGGGGCCTCACGACTATTGAAAGGCTGCCGGTATTATTTTCGAGATACTGTTCGTGGTCGCTGGAGGTTACATTGGCGGAGACAGTAAGCTCCGACGCAGCATTCTTCGCTACGCCAAGTTTCACCTCAAACGTTTCAGGAAAGGCGTGAGCCGACATGGTTCCCAAATTCCACACCAAGTTCGAGCCTTCCACCTTGTTCGGAGCCGGACTGGCATTCTGTAGCGTGAGACCGGGCGGCAGCTTTACCGTGAGAACCACCGAATGCGCCTCGCCATCACCATTTAAATTGCTAACTCCGACTCCTACGGTGACAGTCTGTCCTGGTGCAGCCAGGGGGCGGGGGTCAGCACCCGGCCGCATTATGACGACGCTCAAATCAGGTCCGCTCGTCTGCGCTTGCGCAGCAATTGCGATTGGAAAAACGCTGGTGGCAGTGGGACTCGGCTGAGACCCGCGGGAAGACGTAGTCGCGCTGCAAAGCACTGCGAGCAACAGTAAGCCTGTGACGCTTGGTCGACCCATCTAGTCATCCGCAGGACACTCATGGGGCGCCAGTACTCCTCGATCCTCAACGTGAAGGTGTAACTCTCCACCCCTATTAACTTCGGTGTCCCATTGTCCGTATTTCGGGTCTGCGACATCTTTAAGAACCGACCATAACACGGTATCGTAATTGGCCCTGGTTCCATCGCAGTAGAGGCAACCGCCGCGGGGACAATTCCCATGTAAGTGGTTGAAATCGCCTCCTTGGCCTTTGCCATGAGTCTTGTGGGGATTCTCCCAAGTGTCATTCATGTCAAACAGCCCGCCCCACGGAAGCGCAATATCATTAAAGCTGACTTTCTGAGGCGGCCATGGCTTCTGGCCACACCTCTTTAGTGCTTGACTCTGTGTCTGCCACCAGTTTAAAAAATCTGTTGCTACGTTTTGAAAGGCCGTGATGGTGCCAACAGTTCCATTTTCTGAGTCTGGATGACTCGTTGTTCCCCACGCACCAAATTGCGGACACTTATACTTCGAATCCGCACAAATGTCGTAGTTCTGGCTCTGGGGCAAGAACGTCAGATTTTGAAACCCAACCTCGATCATTGTGCTGTCCTTGCGGTCTGGGACACGGTACGATCTGGCGGTCACTTTGTAGTCTCCGGCGATTCCAACGCAGCGCGTATCTGGCGTTTTGCCGGGGGGCGCAAATGTTACCCCCTTAGATTCTTTCACTTCGCCGTTCTGATCGGTGGCAAGCGTGATGCGGGGATTGGCATTTGTCAGATCCTTTCCGTTGAGTTTTCCTTTCGGACGTTTGTTGACATGAATGTGGCCCCCGGTGCTGTCTTGCGGTTCGATCTCGAAATCGACCTTCGCCCCTTCGACAGGAGCTCCGTGGCAGGTAACTCTGACGCGAACCTTCGTATTACTGTCGGGGGTTATGACGGGATCACCCGGCATCATATTCACATCCTCGCAAGCTGTTAATGTGAACGGCTGATGCGTGTCGAACTGATGGTTGGCATTACAGGTCTGGTCGATTCCTTCAATAAAAGCATCGCCCGAAAGTACGCCAGGGGCTGCAGTTCCCTCGAAAGTGGTTTCCCACACCTTTGAAAGATTTGGGCAGTCGGCGAGCAATTTCGGATCGGTGCAAGCGGCCATCTTTCCGGTCAAAGATGCCTGCGTTTTCGGGTAGTCAGCCTCCGTCTCTTGTTTCACACCGCTCAGGTCGGCCTCAAGGAGAAATTCAAGCGTGGCGCCGTTCGTGCACTGGTCATCCTCGGGGGCAAACGTCGCATGAACATGGTTGCCACTCTGTTCGATGATGACCTGTCTGCCGTCCTCGGTCAGCCATCTCCCGGTCAACTCCAGTGACCGCTTATTCTGTGAGCCTTGCAAGTCCTGCCCTACAGATTGTAGTAGAGCAATCGCGAGCAAAAACGCAAGGAACAGAGACAAGGAATGAGCTGTACGTCGGATCATCGTTAGCTTCCTATTGGGATCGCCAAAGATAAAGCACCTTGGAGTTACCTTTTGACCGCGGATCGAATGTTTGCGGAGCGAGTTGCCACTTTGAGATGGAAACAAATGCCCTGCACTGCAAAATGAGCGCCCAACCTCTCACCTCGTTGCAACTGGCTGTGCACCGCGCAATTTTTTCAAGGAATAACGGAAGTTTTTCTGCTCAACTATCCCAGCGACAATCATATCCATTCCCTTCTTCCAAAAGAACTTTGCACTTTGAATCTGGGCTATAGCCTCTCCAAGTTGTCCGACCGTGACCGTTACTTCCTGCGAAGCCGCCACCTGGTGAAACCCAGCAGGCTCGAATTTAGGATGCTCCCAGAGCCGTCCTGACTGGTGGGTGGTGAGTATCTCTTTCGCCTTTTTGAATGCAGCCGCTGAATTGAGGATCGCCCCTGAGGGATCCATGTACAGGTCTCTGCCGTCGATCTCCCATTTATCCATAAGAGCGTGAGCTTTGTCCTCTAAACTCTCTTCAACCTTGGCCTTTTCACGATCATGTTTGCACTCCGGGGACGGTGAAAGTGCCCGCCGCAGGTCATCGAGGGCGCTCCGCCAGAGGGCATCAGCCCGTTCTAAGTCCTTGTCGTTAGCTCTGTCGGAGTCAACCCGCTGCTGAAAAGATTCACCTACCATAGTGGCCTCCAGGGCAAGTTCTGCTATGAACGCCAGAGTGGCCGCTTTTTCTGCGGCCGTGGTCGCCCCTTTTACTGTGGCTACTTCTGCATCCGCTTTGAGGAGACTCTCCAAACGCGCGGCCCTGTCCCAAAAATCCTCCTCAAACGCCTCCGCGACTTTCTCCGCGTCGGTATCGATACCGATGTGAATGGCGGTAGCTTTTGAGGTTCCCCAGACGCTCTCTAAGATATGCTCTTTGAACTCCTCATCCGTCTCCTGCCCACGCTTGATCCAGGCTACGATAAGCTCGTCGGCCGTCAGAGTCTTACGATAGAAATTGGCCCACGCCTCCGGGCCACACTCCACGCGGACCAGGGTGAAGTCCTGGTGCTTGTCGAAGCGACGATCGGTATGACAATTTACGTAATGTCCGCTTTCAGTTCCCCCTGCTATGCCCATGATGAAGACCTTGCCGGAGATTTTGTCAGGCCCAGCAGTTGCGTCGAAAGTTGTTGTCCACACCTTCGGAAGACCACAGTCTATGACCAACTTCGGGTCTCTAGTGCAAGCCGTCATCGTCCCAGAAAGCGAAGCTCCTTTCAGGTTTCCATCAAGCAAGTAATCCATGGTGCCACCGTTCGGGCATTTGTTATTGGCACCAACGAAAGTTGCATGCACGTGGAAACCGATGTTTTCGATAATTACCTGCCTTCCATCTTCCGTTTTCCACTTGCCATTGAGATCGGGTGATGTTGTCTCCTGTGAACCATCTGAGCTCTGCGGTCCTGTTGACCGTGATTGAGCAACAGCTGAGAGGAGAAGGAGAGCGGAGAGCACTAAACTAGCTTTGGCTTCGCCTATCATTGACTCCTCCCTTCAAAGGCCATTGACGGATGCAACTCTTGGGAGTCCGCGTGTGGACGAGCAGCAGGCTCTTGCCCTCTGCCCTCAGACGCGGTAACTAGTTCCCCTCGGCTCCTCCACTCGAATCACTACTCCCATCCCCTGTACCTGCGTTGCCTTCGCCGCTATCAGTTGAGGCTGCAGCAGCCACACCAGCTCCTGCGGCTGCCGCGGCTGCCCCTCTGGCCATGCCCCAGCAGTCGTCTAGAGAACCACAGTTGCTCGCCAACACCACTGCTGGCATGAGCAGGACAACGGTGAACCCGAAGCAAAACCAAAACGCTGTTCTCCACAAACCTTTCATTTTCGCCTCTCTTTCAAACAGCCGCTACAGATCGACATGGAGAAAATCAGCCATTCCACAAGAACAGCTACACCGTCGTTTCACGTGGTTGCTTTCCTTTGTTGAGTTGAAATGGTCGGGAACATCGCGTAGAACAGGGCCACTGTTGCCAGCGCGCCGACCATCACAGGGCGAAGGCTGCCCGTACGCCAAAAAGAGCTCACGATCTGATTTGAAATCAAAAAACCGATGAGCGGAACAATGATCATGCGGAATGCTGGCGGGATTCTTCGCGTCAAATTGATCCACGCTTGTGGCACTTTGCCCAACAGGCCATTCCGCCACAGTCCAATTGAGCCTGTCACGATCAGCACGATTATTGGGTCAATCCATCCGGCGTAAGTGCCTGCAAGGATGATCGTCAGAAAGATTGCTCCCAGCACTACACGGGTCCTCGCAGCGAGTCCCCGCCAAGCGGCTCCGTGTTGGGCCGAGCTCGTGCGACGCCGCTCGCGAAGTTCGCCAATAAGGGGCGCTACGGGTGAGCGTGAAATTGAAATATCTTGGAGAATAACCCGCGCGATCGCTGCAATTGCAGACGCGGCCACAATCCATGGCCAGTGCACTTGCACTGGTACGACCGCTTCATCTGTGGGTTCCCCCCCTGCCCAAGTGAAGACCGGACGGATGAGCACGATCGTCCCTTGGCACCACAGCAATGCCAAACCAGCGCAAGCTACGCTGTTCAACCCCGCTTTTGCTGCCAAACGCAGCGTCGCGTCGGACACGTGAAGGCGAATCCCGCTCGCCAACTTCCAAGCAAGTTGAGGAATACGTACGACAAGAATGCCCAAAAGCAAATATCCGACCACGTGACCCGCCAGATTGCGGGCAGAAAGAAAACTCGTTGCCAATACATGGAGGGCGTCTCCGACAATGTACCCGAACAGAAGGCCTGCACCCAAAGCCCAGTTCAGGGCCGCGCTCGCGCTTGCCAACATAAGAAAAATCAGAGACTCTGTGTAAATGTGAACCATCCCCGGCCAAAACCAGGGAGCCAAAAAGCCGATCGCGGCAGCCACCAAAGGACCAATTGCCGCTACTTTGCGCCACGGTGCCAACCAAGCGGTGTCTGCAAACGAATTTGCAAGTTGCGGACCCCAAGCATCCAAGAGCGCTGGGAACTCAACCGACCAGAATTCTATCCTTATGATTCGTGCCAGTAGGTCCTTCCCGGAAAACGCCGCAGGTTTGTTGCCCGTCGCTGTTCCTGGTCTCTCCTCCGTATCCATCTGTTCTCCTGATTATTGCGGTCTCGCAAGACAAGCGCTGAACCATTTGCACCCGAATCCCAACACCGCACCGTACACGAGGTGTGATATAGCTGAGATCTGCGCGAACTCCCGGTAGAAGCGTATGTTCAGCCAGCCCGGGTAAAGGGTCAGCTGAAAAATCTCCAAGAACGCCCCCCAAACCACCGCCGCCCCCACACCATAGCGCCCGAATAGCAACCAGTAAGAAATTCCAAAGCAAAGGCCGTTCAGTATGTGAAATGCAGCACCCGCACTGTAAACTACTATTGGCCCAGCAGAAGCGCCGACTAGCAACATGCCGAAAATGCGTATGACTTCGAAAGGATTGTAAGGCGATGGGTCCAGTCGAGATAGAGTAAATCGAGTAATGTCATAGGCACCGGTGGCTATCACTGCGGCTGCAAGTCCAATCTTCAGCTGAAAACCTAGCCTCCTGCGGGAATCCGATCCCGTCCTTTTCCAAACTAATCGGAACGCCGCCAATGGAACTAATGCTCCTAGTCCCAGTCCAAGACGCAGAGACACACCACTCACGATGTAGGTGATCAACGCAACCCCGCTGAAGAGCAGACTAAGACCGATGACTTGTGTTCTTCTGCGGTTTGGCGTTCCCTTGAGCAAGGGACAAAATTCTCCAGATTGCACTCGGAGTGAGACAGCTCTCTATTTCTTCACAAGGTATTCCACATATTTCGTGAATACTGGATCTTCGATGCCCTTCTCGATAGAATCCGCGATTTTTTTGAGGACCCTGCCGTCGGGGGTGATGAAAAATGTCGCCCACCCTTTGTTTTCTCCAATCCAGGCCATTTGTGTAGCCTGATCGCCCCGCAAAACAACATACTTTGCTCCGTACTTTCCTGTGCACTGGCGAATCGCATCATCCGAATCAAAAAGATCGACTCCGACGACCTGCAAGCCTCGCGAAGCATAGTCGCGATGCAGTTTGGAAATGACTGCGCCGGTCCAGTCGCAGCTGTTGGAAGTAAAGAAGTTGACGACGAGCGGTTTGCCCGCAAAGTTTGCCATTTTGACAGTTTTCCCCTGTAAATCAGAAAGGGAGAATGGCGGCGCCACTGTCAGCTCGCGCTGGGAGATTATCGGGTGAGCAGGCGGAGGCTCGGACAAAGCATGCACGACAGCTGCTTCCACTTTTTTCCACGTCTCCTCGTTGAGGTCCTTCCCAAGAGCGGTCACGTCACCGCTGCGCGAGACGATGAAGTTCGCCGGCGTGCCACCCATGTCCGCCGGACGCAGTTCGCGCATGAACTCGCCTTGATCGTTCAAGCCGATCGGCCAGGTGATGCCGTATTGCTTCAAATATGCCGGGATTTGCGCGACCGAGTCGAAGGTATCATCCGAAACTCCAAAAATCTCAAGTCCCTTGTCGTGATGTTTTCTGTAGAGATCGACGAGTTTTGGGCTTTCCCTCCTTGAATCGGAGCAGCTTGTGCGCCAAAAGTTTATGAGCACCACTTTGCCCGAAAAATCGGCCAAGTGGAGCAGCCGGCCATCTGTTGCCGATGGTAAGGTGAAATCTTTAACTGGAGTTCCCGCAGAAAAAATGCGTGTAGAAACGAGAAAAAAGAAGACTAGCAAAATGAATGCCCGAGACCACTTCATGGATGACCTCATTTCCAGGAATAGCGAAGAGGTCGTTAAACACCAGGATGGTGTTTGAGCTTTTGAACGCCGCGACGCTACCCTGTCAGCGGATACGGAGGAATTCGCGCAAACTCTACCCCCCTGGATTCTTATTTGTCAATGACGCGGATCTCCTCGGTCCGTTCAGTTAGGAGGAAGTTGAATCAGCCAGCTGTACCCTGGGACGAAGAGGGGAGACGTACACTAGGCGTGGTATCAGCGATCGCGAACGGAGGAATAGATTCCGAACCAAGTCGCAGTTGGGCTGTCACAGGAATGTCACGCTAATTGCCGCCAATGGCGGCAATTTGCAATCAAGAGGTGAACAACAAAGGAGAAGTCGGCTTGCCACAGTTATTCAGAACTTGCTGATTTCCCTCGGTTAGCCTGTCTTCCGGCAAGATTTGATTAAACCACTCTGCTGGCTGTTAACCGAAGGGTGGGAATCGGCCGCGCATTCAACTCTCTGGCCTCCAAAACGGACTAGGCGGGAGAACTTGCAAATTAGAGATTCAGAAGAGGAATCCTCCTTCTTCAGCTGGGACTGTAGTAGGCGGTTTTGCGGCCGTGGTTTCGCTGGTTTGACCTGCTTCTTTGCTTTGCTTCCAACGTTGACCCTTATCTCCGTTTCCGGCCGGCATCTTCCGTGGCAGGTCGTCTAATTCACTCAAGAGCTTTCCCTCAAGGCCAGCCAGGTCGCCCGCTGATTGGCCGATCAGCATCTTGGTCTTGGCATCGTTAAAACCAAGCCGCCGCGCCAGTTCGCAGATTCTCGCGAGCTGCTCATCTTTCTCACTTTGTCCGATGGCGGGCTCTACGGGCTCCTCGGCAGCAGCGTTTCCGTCTGGATAGAACTCACCTGCAATCTCTGCCGCACGCTCCGTTTCTGTCTCTCGGACGACGTACTGAACTCCGTGAGACAGGTCGAAGGCCGCGCGACCCTCTCCCAAGAGCCTGACCGGTTCGGTCATATTCGAAACCAGGGTCCGCAGGTCGGTCGCTCCGATTTCCAGACTGAGGATGTAGGCCACCGACGTGTGCCTCGTTCCGTCCCGATCCGAGTAGGAGACTCTCTCTGGACTGGCTTTCAAAATGGCTTTGATCCCCGTCAAGCGGCCCCCGTTCAACCGGCGAATCTGCATCAAGCCGTTGGAAAGGTTGCGAACTGATCGATAGCTGCTCGTGTGAAGACGGCAGGTGGCGCCGAAGATCGGGAACCTCTCCAAGATGAAGTACAGATCTCCTGACGGCCGGCAATCGCCGCGCTCCAAGTCAGGGCAACCCTCCCCGCAGGGCTCAACCGGCTGACCTTTCTTTGGTCCGTCGACGTACTTGTAATTCCCAGGCCAGGTCTCCCCCTCGGGATGCTTTTGCGTCCTTCGTGTCGCTTGCATTTCGAACCGGACACCACCTCCGTTTGCGATCTGCACAAGTTCCGGCATTTGCACCCGCCCGGAGTCCACAAAGCGTACTCCGTTCGAAAGACCTCTCTCGGGTCGTCATTAAGGAAGATAACTCCCAGCTCGGTCGGCTTCTCGCCATGCGCTTGAGCGATGTCCAGTGCTGGCTCCCAAACAACATCTTGCCCGCGCAGCGTTTTCCGCTTGAATATAAAGTGGTCCAGCTTACGCGGGTGACCATTTTCCTTGCCTGGCTCTGGCCCTTCTCCAATGGCAACCTTAATTGTCACCGGGAGTTTCTCGAGGGCCGCACCGTTCTCATCATGGGTTAATCCAAGAATACCCATTGGACTTCCTCCTTCGGATGTCATGTGTCTGTTCGAGAGGATGGAGATTGGCTGGCAGAATCGAATGGCCTGACTCAGAACAAGGTGAGTTGGCCTTCCAGGGAGCCCTCACGTCGCGAGGTCTTGCGACGAATCGCTTCCTGAGCGGTTCCCAGTGGCAACCATTGAGTGGCAGCTGCGACCGGGTTCTCAATAACAACGAGGTCGCCGTCTTCGACAGGCTTTGTTATAGGAGCTTCCGTCTCGCTTGACTTCACCGCGAATACCTCTTCCTGTTTCTTTTGGAGGCTGGCCCACACCTGGTCAGCGCGTTCGACTATCCCTTTCTCTGT
>Ga0209056_10005853_pt1 | contig 12778 bp, 9 predicted proteins | sample GraSoiAngelo_114_FD_185876 | JGI IMG/M metagenome (GOLD analysis project Ga0209056, IMG submission 185876) | Grasslands soil microbial communities from the Angelo Coastal Reserve, California, USA - 14_0903_13_40cm (SPAdes) (version 2) | ecosystem: Environmental > Terrestrial > Soil > Grasslands ... | reverse complement strand
CAGTTCCAAATTCACTTCGCCTTCGCCGGTTTTTGGATTTGGGATCTGCCCAAGAAACAGAGCAGCGTTTTGCGCGTGCATCATGACAAACTCGATGAAGCGCTGCGAAAGCTCGCCGCTCTGCGTGCTGGTTTGGACTTCAGCCATGGCTCATTTCTGTTTCGCGGCTGCGGAGCCTTCTGGCGGTCGCACCGTCGCCAAAACATACGGTTGATCACGAAAATATTTCGCAGCCACGCGCTTAATATCGTCGAGGCTCACTGCGTCAACATCGTGTTCAAGTTGTTTGTAAAAATCAAAGCCAAGTCCGTAGATCTCGTCGAGGGCACACTGATAACCGAAAGCATCGTTGCTTTGGTTCGCAATATCTTGTTGCCCAATCAATTTCTTTTTCGCCCGCGTCAATTCCTGACTTGTCAGACCATCGTTCGCAAGCTTGTGGATTTCATCGAGCAACGCCGTCTTCACCGGCTCAATTTTTTGCGGATCGGTGCCGAGATAAAAAGCGAACAATCCCGGCACGAGACCTTGCATCTGGTTCGCGCCCACGTAATAGGCCAGCCCCATTTGCTCACGAATGCGTACGAAAAAGCGTGAGCCGAGATCGCTGCTTGCCTCATCGATTAAGTCCAGCACGGTTCGATCCGGACTCGATACACTTGCACCACGAAACCCGACCATGATCACGCCTTGGGCTTTGTCCTTCCTGCTTTCGACGGCTTCTGTCCCGCTGAGTGGCGTGGCCGGATGTATGTCAGTCAGGGCGAGCATACCCGGTTTCATGCTATCGAGCGCTTTCTCGAAAAGCGCCTTCACGTCTGCCGCCTTCACATCGCCAAAGACGGAAATGACGCCGTTTTTTGCGACGATGTAGCGATCGCGAAATGCGAGCAGATCTTTTTGCGTGAGCCGCTGCACGGAGTCGACCGACCCATTTGCGCGAAGGGCGTACTGATGTTGCGGGAAGAGCGCCTGCCGCATAATGTTGCGCGCAACGGCTGTCAACTGCTCTTCTTCCTGCTGGATGGCGGCGATCTGAATTTCTTTTTCTCGCGCGATCGCTTTTTCCGGCATGGTCGCGTTGAGCAACACATCCGAAAGCAACTCAACGCCTAACTTCACGTCAGGCTTGGTGACACCGAGTGAAACATTAAAGGTGTTGTTCCCGGCATCGCTCGAAATCGAGCCGCCGACCGCTTCGATCTGGTTTGCAATTTGTTCTGCGGTCCGCGTTTTGGTTCCTTTCAGCAGCACCTTCGCCATCAAACGCGTGATGCCGTTGTCCTGCGTAGTCTCCGCGAGAAGGCCGCCACGGAAAACCGCGCCCATCGCAACCAGCGGCAGCCGACGATCTTCGCGCACCAAAAGTCGCAATCCATTCGAGAGCTCGAACTTTTGAATCTCAGCCGCCCCAGCGACCCTTGGACCCTCCGCTTTAGCAGCCAGCGAACCCTTCGGATTCAACGACACAAGGGTCAGGTTGGTGTCCGTCAGGTAATTTGCGGCGACCCGCTTAATGTCATCGAGCGTCACCTTCTGGACAGCATCGAGATAATCCCGGCTGAAATTCAGATTTCGCGTGAGAAACCAATTCGAGCCAATATCCGAAGCCTGGCCGCGCATTGTCGTCAGAGCGCCCAGATGGTGACTAAGCGATATTTTTTTTGCCTTGGTCAATTCCTCCGCCGTGACACCCGCTTGCTTCACCTCGTCGATGATGCGCAGGACCAATTGCTCAGCTGTATCGCGTTTCTTTGGATCGAGAGTGGCATCAATTCCAAATAAACCAGGATCGCCCGGCGTGTAAGAAAACGCCGATATACTGAAAGCGAGACCGGCCTCTTCACGCACGCGCCGGTACAAACGCGAACTGCGCCCGTCGCCGAGGATAGTCGAGAGAAGATCGAGCGCGGGGACGTCGGGACTCGTGATCTCCGGAATGTGCCATGCGAGCTCGAGATGCGTCAGTTCCGTGGGAAATTCCTGATGCGCTTCGCGCCGGCCGAGCTGCGGCGGTTCCGCAGGAATGAACACCGGTTTGACCGATTGTTCCGGATAAAGCTTGAACAGCTCAGCGAGCTGTTGCCGCACTTTCTCTGTATCCACATCACCCACTATGGTGAACGTCAGATTGTTCGGGACGTAGCGCGTCTTGTAATACTGCATCACCTGTTCTTGTGTGAGCTGATTGTAGATTTCAATCTCGCCGATCACCGGGAAGCGGTATGGATGCCGCTGATACGCGGTGGCAAAAAGAAGCAGCCCAGCCATGCGATCGGGATCATCCATGCCCATGGCGAATTCGCGCCGGATCACTTCCTGTTCTTTCCGGTATTCTTCCGGCGGCAAAGTCGAATTCATCATCGCATCGGCCAAAACGTCGAGCGCGGTAGCGACACCATCCTTCGGCACATCGATCCAAAAAACGGTGCGATCGAAAGACGTGTAGGCGTTAATGTAGCCGCCGACGTCCTGAATCTTCTGTGCGATCTCGTTGGTCGATCGCGCTTGGGTGCCCTTAAAAAGCATGTGCTCGAGAATGTGAGACAAGCCCGCGCCAAGATGCGCGTCTTCATCGATGCTCCCTGTGGCACACCACGCCTGCACACTTGCCACCGGCGCGCTGTGATCTTCCTGCACGATGATCGTCAGCCCATTTGGCAGCACCCATTTTTGTGCCGAGCTCGGCGGAAACGTGATTACGGACGAGCCGTCAGGCCCAGCGGCATTCAGATTGGCAGTCCTAAACATAATCGCGACCAAAAGCGCCACGCTCGGCGCGAATCGCATCATACAGGCTTAGATACCGGCAATTCCGAAGGCGGCTTCGCAGCCTGTGGTTTTGTCGGCGCGAATGGCTTCACAAAAGCCTCTTCAAAATCATAGACGTTCTTGAAATCTTCGATCGAATCCTCCTCGGTCTTCCCGAATATCCCGGCGCCAATCAGATTAAAAACCATGTTTCCAATATCCTCGCAGGAATGAATGCCCCAGTTATCGAAAACCGTCATGACCAGCGGACCAAATTCCTTAAGGGCGTACTGCCGCACGCCTTCCAGCAGTTCCGGCCCACTCACATGGCGCACCGTGGCTCCCTTGATTTTCTTCTGCTGTTTCGTTGTGAAATCGAGCGCGTCGCGTAGAAAAACATACGCGTCCCCCTGGTAACGCGCGTCGCTGGCCAGGATCGAATCAAGAGCTTCGGCAAATCCAATTTTTTGCATCAATAGAAAAAGCGCTCGTTTCGGCGCCCACTACGATAAGCAGCAAGCTTCGCGCGAGCAACTCCGCACAAATTTGCAGGAACGCCTGGCCGCCCGTCCGTCGCGACGGAGAAACCTGTGCTACTGCTGGTAGTCTTCGAGCTGGTCCTGCAGCGCATCCAGATAAACTGACAGCGGAGCGCGCCGCCGCGGTTCGGGTGCCTGCGGCTGGTCCGCTGCTCTCAGGTAATCAGCGAAAACACCGCTCCTACTCTCCATTTGCGTCGCTTCGAACCAGTTCATGTAATCATCAATGTCGCTCATGCGAGAGGCGAGTCTTTGACGAGTATTTTCCAACCGCGCCAGACGCTTGGTGACTCCCCTCCGTTTACCGCGCGCAAGCCGCGTTGCGATTTCTTGGTATTCGCGGGCGACCGGCCGCAAAACGGGGTTCGCCTGCCCGATTAGCAAGAGTAACGCCTGGCTCAATTGATTAAGGGCCACTTTTTCCGGCGCCGAAGCCTTTTGCCGCGCGAGCGCGCCGAGATCGACTGATTTTCCGATCTCCGGAATTTTAGCGCGCAACAATTCATCGAGGCGTCGTTCGCTTTCGGCAAAAGTAAGCAACTGAAAACTTTGAACTCCACTTAATCGAGTGATGGCCGATTGCCAGGTCTTTTCTGCATTGCCAGCCAGCGAGGGAAACTGCGCTTTCAAATCGGCCAGCGGATCGTTTGACGCATGCGACAGACTTCCGATGTAACGTGCCAGTCGCGAGCGCCCATCGGGGCCATCGATAAGGAATTGCACCAGCGCAAGGGAATATGCGCGATAAAGCATACGGCCAGCGGAATCAAGTAGCCCGGGGCGTTGTCGCAGAAATTCCTCCAGCGACACCCCCTTGTCCGACAGGGAAAGCGCCTCGACAAGAGGGCCGCGGTCGCCTTCGCCTGCAAGCGCGAGCACGCCTTCGAGCAACCAGTCCGGCGGCTCGACGAATACGCTGCCAGGAGCAATGTCCGGTTCTTTTCGATAAATCATCTCCAGCAGAATCGCGCGCAGCAGTTCGCGCTCCATCAATGAAGCGTCCAAGTTTTGGGCGATCTTCAAATCGAGCTGCAGCTTTAGGCCAGAACCGGTCTGGCTAAATCGTAACTCCGTCGGCGGGATTTCGGGCAGGTTTGCCTGCTGCGGTTGCAAATTGACGACGATTGGCGTTTTCCACCGGTCAGGCTGCTGCAACAGCGCGAGCAAATTGGTCTTGGTCTGCTCTGCAAGCTCGGAGAGGGCGCCGCGCAGCGCCCCATTAGCGCCGTAAATAATGAATTGCTGTGAAGGACTCACGCTCCGCTCGAGCCCTGCGCAACGCAGCCCGGTTTCACTCAGTGCCAGTACGATTATAACCGAGCCAACGATATGAGCTGGTGACTTCATTAGGTGAAAGCCAACATCGGATCGCACTATATGCGCCGCAAAACAGTGGAGACGAGGCGAAAATGTTCTGGGGTCTATTCTTACACACCCGTAAAAAAAGCGAGACTTTACCCGGCCTGCGGTGTCTAATAATCGGAAACCCCATTTACTATGAATAATTCAAAACTTATACTTTTCTTGAGTTGCCTTGCTGCGCTAACACTAACTGCGTCAGTAGTCACAGCTGCTCCGCGCGGTAGCGGCGGCCACAATTTCGGTTCGATGCCTGCGCGAGGCGGGCAGACGTTCAATCGCGGCGCAATGGGCACATTCAACAATCGTAACGCTCACTTCCGCGGTTTTAACAATCGCGGTTTCCACAATCGAACGTTCAACAATCGCGTGGTCTTCATCGGCGGCTTTGGCTTTCCGTGGTGGTGGGGCTGGGGTTGGGGCTGGGGCTGGGGATATCCATATGGATATTACGGCTACGGTTACCCCTACGGCTACGGTTATGGGTACCCATACGGTGACGGATACGGTTACCAATCTGGGTACGACTCTAATTATTCCGGTAGCTCAGGCGGCGGCACGGCTTACGGATCCGACTATCCCACCCATTCACGGGTCGCCGAGTTGCAGCGCCGGCTTGCGCGGGCTGGGTATTACCATGGCGCCATCGATGGAATCTTGGGGACTCGAACGCGAGAAGCAATTCGAGCGTACGAGCGCGACCACGGGTACGCAGGCTGATCGATTAATCGACAGCTTCTCTCAACGACCGGCGGAGATTCAAGCGGGCGATCCCTTATCCGGTTTTTTCTCAGGAGTTTTGGTTGCAGCGGCTGGAGGGGGCTTCGCGGCGGTTTCTTTCGGCGCGGTCGATTTTTCGCCAGCCGTCGGGGTAGGAGGAGATTCTTTTTTGGCCGCTTCTTTATATGAATCGCTTCGATAATCCGTGATGTAAAAGCCGGACCCCTTGAAGATAAGGCCCGCGCCGGTGCCCAGGAGGCGCTTCACCTTTCCATGTCCCCACTTTGGCAACCGGCAGAGATCCTTTGGGCACTCGCGAAAAGGTTCGTCGCGCATCGACTGGAACGCTTCAAAATTCTGGCCGCACTTCTGACAAGAATACTCGTAGGTTGGCATGGAGATGTTGATTGACCCGCTTGGCGGACAACGGCGTGAAGTCTGCATTAAACAAAACACAATTCAAGCCACAGCCGGCTTATGCAGCTTAGCGTTTTAACTAAATTTTGTATGCTGAGTGATCACAATCTCTTGACTTTTTGGGTTCCTTGCACATTAAAGTGCCGTCGAAAAATTCTTATGCTCCGTCCATTTTACGCCACTCTGCAGGTGGCATTCTCTATTGCTTTCCTTCTTTTCGCGGCCGGTTGCGGCGAAGATCCCCGCTACGCAGCCAGGACCCAATATTTGGGCGGCGCTTACGGGAGTGCGCCAGCCGGCCCCCCACGCGACACTGTCTCATATTGGGATGGAGATGGGATTGAAGGAAAACCTTCCATCACCATCAGTCTCACAGAGCAGCGCGCCTATTTCTATAAAAGCGGTGTGCTCGTCGGCGTTTCACAACTTTCAACTGGCCGCGAAGGACTAAATACTCCATATGGTCAGTTCTCGATCATTCAAAAGGACCAAAACCATGTCTCCAGCTTATTCGGGGACTACGTCGACGCGTCGGGAAACGTAGTGGTGCCTAATGTCGATGTGACCAAGGACCCCAAACCGCCGGGTGCCCATTTTAAGGGCACGCCGATGCCTTACTTTATGCGCATCGTTTCTGGGACAGGATTGCATGCGGGTTATTTGCCCGGTTATCCCGCGTCGCACGGTTGCATCCGCATGCCGGAATTCATGGCCGAAAACTTTTTCAAATCGGTCTCGCTCGGTACGCCAGTCACGATCAAGAATTAGATTCCTCGGGGAAGCATCAGCATCCGGGCTTGCAGAAAATTGGCGGTGGCGGCATTCTGAACTTTCCTCCGATGGGAATATGATCATCATCACGCAACCGAATGCCACCGAGGAACAGATCAATCGGATTGTCACACGTGTGCGCGAGTTCGGGCTTGACGCGCAAATCAGCCGCGGAGCGTCGCGCGTGATCATCGGTGTAATTGGGCCCGAAGCGCTCCTTCGCGAAAAGCCGCTGGCCGCAATGGCGGGCGTGGAAGCAATCGTTCCGGTGTTGAAACCCTACAAACTCGCCGCGCGCGATTCCCGCGGGCCCTGCGCCGTCACGATTGGCGGCGTGCGGGTGGGCGGAGACGAGGACGTAGTTCTCATTTCCGGCCCATGCTCGGTCGAAAGCAGGGAACAGATTTTCTCAATCGCGAGGATTGTAAAAAAATCTGGCGCAAGGATTTTGCGCGGCGGGGCGTTCAAACCGCGCACTTCGCCATATAGTTTTCAGGGATTACGTGAGGACGGCCTTCGGTTTCTTGCCGAAGCCCGCGCGGAAACGGGCCTGCCGGTGATCACCGAAATCATGGACCCGCGCGATCTCTCCGTGATCGAAAAATACGCTGACTGTCTCCAGGTCGGAACTCGCAACATGCACAACTTCTCTCTCCTGAAAGAGGTGGGCCGCAGCAGGTTGCCGGTCCTGCTCAAGCGGGGATTCAGCGCCACAATCAACGATTTGATCATGAGCGCGGAATACATCCTCAGCGAGGGCAACATGAACGTGGTTCTCTGCGAGCGTGGCATTCGCACCTTTGAGACCGCGACACGCTACACGCTTGATCTGAGCGCCGTTCCGCTCCTAAAATCCAAAACGCATCTGCCGGTCATTGTTGATCCAACGCACGCAATCGGTCTGCGCGAATTTGTTCCGCAGATGTCTCTCGCCGCCGTCGCCGCCGGGTCAGATGCGCTCATGATCGAAGTGCACGATTCTCCTGAGCTGGCCAAAAGCGATGGCGATCAGGCGTTGACGCCGGAAGTTTTTGCCGACCTGGTTCCGCGCCTCCGCGCCGTCGCCGCAGCGATCGGTCGCAAGTTGTAATCGCTTCGCTGCCTGCCACGCCGTATCCTCGCGAAGGCAGGTGCGAAGCGCGGGGCTAAAATGTTTGCACGCGCGCGAGGCGCGTCTCACAGAGACGCGGCTACAACTCTGCAATAATTTGGCGTAAGGTTCGCGGTGAAAAGACAGATCCGCGACGAACTTCCGGAAACAGTCGCGACGAGCCAGCCAATCGCACGCAAACTTCGCGCAATCGAGAGAGCCCAATGGCCAGTACAATTTTCGCACGTCATCCAGTCGGCACAGGCATTTCTTGTTGCCACTATCGCACGCAAGATCGACGAGACGATTTGGGTCCTCTGTCCCAACGTTCATTCTCAAGAATTGCTTTACGAGAGCTTGCTCAACTGGTATTCGACCGCCCTTTTCCTTCCGGAAGCGGAATTCGCTGCGGTTGAAAATGTCTTGCCCGACCCGGAAATCGCGGCGGAACGGCTCGCGCTGCTGACGCAGATCGAGCGCGAGACCGGTCCACATCTCATCGTCGCAACGCGCGCAAGTCTCGACCAGGCTGCGCCAAGACGTGGCGCACTCCAATCCGCTATCGTTCAGCTTCAACGCGGTGCCAACGAAAAGATGGAGCGCGTTCTTGAGCAGCTCGCCGACGCCAGTTACGAACGCGTTGCCCAAGTCACGACGCGCGGACAATTCGCCGTCCGCGGCGGCATCGTCGACCTTTATTCGTGGCAGGCGCCTTTGCCGGTGCGCCTGGAATTTTTAGGCGACGAAATCGAATCGTTGCGCGAGTTCGACATCGATACCCAAGTTTCGGTGCGCGATTTTGACTCGGTCGACATTTTCCTGGGAGCGACAGAAGATCAAAGCGGCATCATTCGCGATTACGCCGCACGCGATCATCTCAAGATCGATATCGAACCGGAAAATAGTTCCAGCGCAAACATTCAAATCAGCGAATGCTGGATTGAGATCGGTCCGGAAGATTTTCGCGGCGCGTTCCAAGATTGCGAAGTCGGCAAGTTCGCAGTTGGCGATCTCGTGCTGGCAGAGGCAAAACGTGCGCAGTTTGCCGCGTTCTTAAAGGAATGGCGTGCGAACCAGGCGAAAATCGTCATTTATTTTCAGACCGAGGGCGAGATCGAGCGCTTTTGCGAAATCCTGGGAGGCGTTACCGAAGGCGTTGATCTTGTCGAAGGAACTCTCGCTCGCGGATTTTGTTTTCCGGCGGCCAATCTCGTCGTGCTTGCGGCGGCGGAATTATTCGGACGATTCGCTGCCCATCCGCGGCGACGCCTGCGTCGCGCGGAACGTCATCGTGTGCAGATCGATTTCAGCGAACTCACCGAAGGCGATTTTGTCGTGCATCTCGAACATGGCATCGCGCGCTTTCTGGGGTTGCAAAAGTTTGGTAGCGCGCGGCCTGAGCCTCTCCCGAGCGAAGTCGAAGGAGGCGCGCCGGGAAACGCCATCACGGACGGCCCGGCGGTCCGTCCCTACCAGCAGGAAGCACAGGAAGTCCTCGTGCTCGAGTTCGCCGATGAAGCGAAACTCTACGTCCCGCTCGAGCAAGCGTACCTCGTTTCCCGCTATGTCGGTGTGGGAAAAAAATCGCCGTCGCTCAGCTCGCTGGGCGACGCGAAATGGATGCGCGCCAAGAGAAACGCCGCCGCTTCCATCTTCGATTACGCCGGCAAAATGCTCGCAGTCCAGGCGGAGCGGCAGACGCATCCCGGCCACGCGTTTGCCCCTGATACAAGATGGCAGGCGGAATTCGACCACTCGTTTCCCTTTCGCGAAACGCCGGATCAAATGAAAGCGATCATCGATACGAAGATCGACATGGAGCGTTCGCAGCCGATGGACCGCTTGATCTGCGGCGATGTCGGCTTCGGCAAGACCGAAGTCGCAATTCGCGCGGCGTTCAAGGCGGTCATGAACGGTAAACAAGTCGCAGTGCTCGCGCCGACTACGGTTCTCGCTCAACAACATTTCGAGGTGTTTCGGCGGCGCATGCTCGACTATCCGGTGCGGATCGAAATGCTCAGCCGTTTCCGTTCACAATCCGAACAGAAGAAAGTATTGCAGCTATTGCGCGAAGGCGGCGTTGATATGGTTATTGGCACGCACCGGCTTATCTCTGGCGATGTCGTTTTCAAAGATCTCGGCCTCGTCGTGATCGACGAAGAACAGCGGTTTGGGGTTCTGCACAAAGAAAAATTCAAAGAACTATTTAAACTTGTTGATGTCCTGACGCTTTCCGCAACGCCAATCCCGCGCACGCTCTACCTTTCGCTGGTGGGCGTAAAAGACATGTCCACGATTGAGACCCCGCCGCTTAACCGTTTGCCGGTGGAGACGGTGGTGTCCGCCTACGACGAGCGGATCATTCGCGATGCGATCAATCGCGAACTGGAGCGGCAAGGCCAGGTTTTCTTTTTGCACAACCGGGTAATGACCATCGAGCGCGCGCGCGATCGCATTGTCGATCTCTGTCCGCAAGCGCGGGTCGAAATCGGCCACGGCCAGATGGATTCGGATGAACTCGAAGCCATCATGGCCCAGTTCGTGGCCGGAAAGATCGACGTGCTGGTTTGCACGACGATTATCGAAAGCGGCCTCGATATCCCAAACGCCAATACCATCATCATCGATCGCGCGGACAGGTTTGGCCTCGCCGATCTTTATCAATTGAGGGGACGCGTGGGTCGGGCCGAGCATAAGGCGTACGCTTATCTTCTTCTCCCGCGCGAATTGCTGCCAATTGGCGCCGCACGCAAGCGGATCAGTGCGATCAAGCAGTACAGCTCGCTGGGCGCTGGGTTTCGCATCGCGATGCGCGATCTGGAGATCCGGGGCGCGGGCAGCATCCTTGGTACTGCGCAAAGCGGCCACATTATGACGGTTGGTTTCGATTTATATTGCCAGTTGCTCAAGCAAGCAGTCGCACAACTCAAAGGTGAAAAACTGCGGCTCCGGCTCGATGTCGATCTACGGCTTGATTTTGTTGCTACCAATGAGGCACAGTTCGCTCACCTTGGGCCCGAGACGTGTGTGCCCGCGTTTGTCCCTAGCAGTTTCATCGACGATGCCACATTGCGAATCCGGGCTTATCGCGATATCGCGGAAATCACCACGCATGAGCAATTGGATCGCTTGCGGTGCGATTGGCGTGATCGGTTTGGGCCGTTCCCACCCGCGGTTGACAATTTGTTTCTTCTCGCCGAAATGAAACTCGCCGCGGCAAAATCCGGGGTGAGCCGCGTCGAAGTGCGCGACCGCAAACTGATGTTAACCCGGGGCAGGGACTTTATACTTGTCGCGGGCAAATTCCCCCGTTTAGTTGGAGCCAAAATCAAACAGCACCTCAGGGAGATTCTGGAGCTGATCAAGAAACTATGAGATACATGATGCGTCTGTTTGCCATCGTCTTGCTGGCGGTTTTTGGCCTGACGCCATTGCCTATTTGTTGGGCGGCGTTTGCCCAAGAGCCCCAAGTCGTTGACGGCGTCGCTGCGGTTGTGAACGGCGACGTCATCACGTACTCGCAAGTGCGCGTTTTGTCGGCACCACGGGAAAAGTTGCTGCGTTCGCAGTACACCGGCCAAGAGTTGGGAAACAAGCTGAAGGAAGCGCGAGAATTGGCGTTGAAAGATTTGATCGATCGACGGCTCGTCATTCAAGCGTTCAAAAAAGAAAGCTACGAAATTCCGGATCATATTGTGGATCAACGGATGCGAGACATCATCCGCGAGTCATTCGGCGGGGACCGCAATACGTTTATCAAGACGCTCGAGGCGCAGAATTACACGCTGGGCGAGTTCAAAGAAAAGGAGATGGAGCGGATAATGGTGCAGGCGATGCGCAGCAAGAACGTCAAGACGAGTCTGATCATTCCACCGAATAAAATCGAAGAATACTACAGGCAGCACCGCGACGAATTCACCACCAAAGAGCAGATCAAGCTGCGCATGATCATGATCCCCAGCCACGCCGATACCGGCAATTCCGCGGCGCAGAAAGCGATGGCCGAGGAAGTGCTCGGCAAATTGGCCAGCGGCGCTGAGTTCGATCGCATGGCGCAGATTTACTCCGAGGACAGCACACGCGACATGGGTGGTGACTGGGGGTGGATCGAACGCAAAACGCTCGCGGCACCGCTGGAAAAGATCGCCTTCAACATGCCGGTTGGCAGAATCAGCAATATCATCGATTACGCTGGCAATTATTACATCCTCAAAGTTGAGGACAAACACGGCGGAACCACTCGTTCGCTTGCCGAAGCCCGATCCGATATCGAGAAGAAACTGATTCAGCTTGAGGCGCAGCAGCTTCAGGAACGCTGGATCGCCAGCCTGCGCGCGAAGGCCTACATCCGAACTTTCTGATATTGGTCGCCCGGCCTAATCGAGCCGACGACTACGTAACTTCCTTGGTCTGGAATCGACTAGCGCCGACACAGCTTGCTAGAAGACATCGCCTTGATGAAGATGTCGGATGCGACCGCGCGTCGGAATTACGCTTGGCGATTGTGCCGGGATCGGGCCGGAAATTGTCGATCTTGCGCTGAAGGCTGATCGGGTTCCGAAGTCCGCCGAATACAAGATCGTCGGCAAATATCCTGACTGCTCTTTAGGACAACCGACCCGCGAAACTGCGCGTGCCGCCGCAGCGGCGCTTGAGGAAGCGGTCACGCTGGCGCGACGCGGCGAACTCGACGCCGTCGTAACAGGTCCCATTCACAAGGCGCGCATGTACGAAGCTGGCTTCAAGTTTCCTGGGCAGACCGAGTTTTTCGCCGAGCGCTGCGGCGTAAAAAATTTTGCAATGTGTTTGATCGGCGGAAAACTCACGGTCGCGCTCGTGACAACGCACATTCCGCTCAGCGAAGTTCCCAATACGCTCAAACAATCCGAGATCGCCCGCGTCGGTTTGCTGCTCGCGGATTTTCTTCGCCGTCGATCCAAAAACGCTCCACGAATCGCCGTCGCCGGATTAAATCCGCACGCGGGCGAATCCGGCAAACTCGGTCGTGAAGAAATCGAAATCATCGCGCCGGCTGTCGCCGAACTGAACGAATCACGAATCACGGATCACGGATCACGACCGCTCTTTCACGGACCTGTTTCGCCCGACACGATGTTTTACCGCGCGGCAG
>Ga0209056_10005847_pt1 | contig 12786 bp, 8 predicted proteins | sample GraSoiAngelo_114_FD_185876 | JGI IMG/M metagenome (GOLD analysis project Ga0209056, IMG submission 185876) | Grasslands soil microbial communities from the Angelo Coastal Reserve, California, USA - 14_0903_13_40cm (SPAdes) (version 2) | ecosystem: Environmental > Terrestrial > Soil > Grasslands ... | reverse complement strand
TCGTGCTGCTGACGACGCTGTTATTTTCGCTGGCGACGGGACTATTGGTTTCCGCGCTCAGTCGAAACGGTCGCCGCGCCTTTTTGACAACGGGATTTATTGTTGCGCTGGCGGCAGCCAGTCCATTGGTCTGGGGTTATGCGATTGCCAAAACTTTCACCCTTTCCGTTGCGCTGGTGCCAAGCCCGACGCACGCGTTGATCCTCGTCTTTGAAAATAGATTTCTGGCGGCGAGCGGGGGGTTTTGGCAGTCATGGTTTGGCCTGCTGCTCTTCTGTGTCGGTCTGCTCGCGCTGGCCAGCGTCTGGTTGCCGCGCGCCTGGCAGGAACGACCGGACGAAAGCCGCCTGAAACGCGTCATTGACAAGAGCTGGCTCGGACAGCGGGTCGTGTGTTCCAGGTCGGCCCGCCAACGCGAGAAATTGCTCGGCAAAAACCCCGTTCTTTGGCTGGCGGAACGCACGGCGTTGAACCCCGTCGCCGTCGGCGTGTTCTGGTGGGGTTGCCTGGGGCTTTGGGTAACTGGCCTGCTCCAACTGCGGAAGATTTCCGTTCCGCCGGAGGCTCTTTTTCTGACCGTTTACGCGCTGCACGCCGCGATGAAATGCTGGGTGGCATGGGAAGCGGGCCGGCGATTTGCGGAAGACCGCCGCAGCGGCGCGCTTGAACTGCTGCTCGTCACGCCGCTGAGCGAGCGCGCGATTCTGGCCGGTTGGCTGACGGGGTTGAAACGGCGCTTCGCCGGGCCAGTCGCCATGCTGTTGAGCCTCGATTTTTTGCTGTGGTGGGCCGGCGCCGACGGCGGTTGGCTGCTGGCCATGCTGGTCGCCACCGGATTGTTCATCGCCGATTGCTACACGCTCTGCTGGGTCGGCTTGTGGAAAGGACTGACGGAAAGAAGTTCAACGCGCGCTTATGTCGAGACCCTCAGCCGCGTGCTGGTTCTTCCCTGGTTGACGTTCTTTGGAGCGGTGGGAATTTCCGGACTGGTTTTCGATCTGACTGATCTCCCATCAGCCTTTGGCTGGCTGGTGTTTCTTTGGTTTGTCATCGGGTATGTTCTGGACTTTGCTTTCTGCCTCTGGAGCATCCACAAGTTAAGCCAGGATTTGCGTCTGGTCGCGGCGCAACAGTTCGAGCCGCGGCGCCGGCGCTTCTCCCGCTGGCTGCCGTTCAAACCCAAAACCGCGCCAGCGAGGGACGAGCGCTTGCAATCGTTAGCCGCCTAGTCACGTCTTAACATCCTGGCGTTCCCAGGTTCGGAGTTGGCCGGCTTTTCTTTTCCTTTTGCCTTTTGCCGTGCGCCCCGGTAAGCAGACTGTGTGACTCCGGCAGCTCCCAGCCTGCTGCTCCTGGTCCCCGCTTACAATGAGGAGAAGCGGATCGAGCCGACGTTGCGCGAATATGCGGAGTACTTTCGCCGGAATTACAACGGCAAATTCCAGCTCGTGGTCGTGCTCAATGGCTGCCGCGACGACACTTTGGGAGTCGTGAATCGCGTCGCAAGGGATTTTCCGGAAATCAGCGCGTTGAATTTTCCCGACCCGATTGGCAAAGGCGGCGCGCTCATCGAAGGCCTGAAGCTGGCGCCGAACACCGACTTGATCGGCTACGTGGACGCCGACGGCGCGACCGGGCCACAGGCCTTTCTCGAACTCGTACACCTGACCGCGCAGGCTGATTGCGTCATCGGCTCGCGCTGGCTCCCGGGCGCGGTGTTGCATCAGAGCCAGCCGTGGCTGCGCCGTTTTTTCAGCCGCGTGTTTCACGCCGTCGTCCGGGTGCTCTTCTGGAGTATGAACATCGCGGACACTCAGTGCCCGGCCAAGGTGATGCGGCGGGCGGCGGTGGAGAAGATTCATTCGGCCTTGCGCATCGCCGATCTCGCTTTCGATGTGAACCTGCTTTATTCGCTGAAGCGGGAAAAGTTACGCATTCTCGAAGTGCCGACCGAGTGGACGGACAAAACCGGCTCAAAAGTCACGCAGTCCCTGCTGCGGAACTCGCTGGTGATGTTTTTGTCCGTGGTGCGGCTCTGGTTGATTTACAAGCCATTTTACCGCTGGCTGCGACCATTGCGCCCGCTGGAGACGTGGCTTTACCGGAAGCTTCGCGCGCCCGTTCCGTTGCTCGGACCGCAAGCGCCGGGTCCGAAGCGCGAAGTCCGAGGCACGAAGTCCAGTCTCTCACGCTAAAACCGGACGGATGACCTCGGTGTCCGCGTTAGATTCGGACGCTGGATGCGCGGCCTTGGGCCTTGTCCCGCCACGTGAACCACGCCGCAACGCCGAACAACAGGAGGCTGAAAGACCCAAGCGTTTGCAGCACGGATCTGAAGGCCCGCAATTGTTCCATCGCCGGCAGGCGCGGTTTCAACACTCCCAGCGCCAGGCCGTAACCCAGCGCCGCCAGGACCAGCCACGGCACAATGGCGAACCGCTCGCGCGCGAGCAGATTGACCACCAGCACGTTTGCCAGCACCAGCGGCAACAGGCACCAGGCGAACCAAGGCACGAGCGGCGCGGCCTCCCAATATTTCGGGTTGCTGAAGTAGATGATGCGCAGCGGCAGCTCCGGCAGCAGGGTGCAGGCCAGAGCGGCGACGCTTCCCAGCAACGCTGTCGCGCCCAGCGCCTGCCGCAGCGCACGCGTGTCTTGCGTGAGCGCCATGCTGCGCACGACCTTGGGGAACATCACGGACGCCAGAGGCGTGGTGAACGTCACCAGCGCGAGGCCGATCATTGCCGCGGGCATGTAAAGCGGAGTCTGGCTTGCGGAAAACACGCTTTGCACGAACACGACGTCGGCATTGCTCATGAATTGCACGACGCCGATCCCCAGTGTCAACGGCACCACGCGCCGCAGCCACGGCCGCCATTCCATTCGCTCGCCTGGCGCGACCAGCAGATAACGAATCAATCCTGCGCCAACCAGCACGGAAACGCCTTGCCCTATGAGCGCGCCGCTCATGCCGCCGGCGGCCTGTCCGCCGAGCAGGAGAATGACCGCGATTGCCGCCAGCCGGCACGCGCCATCGAGAATCAACACCCAGCCGAGTCCGAGGAAGTTTTGCAATCCTTGAAGGACGCCTTTCACAATCGGCGACCAGAGCGAGGCGAGGCCGAGGAGCACCGTCATCCAGAGCGCGGCAGGGTTGGTGATTTTGAGGAGGGCAATCCAATGATTTCGTCCCAGAAATGCGACGACGACCATGAACAGCCAAATGACAAGGGTCGCGCGCAGCGCAGCGCGAACGGTTTGCGCGAGCAGGCGGCGCTGCTCGTCAGTCACCGCCGCGGCGGTTTGTTGCGCGAAGACAATTTGCATTCCGGCAGACGGAATGCTCATCAGCAGAAAGACACGGAGCAACGCAAACCAGACGCTGTATTCCTCCTTGGTCATCCAACGGTTGGCCACCACCTGAGTCGCCGTCATGAACACGCCGCCGCTTACCGTGGCGATGATCAGCCAGCCGCTCTGGCGAAAAAACGTCGTGTGACTCTCAGCTGCGCGCGCCGGCGCCGGACCGGTGACAGATTTCGTGCTCAAGTGCGGCACTGCTGTTGCTGGATTTTCTCGACGAAATCAATGGCTTTTTTGCTGATGGCACTCCAGTCGAGTTCCGACTGGACGCGCCGACCGGCGGCGCGTCCCAGGCTGCGCCTGCGATCCAACGGTTCGGCGAGCCAGCTCAAAATCTGTTGGCCGAAGCTTTCGCCGTTGAATTCAGAAAAGCGCACAGCCGGTTCGTCGCCGAAGTAACGCCGCGCGCTGTTCAACGGCGTGCTGACCACGGGCAGGCCGAGGCCGAGGTATTCAACAATTTTCGCGACAAACGCGCAATGCGTGCCGGTGGATTCTTCGTAGGGCACGATGCCGAGCGAGGCGCAGGAGAGATGCCGCGCGATTTCCGCGTAAGGCACGAAGCCGGTGCATTCGATCTGGAGACCAGAGACAGCCATTGCCGCACGCTGCCGAAACTTCGTCAACGCCGGCGTCTGTTGGCCGACAAACTTGAATTTCGCTTCCGGCCGGCTGCGAACGACGCGGGCGATCGCCTCCAATGCGATGCCGCCCAGGTGATGATGGTCGAACGAGCCGTGCATTACGACGACAGGTTGTTTCCCGTTGGATCCCGCCGACTCGGATAATGGAAAAAGTTTCGCGTCGTAGCCGTAGTAGATCGGCTGAAGGCGCTGGCGCGGATATCCGGCGTTGGCAAAATAATCGGCGAGCACATCGGAAACCGTCATGACGCCATCCGCACGGTAACGATTGGGCAGCGAAAGCTCGAAACGTTCGAGAGCCTTGATGAATGCGCGCGGCGCAAGGTAGGGCGGCCAGGTTTCCATGAAACCGGTCAGGTAATCCAAAAAATTCATCACGACCGGCACCCGCATACTTTGTTTGAGCCGTCCGGCCGCCACGGCGGAAATGGCGTGTTGTGAGAGAACCTGATCGAACCGGATGCCTCGCGCCGCGCGCTCAACCATGCGTTGGAGAAAAAAAGGGTAGGCGAGATATTTGAAACTGCGCAGCGACGTGTAGCGGCCCATCGGCCAGCTCTCGAAAGGATGCAGTTCGACACCAAATCTCCTTTTTGCCGCGTCGGTGTCGGGAAACCGCGGGCAAAAGAGATGGACTTCATGGCCGCGCCGCACCATTTCCTGCGCCAGATAAACCGCCTCGGCGGAGCCGCCTCCGGACGGCGGATAAAACGGTTCGTGAGTTAGAAAGGCGACGCGCATCTAATAGGGCCGGGCTCTCCTGGCCATGAACCACCCCTCTCTCGGCCTTCGGCCACCCTCTCCCCGCAAGGCGGGGAGAGGGCAGGGAGAGGGGAGACCCGGGAGAGGTTCAAGGGCGCAAGGCGCAATAAAAATTCGGGAAATTCTCTCCAAGCCCCAGGCAAGCTCCGCCTTCCAGGCTCCCAAAGGGTGCAAGCAACCGCGTGAGTATCCGTTTGGACCTGGAGGCCTGGTCATACGTTGGTGTTCGGGGCTTGGGATTTGGAATTTTCGTCCTGTCAGGGCAGCGATTGAAGGAAACGCAAGAGCATCCGCGTGCCCTGCTCCAGTTGGCGCAGCGAAATCCATTCGTCCGCCGTGTGGGCCTGCGCGATGTCGCCGGGACCGAACACCACGCTGGGAATGCCGCCGCCGGCCAGCACCGCGGCGTCACAAAAATAGTCCGCGCCGATGGGTTTTGCCTGGCCGACGTTGGCCAGAAATTGTTTCACCAGCGGCAGCTTCGAATTCGTTTCCAGCGGCGGGCAAGGAGCGTTGCGAACGTTCAACAATTTCGCGCTTAGCTTGTGCTTTCGCAGCAGCGACTGGATTTCGCGCCGCACACGGGCTTCGGTTTCGCCGGGAATCGTGCGTCGGTCGATGCTGATGCGACAGCGATCGGGGACGATGTTAGGCTGCGAGCCGCCCGCGATGCTACCGACGTTGATCGTCGGATGACCCAGGAGCGGATGGGCGCGTTTACGGAGAGCAGTGGCGTAGTCCGTCTCGAACAAATCGACGATGCGCGCCATGGCATGAACGGCGTTGCGCCCCAGTTCCGGTCGCGCGCCGTGCGCTGCTTTGCCGCGCCTCTCCAACTGCAACCACAAATCGCCTTTGTGCGCGGTGACGATCTGCAACCGAGTTGGCTCGCCGACAATCGCGAGATCGGCCTTGAATCCTTTGGCCACCAGCGCGCGCGAACCGCCCTGCCCGTTTTCCTCGTCCGCCAGACCGGCGAACACAATTTCGGTCTGTCCGGGCCGTCGCGCGGATCGGGCAAGTTCAGTCAGCGCGGTCAACATCGCGGCCACGCTGCCTTTGGTATCGCACGCGCCCCGACCGTGCAAACGGCCATGCTTTTCCCGCGGTCGAAAAATTTCCGGCGATTCGCCGCCGACGGTGTCCAGGTGGGGCGCCAACAGGATTCGTTGACGTGTCTTGCCCCAAGGAGCAAGCCGGGCAAGCAAATTGGCGCGAAGGGGAAAAACCTCCTGCACTTCCACGTCCAGTCCGGCGCGCGCGGTGATGGCGGCGAGAAAATCGGCCACGCGCTGCTCGCCCGCGCGCGGATCGCCTGGGGGCAAAAAGGCGGGGTTCACGCTCGGAAGCGCGATGAGTTCGCGAAGAAGTTTGGCGGCCTGGCTCATGTTCGTCCCTGCAGAAACCACTCTATAAAAAGGCGCATCCCTTCTTCAATTTTGATCCTCGGATAATAGCCGAGCATTTTCTCCGCCTTGGAAATGTCCGCGAACGTGATCGGCACGTCGCCCGGTTGCGGCGGCTGGCGGTCGATGATCGCCCTTTTGCCGAGGTGCTTTTCCAGCAGTTCGATGAGGCGGCTCAGGGTGACGGTTTGCGATTCGCCGAGGTTGAAGATTTCGTAGCCGAACTCCTTTTGCGTGCAGGCGATCACGCCGTCCACGGTGTCGGTCGCGTGGGTGTAATCGCGCGCGGTCGAGCCGTCGCCGAAGACGGGAATCGGCTTCCCCGCGCTGATGAGCCGGGCGAATTTGTGAATCGCGAGGTCGGGCCGCTGGCGCGGGCCATAGACGGTGAAGAAGCGGAGCATCGCGATGTCCATGCCGTAGACGTGATGATAAACGTGGCCGAGCGCTTCGCACGCCAGCTTGCTGGCGGCGTAGGGTGAAATCGCGGAGAAAATGGGGTCGCTCTCGGAGAACGGCACCTTCGAGTTAACGCCGTAAACCGAAGAGGACGACGAGACGGTGATTTTCTTCACGCGGTTGAGCCGCGCGGCTTCCAGCAGGTGAGCCGTCCCTTCGACATTGACGCGCTGATAAAGTGCAGGTTGTTCCAGGCTGGGCCGCACGCCGGCGCGGGCGGCCAGGTGGACAATCTGGTCAAATTTGACGCCGCCGAGCAGGTTATCGAGACAGGCACGGTCGGTGAGATCGCCCTGAGCAAAAGTGAATCGTTTGGACTGGGTTTGGAGGTCGCGGACGTTGGCGAGTTTGATTTTCGGATCGTAGAAATTGTTCAAATCATCGAGGGCCCAAACCGCGTGGCCATCGCGCAACAGCCGCTCGCAAACGTGATAGCCGATGAAGCCCGCGCCGCCCGTCACCAGAAAATTCATGAGCGGATGATGAAGCGCCGGGTTCCGGGTTCCAAGTTGCAAGTTTGTCGGTTGAGTGGCCCGTTTTTGTTCGTGTTGATTCGCGCGATTCGCAGAGAATACAACCGCGCAGCGTGATTGGGCGCAGCTCAGTTTCCGGCAATGCCAGGTGTCCCGCCCGTGAGTTCTGGTTTGGAGCAAACGGGCGGGAGCCCGTGCCACCAGCCGCCGCCATGCGCCTTGCAAGAAACTGAGGTGTGCCCGCCTGATTTAAAACCGCGAGTGTAATCTTGACTGCGCCGCGCGGCGTGAGGATGCTCGCCCGTCGCGTTTGAAAACGCAGCAATCCGATGCGAACCGCGAACAAGAAATTCAAAGTCCGTTCCAGCCCGGTGTTGGCCGAGCCGTTGCTCAACATTGATTTGCCCGGGATCAAAAAAGTCAAAAGCGGCAAGGTCCGCGACATTTTCGACCTCGGCGACTGCCTGCTAATGGTCGCCACGGACCGCATCTCCGCGTTCGATTGCATCATGCCCAACGGCATCCCGCTCAAAGGGGTGGTGCTGACGCAGATTTCCCATTTCTGGTTCGATCAGCTGACAGCCATCGTGCCCAACCACCGTCTGGCCCGGGCGGCGGACCCGTTGCCGCCGTTGCTCAAGCCTTACGAAAGCAAGCTTTCCCGGCGCGCGATGATCGTGAAGAAAGCCCGGCCGCTGACGATCGAATGCGTCGTGCGCGGTTACCTCGCCGGGTCGGGCTGGAAGGAATATCGCCAAAACCAGACTGTTTGTGGCGTCAAATTGCCACCACGCCTGGTTGAATCTTCGGAATTGCCGGAACCGATTTTCACACCGGCCACCAAAGCGGAAACCGGCCACGACATCAACATCTCCTTCGAGCAGGCGGCGCAGATCGTGGGCGCCGAGGTGGCGGAACGCGTGCGGGACCTGAGTCTGCAGATTTACACGGTCGCCAGGCAATACGCGCGCCAGCGCGGGATCATCATCGCGGACACGAAGTTTGAATTCGGGCTGCACGAAGGGAACCTGATCCTCATTGACGAGGTGCTGACGCCGGATTCCTCGCGTTTCTGGCCAGCGGACCAATACCAGCCGGGCCGCAGCCAGCCGAGCTTCGACAAACAGTTTGTTCGCGATTACCTCGAAACGCTCGATTGGAACAAAACACCGCCGGCGCCGGAACTGCCGCCGGATGTGGTCGCCAGAACGCGGGACAAATACATCGAAGCTTACGAGCGGTTAACGGGGAACACGCTGTAGCGCGGCAGAAGCACCCGGCCTGTCGCTGAATCGTCTGGTTGATTTCTCTGCCGGGAAAGAAACCAAACGCGGTGGGCGGCGTCCCTGGCGCGTGGCGCAGTCTTTTTCGGAGACATATCTCGGCAATCGGTCTAGCTTCGGGGATGGAATTTCCGATGCACTTCGCGCAGCCGGCGTCCGGCCACGTGCGTATAAATCTCCGTCGTCGCGATGCTCGCGTGACCAAGCAACTCCTGAATCACACGCAGGTCCGCGCCATGCTCCAGCAGGTGCGTGGCGAAACTGTGCCGCAGCATGTGGGGCGTGACGTTGCGCGAAACGCCGGCCAGCCGCACGCGCCGCTTGATCCGCAACCAGAGCGTCACGGGCGCGAACGGCGTACCGCGCCTGGTCAGGAACACATTGCCTGGCGAACGCCCGGTAATCAGTTTGGGGCGCCCCGCTTCCAGATGACGTTGCAACGCCGCGACCGCTTTGCGGCCAACCGGGACGACGCGTTCTTTGTTTCCTTTGCCGACGACATTGATGAATCCGGCGTCCAGATGAAGTTGTTCGAGACGCACGCTCCGCAGCTCGGCCAATCGCAGTCCCGAGGCGTAGGCCAGTTCCAGAACGGCTTGGTCGCAGAGCGATTCCGGCGTTTCAGGTTGGAGCGGTGTCAGCAGTTTTCGCATTTCAGCGTCCGTCAGCGCATGGGGCAGCCGTTTCCAGCGACGCGGCAAGGAAAGGTTCTCTGCGATGTTCATCGGCAGGTGTCGTTCGTTCTCACAGAACTTATAAAACGCCCGCAACGCGGCGATTTCCAGATAAACGCTTTCGCCGCTCAGTTTTCTTTGCGAGCCTTCCGGCCGATTCGCCGGCGTCCGTTCCCGCTCATGCTGGAGAAAGCTATCGAGATGCGACAACTTCACTGCCTTCCAGTCATTCAAGCCTTGTTTTTTTGCCCAATGAACGAACTTGCCGAGCAACGCCGCGTAGGTCTTCTGGGTGTGTCCGGACTGGCCGCGTTCGTGGCGCAGATATTGCAGAAAGTCTTCGACCAGATTTTGCATGCCAGTCCATTGATACTGAATGATCGCGGCAGCGTCGAGGGGCCAATGACATTTGCCGCTTGCCTCGCTGGCCGCGGTTTGTCAGTTATCGACCGTCACGAATGACAACGAACCAAGTGTTCTGGTACGTCGCGCACACGCGTCCCCGCTGCGAAAAGAAACTGGCGGACTACTGCCAGCGCGAGGGATTTCTTGTGACGTTGCCCTGTTACCGCGCCGTGCACAAATATCGCGGCAAAACCGTCGCATTCCAGAAGCCGCTCTTTCCCGGCTATGTATTTCTCCAATTGCTGACGCACCAGCGTCAAAAGGTTTACCAGAGCGATTACGTCGCCAACCTGCTGGACGTGCCGGACCAGGAAACGTTCGCGCAGCAGTTGGCGGACATCCTGCGCGCGCTGGAAACGGGCCTGGAGGTCCGCCTGGCGCCGCAGATTTCCGCCGGCAGTCGGGTGCGGATCAAGTCCGGTCCGTTGCGCGGACTGGAAGGCTCGGTTGAACAGCGCGCGGGAACGACGCTCGTGCTCCTTCGCCTGGATTTCATCTCCCAGGCCGCCGCCGTAAAGATCGACGCGACGGAACTGGAAATTGTTTAGCCTTTGAGTCGCAGGCGCATTGCAGGACCAATGCACGCGAAATTTGACCCACCCAGGTTGGGAATTGATTAGCTATCGCTTTGACGCCTTGGACCCTGTTCTCCTCTCCTTCCTCCCTGCAATATTTGGTCTGATTGGAATCGTTCGTCCAGTTGTCCGGCGATAACGCACGAAAGTTCCGCACTCGGCAAGCGTCAGCCCTCCGTTTTTACGTCCGACATGCTACACCCTGTTTCTGCAACCCATTCGCGTTTAACACCATTCCAATTTCGCAAAGGTGCGCGGCACGGCGGGAGCTATAGGCGCCTTCAATTGCGCGAATGCGCGAGCGAAAAATGACTGCAGGAAAAACAGACCAAGCCGTCTGCATCCGGGAGATAAAGGCCGCCGTGGGGCTGACCCCAGCCCACCAAGGCGACCAGAGTGCCACCGGTTGTCTTCGGCGGCCTATTCCTTCATGGGTTCGCTCGAACGCATTTGCGCTTTTGCGAGGCGCTTATGCGACAGAGTAGTTCCGCGCCTAAAACACGCCCCCATCAGCCTGACCTGGTTTTCCCGCTCTGGTCGAAAGCGCAAAGAAGCGCCGCTTCACATTGGCATAAGTTTGCCTCAACCATCACGCCACCGCGTTCCTTTCCGCCTTGGGTTGGATTTCGTGGCGCGAAGGCCCTTTACTCGCTTCTGCTTGCCACGCTTCTCGCACTCCTGGGCATGCCCTTGCGATCCGAGGCGACGGTCAGTGAGCCGCAGATCCTTTCCCAGCCAGAAAGCCAAACCGTTTCCAGCGGCAGCAACGTCACCTTTTCGGTGACCGCTTTTGGCGACAACCTTTCCTACCAGTGGTGGTTCAACGGGCACGCACTGTCCGACGGCACCAATGCCAGCTACAGCTTGATGAATGTCGAGGCAGGCGACACGGGAGATTACCAGGTTGTCGTTTACAACGAGGCGTATTGGATGGCGAGCACAGTTGCCCACTTAACATTTGTTGAGATGGATCAGGCGCCTGTGATTACCGTCCAGCCCGAGAGCCAGAGTGTGGGGGAGAACAGCAGCGCGACTTTTAGCGTGACGGCAACGGGCGACAATCTTGTCTATCAATGGGCATTCAACGGGCACTCCATTCCTGACGGCACGAACGCCACTTACACGCTGACTAATGCCGGCTCGGGCAACGCGGGTTCTTACGAGGTGTTCGTCTCCAATCCGGCCGGTTTCGTCGCCAGCACGCTCGCATCGCTGACGGTGGTTGGAGCGAGTCTAGTGCCAGTGATTACCGTTCAGCCCGTGAGCCAGACCGTGACAGAGAACAGCAGCGCGACGTTCAGTGTGACGGCCAAGGGCGACCATCTCGCATATCAATGGTGGTTCAATGGGTACTCACTCCCGGACGGCACCAACGCCGCTTGCACTCTGATGAACGCGGGGGAGGACAACGCGGGCGACTACCAGGTTGTCGTTTCCAATGAAGCCGGCTGGGCCGCCGGCGCCCGCGTTACGCTGACGGTTGTCGATGCCGGGCAAACGCCTCCGACCCTGAGCGCCATTCAGCGCCAAGTTATTGATAAAAACACATCCACAAAACCGTTAAGCTTCACGATCGACGGAGGAGCTTCGGATGGAGTGCTGAATCTTTCGGCTGCGTCTTCGGACACCAATCTGATTCCGAACGAGAATATTCTGTTCGATGGCGCAGGCACGAACCGCACAGTGACCATCCGGCCGGCAACCGATCAATCTGGAATATGTGACATCACTCTTGCCGTGACCGATTCGGCCGGCCTCGCTGCGAGTTCGGTTTTCACGTTGATGGTGAATGATGGAAATCAACCGCCGGAGTTCGTGGGCAATGCCCCCATTATCGCGCAACCTTATCAGCTTTACTCTTACGCGGTGAATGTGACCGATCCGAATCCGGATGACAGCTTGCAGGTGACCGCGCTGGTACTGCCGCCCTGGCTTTCCTTCGATCCTGTCACACGCCTGCTTTCGGGCACGCCCCGGCGCGGAGGGCCGGAGGGAGACGAAGTCGTTCTGGAAGCGAGCGACGGCATCGCTCCGCCGACGACCAAGGAATTCAGAATCTGGACGGCCAACTCGATTGAAGTTACGAACGTCAACGATGTTGAACTGAAGCGGCAAGCCCTGATCCAATATATCTGGGGCGAAGAGGGCTGGCCCGCAAATCGAACGCCGGCTGACATTCGAACCAATATCAGTGATTCGGTTTACTCGGGTCTGTATAACGAGCAGGGCAATCTCGCCCGTATCGATCTCTATACGTTCCGCATGGACTACGGGATTAAATCGCGCGTTTATCACTTTCATCCCATTCGCGGCAACGGGCGGCTTTTCATTTATCACGCCGGCCATGAGCCGGGGGGCGGTTTTGAACACGAGGATGCCTTCAACGGTTCGGGCATTCCTCCCGGTTTGGTGATTCCCGAGCTGTTGAAAGCCGGCTATTCGGTTCTGGCGTTTTCGATGCCGGTGTATAACGAATATGGTCCTCCCCGCGTCACGGTTCCCGGGGCGGGCACAGGCGTGCTGGATTCGCATGACGCGATGATTTACTATCTCGACCGACCCTTTCGGTTTTTCTTCGAGCCAATCATCAGCGCTGTGAACTATGCAGAGGACACCTACGCGTACAAATCGGTTTACATGACAGGATTGTCGGGAGGCGGCTGGACGACGACTGTTTATGCGGCGTTGGACCCTCGCATTGAACGGAGCTATCCGGTGGCCGGCAGCGTTCCAAACTACCTC
>Ga0209056_10005846_pt1 | contig 12787 bp, 17 predicted proteins | sample GraSoiAngelo_114_FD_185876 | JGI IMG/M metagenome (GOLD analysis project Ga0209056, IMG submission 185876) | Grasslands soil microbial communities from the Angelo Coastal Reserve, California, USA - 14_0903_13_40cm (SPAdes) (version 2) | ecosystem: Environmental > Terrestrial > Soil > Grasslands... | reverse complement strand
CCCTTTCTGAACATCGGTTCACCTTCACGAAGAATTGTCATAGACACGGATGGTCGCTAGCATGGCGAACGAGGGATCGACTCCGACGGGATCATCCAGCACTCAGCCGATCACGGTGGAAGTGCAAGGGGCCATGCGATCCTGAAGGGGACCGGTCCGCTCCTGGGCGGAGAGGCAAGAATCGAAGCGGGCGGCGTGGGCACCCGGGGGATCACCTCTGTAAAAACGGCATCCTAATCTCCGTCTAGGCCTTTAGGGTTAGGCAACCCAGCTACCTACTAGAGGACGTTGGATGGGTGCTTTCATCGAAGCCGAGAAGGTGTGCAAAACCTACCGCGTGGGCAAAATCGAGGTGCGCGCCTTGCGCGGCATCTCCTTTACGGTGCGACGAGGTGAGTTTGTCAGCGTGGTTGGCCCGTCCGGAAGCGGCAAGTCCACTCTCTTTTATGTACTCGGCGGTCTGACGCGTGCTGGTTCCGGCCGCATTGTCATTGACGGCGACGACTTGTCGCAGCTCTCAGACGTCCAACTCACCGACATGCGTAAGCACAAGATCGGATTTGTGTTCCAGAGATTCAACCTTTTGCCGACGCTGGATGCCTGCTCGAATATTCTGATCGCGCAGGACATCGCAGGCAGACATGGAAACAGCGACCATGCCTATTTCCAAAAGATCACCGGGATGCTCGGCTTGTCGAACCGCTTGCATCATCGCCCTTCCGAGCTTTCTGGAGGCGAGCAGCAACGCGTTGCACTTGCGCGCGCCCTCATCAACGAGCCGGCGATCGTTCTGGCCGACGAACCCACGGGCAACTTGGATTCCTATAATTCCCATGTCGTGCTGACAATGTTGCGGCAAACGAACCAGGAACTAGGACAAACCATAATGATGATCACCCACAATCCGGAAGCCGCCGTCTACGGTGATCGCATCATTCACATGCGTGACGGCCAGATTGTTTCGCCGGAGAGGGACCCGCAGTGGACGACAGCAACGGCGAAGGCGAGACCGGCGGTTTGCATCTGATCCATGAGGAGAGCTGATCCTGATATGGGCGAGGAGATTTGCCGGTGACAGCTAGTGAGCTCAGTCCGCTGCCAAAGGTAGCAGTAGGGCGTCATTCTTCGTGGGAATCCAATGTCGAGAGTTATCGCTCCTGGGTGGGCGACGATCTGATTGATGAGATACGTGACCTCAGCAAGGATCTGCGGCACTTGAGAGTTTGCCAAGTCAATGCGACGGCAGCCGGCGGCGGGGTTGCGGAGTTGTTGAGCCGGCTTGTCCCGGTCTATCTGGCGCTAGGAATCACGACCGATTGGCGCCTAATCTACGGTGACAAGGACTTCTTTGCCATCACCAAGAGCTTTCACAATGCTCTGCAAGGTGCAGAACTGAAGCTGACATCAGAGGCGAAGCAGGCATATCTTAAACACAACCAAATCAGCGCGGAGATGCTGCAAGAAGACTACGATGTCGTCATTGTCCATGACCCCCAGCCAGCCGCATTGCGATACTTCAAGGATCGGCAGCATAAGCGCAAATGGATTTGGCGCTGCCATATTGATAGTTCCGCGCCCAATGGTGAAGTCTGGGAATTCCTGCGTCCTTACGTCCAAGAGTACGATGCAGCAGTATTCACGATGAAGGCTTTTCGGCCCGGCGATCTCAAACTGGATCGGGTTGTATTCATTCCTCCCGCCATCGATCCGCTGTCCACCAAGAACATGGATCTGCCTCCTGAGATCTGTCGCCGCGCCATCGCAGAGATGGGCATTGATGTGCGCCGGCCATTGCTGCTTCAGGTCTCGCGCTTCGATCCCTGGAAAGATCCTCTCGGAGTTATCCGCGCGTATCGGCTCGCTAAGGAGAAAATTCCTGATATTCAACTTGCGATGGTGGGTGCCATGGCAGGGGACGATCCCCAGGGCTGGGAAATATTGGACAAGATCAATCTTGAAGCCGTCAAGGATCCAGATCTCAATTTGTTCACGAATATGACTGGTGTGGGGAGTATGGAGGTCAATGTCTTCCAGCGCAGCGCTGCTGTGGTTCTGCAAAAATCCATTCGCGAAGGTTTCGGTCTGGTCGTGGCAGAAGCATTCTGGAAAGGAAAACCGGTAGTGGCAGGCCGCGCTGGCGGTATCCCCATGCAGTTTCCCGCAGGATACGAAGACTATCTTGTGGAGAGCACGGAAGACTGTGCTGCCAAACTGGTATTCCTCCTCGAGCATTCAGAGATTGCAGAGGGTTTCGGACGTGCCGGGCAGGCCAAGATCCGCACCGAGTTTCTGCTGCCAAGATTGATCCGTGATGAACTGCGGCTAATTAGGGACGTGATCGGTTAAGCACGGAGCCACCGGGCTGATCAAGGTTGTCATGTTGTCAAGCCCGTCGGGGCGGAAACCCGACGGGACCAGAACCGTCACCTAGCCGTTGCTCCTGCGAAAGTTCGTAGATTCACGAAATCTGGAGAGCTTTGAAATCTCTTTTTATATTTATTTTCATTATGTTACGAATGGACTCTGCATTGCACTGCCAAGAGAACGAAATGACGATCTCGAGTTCGACCGAACCAGGGGCGAACCGCGAGGCGCCGGAACTGAGAACCATTGGCGGGTGCAGATATGAGAAGCAATATTCTTCAGACCCTCGATCCTAATCGTCTCAGCAGCGATGCCCAAGAGTTCGAAAATGCATTGCGCAACAAAGTCATTGGACAGGATGCGGCCATTGAAAAGGTTGCAGAGGTTTACCAGATGTTTCTGGCGGGGCTGAATCCCCCGAATCATCCGCTCGGCAACCTGCTGTTTTTAGGTCCAACTGGCTCAGGCAAGACCCGCGTCGTTGAGGCGGTAGCGGAGACGCTGTTCGGTGACCCGCGGGCTTGCCTTAAGATCGACTGCGCCGAGTTTCAACACAGCCACGAGATCGCCAAGCTCATCGGTTCTCCTCCCGGCTACCTCGGTCATCGCGAGACCCATCCGGCATTCACGCAGGAGGCACTGAATCAATGGCACACGCCAAAACTTGAGCTGTCCCTGCTGCTCTTCGACGAGATCGAAAAAGCTTCCGATGCGCTGTGGCAGCTTTTGCTGGGCATTCTTGACAAAGCGACGCTCACGCTTGGAGATAACCGGCGCGTTGACTTTTCCCGGTGCTTGATTTTCATGACCTCCAACTTGGGCGCGGCGGAAATGAATAATATTGCCAGCGGAGGGCTTGGATTTCGACATAGGTTTCTCGATATTGACGCAAGGTTCGATGAAAGATTGAGCCACGCGGCGCAGGAAGCGGCGCGGCGAAAGTTCTCGCCGGAATTCATGAATCGAATTGACAACGTGGTCGTCTTCCAAACACTTAGGCCGGAACATCTGCAACGCATCCTGGATATCGAACTCAGCCTAGTTCAGAAGCGCATATTGCAAGCAGCCGGTAGTCCACAGTTTGCATTTACTTGCACTCCCGAGGTGAAGATGTTCCTTTTGCACGAAGGCACAGATCCGAAGTACGGTGCGCGCCATCTGAAGCGTGCCATTGAACGTCTGGTGGTCTTTCCTCTTGCCAAATTGCTGGCCACCGAGCAGGTCCGGCGAGGGGATCATATACGGATAGATCTTGGTAAGGGTGGCAGAATAGTTTTCCGCAAGAGCTCGGCGGCAGCAGCTACGGATTCATCCCTGAACCTCGCTCTTGCGGAGGGGCTTCTATCAAACCGCTGCGCACAGCTGAATACCTGCGAGTGCAGTTTGTAAGACATGGAGGTTGTCATGGCAACGAATGCAAGAACCTTTGACTATCGCCTAGTAGATGGGCGCCATTCCGCCGGAAATCGGGTACGAACTGATGTGAATCCTGCAAGAGCACAAATTCCAGAGATTTCGCGGCGCGTGGACCGTTTACGCGGTGTTTCTCGTCACGGCGCGCGCCAATCGCAGGCGGGCTCGAATGAGCGCGAGAATACTCCCCTGCCGCAGGAGGCTGCCACGAACCAGTGTGAGTCACTCACTGTCTTAGTGGCCGATGAGCATCCGGTGGTGCGAGAGGGACTGGTAGCTCTGATTAACCGTCAGCCGGACATGAGAGTGGTCGGCGAGGCCAGCAACGGGCGCGACGCGGTCGAGCGGTTTATCGCCCAACGCCCTGACGTGGCTTTTCTCGCCCTGCGACTGCCGATCGTGGATGGCGTCGAAGCCGTCCAAGCGATTCGTGAGAAAGTGCCAGCGGCACGTCTCGTCATCTTTACCACCTGCCAAAATGAAGAGGCCATCTACCGGGCAGTGCAAGCTGGGGCAGGAGGGTATGTGCCCAAGGACACACCTGCAGGAGACTTGATCGAATGTATCCGTACCGTGAGCAATGGCGGAACCTGGATCCCTCCTGCCGTGGCAGCCAAGCTGGCAAAGCGCATAACCGCCCAGGAATTGACCCCACGAGAAATGGAAGTCCTTCGCCTGGTGGCCAGGGGCAAAAGCAACAAGGAGATTGGGGTGGTGTTAAACATCAGCGAGGCCACTGTCAAGGTGCACATGACGCACATCCTGGAAAAGCTGGAGGTTACAGGGCGTACGGAGGCCATTGGAGTTGCGGTGAGTCGAGGCCTGGTGGATCTGGAAGCAGTCGCTGCCGCATGAACTCTGATCCCGCTCTTGCACCCCCTGCCGAAGAAGTAAGGAGTGCCTACGACAAACATCGTACAGGCATCCTTCGCCGCGGGTGTATGCAGCTGCATCGGTGTACGTGGTCTCGGTTCAAGGAGACGTACGGAGGGACTGATCATGAAGGCAAGTGGTGTCGCCAATGCCAACGGCAGCAAAGCTCGGGTTCTTGGCTTTCCACAACCGGGTATCGATCTCTTCTACATTCTTGCTTGCGGAATCCTCTGGCGGAAGGAGGCAATTCGGGATGCCCGCAGCGAACTTCTTCAAGCGCTCTCCTCTCCAAATGCGATGATTCGTTGTGTTGCGAAAAGTATGCTGGATGAACGAACGATTGTTGGTTGCGGCGCTGAATCTCGCAGAGGATCACCGCCGCTTGCGAGCAGTATCGAGGGAGCGGGAAATAAACCCTGCCGATCGAAGGCAACAACGCTCGCTCGATAATTGCTTTTCGAGGAGGTGTTTTCGGTGCTGTTTCGGCTTGACTATCTCTCTTGCGTGCTCACCATCGTCTCCGCTATTCTGATCGGAAAACGGTGTTGGGAAGGATGGATTCTCGCGACCATCAACAGCGCAATCGTTTGCGTCATCGGCTTACGAACTTCGCAGCTTGGCTTCATACCCGCGAATCTTTTCTGCATCGTTCTGTACGGTTTCAACCTGCGTTCCTGGCGGAGGGCCGGCACACCGTAAGGTGCTTCACGGAGATGGTGCGGGTCCGGAAAAACCACCACAAGGTAGCCGGGATCGGGTCGTCGTGAGGGACTCCGCGGCTGGTGCTACGCGGTGAATTTGTCGTTGCAGCGGGTGCCAAGCACGAATCATATGAACGCGCTGACATGGCAAGAGCGCATTCTCTACCATCAAGTCCACCCATTGAAGCTCATCACCGACTGGGCATGGCGATGCTGGCAGCCTGGCTTCTATGGCAGCATCGTCTCGTGCTCGGATTAGCGACCGGCTTCATACCGTCTGCCGTTGTGACAATCCTTCTAACGCAGTTTGCGGATCTTGATCGGATAAAGCGCTCGACGTTGGGGCGTTACGTCGCGGTACGCATCACCCATGCGATGGTGGCCACACGCCTGGCAGGGCTAGTAATATTCTGGGTCGGGGCACAGCACTAGTCGGGATTGAACCGATTCTTGCTAATCTTCAGGGTCTTAATTCTTGACGCAAGCGTAGTGGGTGGAACTCCAAGCCTTGCCGCCGCACCCATTGGCCCTGCGACACGGCCCTTGCTCTCAGTCAATGCAGATTCAATGATTTGCTTTTCTTGATCCAGCAACCTTTCAGCCAGAGAGCCGGACGATGGACCAGGACGAACTGACCCTCTGGAAAGCCAGCTATCGTCAACCGAAAAGGTTTCGCCCTCGCATAGGATCACAGACCTCTCAATTACGTTTTGCAGCTCTCGAATGTTTCCCGGCCAGCGATATGACTCGAACTGTTCCAGGGTTTTCTTCTCGATTTTCTTCACCTTCTTCCCGACCTTATTCGCATAACGCTCGATGAAGTATTCGAGGAGGATCCGGATGTCCTGCTTGCGCTCGCGGAGAGGGGGTACCTCGATTGGGAACACGTTCAAGCGATAGAATAGGTCGCTGCGAAACGTCCCTATCGCGATGGCAGCTTCCAAGTCACGGTTTGTGGCAGCAATGACTCGGACATCGGCTGTAATGGGTCGGGCGTCTCCAACCCGCTCAAATCTCGCTCCTGAAGCACCCGCAGCAATGCGATCTGCGTCTCAGGAGGAAGCTCGCCGACTTCGTCGAGGAAGATTGTGCCGCCTTCCGCTAGTTCAAAACGACCAGGCCGTCGTTGCAGGGCTCCGGTGAACGCTCCTTTCTCGTGGCCGAACAGTTCTGCGGCAATCAAGGAAGACGGAATGGCTGCACAGTTGACGCTGACGAACGCCCGGCCAGAGCGCCGTGAGCGTTTGTGGATGGCCCGGGCAACAAGTTCCTTTCCAGTCCCTGTCTCCCCTGTGATAAGAACGGTGGAATCAGTAGGCGCGACCTTGGCAACCCGTGAGAGCACTCCGTGCAGGGCCGGCGACGAGCCGACGATTTCCTCAAACATTGACGCATGATCGACTTCTTCCCTCAGTGCCTGCAACATTTGTTCGGCATGTCTTCGCTCATTAAGCACACGGGAAGTTTCGAACGAGATTAGCGCTTGGTTCGCCGCCACTGACAGCAGCAGTCCTTCCAATTCCGTAGGAAATTCTGAGCGTTGAGCCCCCACTGCCACCAAACCTCCTTCAGCATCCATGCCGATTGGCGTCACTGCTATGTAAAGGGTACCCATGCCTGTCGGAAACTCGACTCTTCGGGAGATTGGCAAGCCAGCAGCACTTCGGACTTGGGCCTCCGGGCTGTCCAGCCATTCTGCAAAGGCTGGACAGTTTTCCCGACGGACAACCTCGGTAGGGGCTTCTGCCAGATGATTGAGACGTACATACGCGGCGTCAAGTCGAAGTGCGCTCATCAGCAAGTCGGCCGTTTCTTCCGCTATCTGCCGCGGCTCTCGCCTGATCCAGGCAGCAGGTACGGCTGTTAACGCGACCAGGTCGCGTATGGCCCGGCGAAGTTGACGGTTTTCTTCCGCGACATTCTCAGCGACTATGCTTTTCAAGCACTTTTGCCTAGGCGGTGCCCGTATGCACCACGTTCACGCAACTCCAGCAAGAACTCGTCTGGGGGAACAAAGAAAGGATTCTTTTGCAGCAAGCCTCCAATGATGACCATCGGGTGTGTGCGCAGTACATCCATTACTATTCCTGCGCCAAACTTGGCGCAATCGTACATTCAAACGAGCGCATCTTTGTATTTCCGGAAGACGTAGTTCAGGCGCGTCTCGTATTCAACAAGATCATTCACTCCGGGTCGATCTTCGAGCGCCCACTCCATGTGCGCTACAAGACGCGTGAGCGTGTAGCCCCGAGTTGGTCCTGAGTTCAACACCTCCTGAACCAGCGCCAGCATGGCATCTTGATCGAAGCGACCACCTCTCAGGTATGTTTCTTCCCATCCCTTCACTTCCAGTTGGCCCGTCTGTTCGGCTGACGCAACGTCAATTCCCACCAATCTTAGTCTGGCCAGATGATCTTGGCGTCGCTTGGGGTCCACGATGTGGAACGCCTTCTCGGCTCGATCGATTCCTTCTTTGATGAAAGGCAGCAACACCCGGTACTCCTCATCCTGAGTGTGGAAAAAGGCGCAGATGTGGCGGTATTCGCCCAATTCTGAACCAGCAAAACGGATGGGCTGTTCAGGAGTCATGTGCAAAGCCTCCGCTGAAGAGATTTTTTCGCGCGCCGAAGCCTTCGTTCTTGCAGACGATTCCTGAGATCGTTTGGATGGCCGAACTCGGCATTTATCCAAACAATCCAATAGAGGAGAGGCTCTGCTATACGAACATATTCTTCCACCACCCTGGCGTTCGCGGCTAAGACTTGTATTCTATCTCTTTCTTTGGAGCCATTTTGTCGTGAGCATCCCAACGCTCCAAACCCGCAGGCAACTGCGCAGGCAATACGAACCTAGCGAACCGTTTTTCCAAGAGGTAAAATTGTTGAGGAAAGCTATGCTTGAGAGGTTGGCTTCTTTGTTTCGTCCCCTTCCCTCGGATGTGGCCGTGCCGATATCTCGATGCAAGAGCCTCTAAATTGAAAGTGCCCTTGGGATTGGGAACTCGTCATATGGCTGCCGCGGCGATCTCGAAAATTAGCTCCGCGATTGGAATTGTCGTTTCGGAAACAGCGACTGTCCGAATCTTCCGGAATGGATCGCTCACCGCCGAAATTCTCCCAGAACTGTGGCTCCTGAGCCGTTATACAAGCTATCTGGCCGGCCCCATCCACACCGAGCACATATCCAACCTGGCGGTGCTGACTCGGGAAACGTAGACCGGTTTCGGCTGAAGCTGTGCCAAAACTTGGCAGGTTGTTGCCGTGGCTCCTGCCAACCGTGCTGCAAGTCTCTGGTGTTGGCGGAGTTCCCTTGCAACGTTTCGTAAAGTTTTGCATCAATAAAGATCGGTAAGCATTTCTGCCGGCAGAATTAACGCCGCAAGAACTATATCGCGCGTATGTGGCTCCTCCTGGAAGTGGGGATGCGGACCTAAGTTCCTTCGAGGCAGAAGTGCTTCCAGAAGAGTCAGCACTCTGGACATGGCGCCATGATTGGAGGAAAAAGAAGAAGCTGGTTGCAGTTGTACGTGGACGCCATGACGGAGAAAGATCCATATAAGCGATTGGCGCTGGTCCGCGAGCTAGGTAAGACGCGGAAGAAAGCAAAAAGAACCGAGGTAGCCAGGGTTGCGAACAAGGTCGGAGCGCAGCGACGGAAGAAGAAACCCAAGCGCCAGTATGCCTAAGTTTGGGGCGAGGGACGTCTGGTGGAGCGCTTCTGAGAGTCCCGCGTGCTCGGGTTTCTAAGAAGAGGGATAGGCCGCCTTTCCTCGATTCAAGCTGGGGAGTGCTTCACGGGGTGTTAGCTCTCATTCGCAGGCGAACTTGCCAAGACCGAATGGCGACGGCTATCCATTGAGAGGATGGGTGAGTCCGCGAACAAAGGTTGCGGCAGAGGATCGCTGCACGGAAACGTGTCCGCCAAGAATTGATCTAGCTTGTACTCGAGACTGGCGTCAAGCATAACGGGTCTCCGATTCTTCATTTCGAGCCAACCAGGATCGAAGCATGCATGGGCGCTCTCCTAGGACTGCCCACGGCGGAAAGCGCCCAGAACCATTCCTTTCCTGCGTCACAAAAGGTCCAAACACAATCGCATTCCGACCCTGTTCAAGACTTCAGGCTGCGATCTCTTTGCTGGGCAGGTTTCCTGGCGATTGAAAACTTCCAGACGTTTTGCGGCCAGTCACCCGGAAGAGCAAACGGTCAAGCGAGAATGCGCCGGCACCTCGCACCATAATCGTCAAGGCGAGAGCCAACACCAGAAGGTGGTACTCAATGCCTTCGCCCGGTTGTTTGCCGAACCAGTTCATGAAGAATCCGTTTTGCGCGTGCACCATGGCGATCGCGACGATCATGTTGCAGGCGATCCCCAGAGCAGCGACCCTGCTGAGTAGTCCGGCGAGAAGTCCCAGACCGCCGAAGAACTCCGCGGCAATCGCAAGAAAAGCCAGCGTGGGCGGGATGCCCAACTTCTGGGTGAAGAACCCCATGCTCCCCGAGAACCCATCACCGCCGAACCAACCAAGCATTTTCTGTGCCCCGTGAGCGAAGAACACCATCCCTAGGACAACTCGCACCATGGTGAGCGACAGATCGTTGCCGGTATTTAGTAGCTTGCGAACCATACTCCTTCCAAGTCCTCCTATTTAATTGAAGAGTCCATCTTGCTGATAATTGATGCGGGACTCATTGCAGAAGATGCGGTCAGACACTACTGCTAACGTCCTACCGAGTTCTCTAACCGAAGACGTACCGAGTCTTAACCTACCTCGTCGAATCTGTGATCGTTCTCGGGAACAATTGTCATGCGCACAAGAAAGCCGCTTAACTGGACGCTGAGGCCATCGGTCTGGGGCCGAAAGCATTGCCAAGGGAAGGAACAAGCGATAAACAGGGCGACATCTGCCAACAGATGACGAGTCGGAGAGCGCATTGGTCGCGGTTCAGCTGCGGTTTCAAGCGAGCGAGCATCGCGAGCACTATGCGAGGACCTGGTACGCACCAAGAATCAGAATCTTGTGAACACTCGGAGGTAGCCTGATGAGACGCTCTTCAATTCATGCGCTGATTATCGGGGGCGGCACCGCGGGGCCGGCGCTGTCGCTATTTCTCGAGAAGGCGGGCATCTCGTCCGCGGTCTACGAGGCCCATCCGTACACCGAAGGAGTTGGAGGCGGACTCAGCCTCGCGCCCAACGGCATGAATGTGCTTGACGAGCTTGGCTTGGCTGAAAAAATCAAAGCACGTGGCACTCTCGCCTTGGAAATGTGTTTTCGAAGCGAGACCGGACGAGTGCTGGCGCGAATCGACAACGGCAGCAAGAAATACGGCCAGCCTGCCGTCGCACTGCGGCGCGCCGACTTGCACGACGTGCTTGTGCAGGAGATGGAACGGCACGGACTTGCGATCACATATAAAAAGCTGCTCACAGACGTCCGCTACACCCGCGGCCACGAAAAGGTCGTCGCCCACTTCGCCGATGGCAGCGATGCTGAGGGTGACATCCTGATTGGAGCCGACGGCATTCATTCTCAAACGCGGACGAGCGTCTTTCCGGAGAGTCCGCAGCCCCAATATGTCGGAATCATCGGGATCGGCGGTTTCGTCCCATCGTCCGCCGTACCAGGCTTGACCGACCGCGACAGGCAGAGCCTTAACTTCACATTCGGACATCGCGGGTTCTTCGGCTATTGCGGCGCGCGACCCGACGAAATGATGTGGTGGAGTAATCTCTGGCGAGAGAAGGAGCTGACGAAGGAAGAGCTGAACGATCTCTCCATTGACTCCGTCAAACGAGAGATGCTGTCGATATATGGGGCGTATCACGACCCCATCGAAAGACTCATCGCAAAGACCGGACCTCCACTCAAGTTGAACATCTACGACATTCAGAGGCTCCCCGTCTGGCACAAAGGCCGCGTGGTCTTGATCGGTGATGCGGCGCATGCCGTGAGCCCAAGCGCCGGCCAAGGCGCGTCGATGGCGCTGGAGGACGCCATGTATCTGGCGAAGGTGTTGTGTGAGGCGCAGGGGGATCATGAAGCCGCATTCGAGCGATTCGAACGCGAACGCAAGCCGCGCGTCGAACGCATCGTCGCCGAAGGCCGCCGCAGGAGCAGCGAGAAGAAAAGCGTTACGCCCGTTGAATCAGCATTACGAAATACGATGCTAGCGATCTTCATGAATTTGTTCGGCGAACGAAGTCAGGATTGGCTGTATCGGTACAGAATCGAATGGGAAGCGCCTGCCTGTGCGGCTTGATACGAAAGAACCCACAAGCTGGCGCGTCGCGGCTGCTTGGATGAAGCTAGGCTGAGGGAGCTTACGAAATTAGAAAGGATCTAAGAAAATGAGGATCGGCAAGGACGCTAACCTTCAAGGAGATTTTGTTGTGGTTGTTCGTCATCGACCGGCTCCAAATCTGAAATTATTCTCGCGAAGAATTGTCACACCACAACCAACCGCTTTACTGGAGGGGAGGCGGCCTGTCTGGGCCCGAAAGCGTTGTTAAGAGGAGGAGCAAGCGAACAACCATGGCGACTGCAACCCTAACCCGAACTGACGAACAGGTGCAGACTGATGTGCTGGCTGAGCTGAAGTGGAATGCTCAGGTCCAGCCTAACGAGATTGGCGTGGCCGTGAAAAACGGTGTGGTCACGCTGACCGGCTGGGTGGACTCCTACCTGAAGAAATGGAGTGCCGAGGAAGCAGCCCACCGCGTGAATGGCGTCAAGGCAGTAGCCAACGACATCGAGGTCCGGCTGCCCAATTCCTCCGAGCGCACGGACGCAGACATCGCCCTGGCTGCGGTTCGTGCGTTGGAGTGGGATGCGGGAGTGCCGTCCGACAAGGTCAAAGCCACGGTGTCGAAGGGTTGGGTGACGCTCCGAGGCGAGGTCGAGTGGCAATACCAAAAGCTGGACGCCGAGCAGGTCATTCGTCGCCTCATGGGTATCAAGGGAGTTTCGAACCTGATCACCGTCAAGCCTCAGATAACGCCCTCAGAACTCCAGCAGAAAATCGAGGATGCTCTGGTACGGAGCGCGAAGGTCGATGCCAGTAAGATCAGTGTTGAAGTCCAAGGAAGCGCTGCGATTCTAAAAGGAAGAGTTCGTGCGTGGGTCGAGAGACGGGAAGCGGTACGAGCGGCGTGGTCGGCACCGGGGATTACTTGGGTGGAGAACCAGATTACGATCGAGACCTCTAGAGGTTACTCCGCCATCTTAGCGATGTGGAGATCAAAGCTGGTCTTCGGTAGCAGCGATGTCAGTTCGAACACTCTGAAGCCATCTCCGGCGATTTCAGTGTGGCGGTAGAGGCCGGGCTCGCTGTCAACCGTCTCGTGCCGCCCCTGTAGTTGATTTAGAAATTCCTGCGCCTTTTTGGTATCAGCTTCGTAACCCTTGGCTTTGGTTACAACCGCCTCAGCTGCGT
>Ga0209056_10005844_pt1 | contig 12788 bp, 7 predicted proteins | sample GraSoiAngelo_114_FD_185876 | JGI IMG/M metagenome (GOLD analysis project Ga0209056, IMG submission 185876) | Grasslands soil microbial communities from the Angelo Coastal Reserve, California, USA - 14_0903_13_40cm (SPAdes) (version 2) | ecosystem: Environmental > Terrestrial > Soil > Grasslands ... | reverse complement strand
AGCCCGCGTTTCTGAAGCCCATGCGCAGATCCGCCGATATCGTTATCGATGAAGTGTGTTGGCGCCATCATCCGAATGCCGGAGTCAAAGAATTCATCGATGTTGGCGAGGTCCCCCTCCAAGGCGTGTGCCCCTTCAACACCCAGCAAACCCGCCGTCATTCCTGACTCCTGTTGACGACCCGCCACGTAGCTCCTGAGATCTGCTGCCGTTCTAATCACCACGAATTTCCCCTGCGACCGGGAGGCGATTGCGTTGAGTCTGCGCGCCTGGTACACGGCCCGCTCTTTCAAGCTTGCCCAGGTAGCGACAGGCCATCGCTCGAGGACAGCAAGGAGGGTGATCATTTCGGATTGGTCGGTGTTGCTTTCGTAGTTAAGACCGCGCGGCACTTTGGTTACGATGGTGAACGCCTGGAGGGCAACGTTGCCTTCGACGAGGCGGGGGATGTCGACCTGACCTCTCGTGTTCTTCGCCAGTAGATCCCTGTCCCAGAGCAAGGAGTCCGCATGAAGATCGGCTACGAGAAGCGTTCGGTGTAACCGCTGAGCTCTCTCCGAAACCTGATACGGAGGAGGCACGAGGACGAGATTTAACTGACGATCAGCGAGAGCAGGAAGGAAGAAGAAGAGGCCGGCCCCGACGAGGACAAGCGTAACAACGACAGCGGCAACGATGCGTGCATTCACGGGAAAGCAGTCAGCAGTAGGCACTGGGCAGAAACTGCCGACGGCCCACGGCCTGCTGCTTTACGGTGGCCGCCCGCGAGTCAGGAGGACAGCAGGAGGCAAGGGAGGAGAGGGGCAGAGGGGCAAAATTCTCCCATGCCCCTCTGCTCCCCCGCTCCTCTGCGGCTTTATACGATCTGGACGAGCTGTTCCTGTTCTTTCTTGCCCAGGACCATCTCCTGATAGAGCCGGCGCATCATCAGCTCTTCTTCGTGCGCGGTCTGCGGGCCTTCGGTCTTCTGCCGGACGCGGGCCGCGGCAGCCGGGTCGATCTTCAGGTCGTGCTGGAAGCTGTCGAGCTCCAGCGCCTTGCCGTTGGCATAGATCGCGTGCCGCCCGTACTCCTTGTACCACTTCGCCACCGTCGCGTTGGCGTGCATCTTTTCGATGATGTTGCGCCAGCCTATGCCGGTGTTGTAAGCGCAGAAGGAGATCTCCCCTTCCTGAGTTCCGTAGGGGATGATGCACATCTCCGTGCGGCGGAAATCGTAGTTGAACAGATCCTGAAACCACATCCCGGCAACGAACAGGAAGTTCCACGGATCCTTTCTCCGTTCCACCCCCTTGCCGTAGTCCTTCCCCGACAGGGCGAAACTCTTGTCGAATTTCTTCAGAACATCCAGCAGCGTGAGGCTGGCCGGGGCCTTGAAGGGATTGTAGTGCTTCAGCAGGGCCAGACCCATCATGAGGTTGGAGAAGTACTTGTTGCGCGCCGCGTCGGTGATCTTCTGCATGTCCTTCACCAGACCGGGGATATTCAGAAACTCCGGCACCGCCGCCTTTTCCTTCGTCTCCTTGTTGATCATGACCGCCGTCCCAATGCCGCAATTCGGGTGGCACCCGCAGCTCATCTGCCCCCAGTCGGCCTGCGGGCCGTGCACCAGATCGGCAAAGTCGGCGAACGCCCCGATCAGCGAGATCGGAAACCAGTCGCGCGTCGGCTCGGTGATCCCCACCTGCTCCTTGACGTCGCGCGCCATGTGCGACAGCGTATAGCGCTGCCGGTGACGCCGCTCGTCGGTGATCTCCTCGTCGCGCCCGGTGAACGAGACGGGCTGGAAGGCCACAAACGCGATCTTTTTCGGATTGTCCAGGGCAAACTGGATCACCGGCCCCACCTGGTCGTTGTTGACCGTGTTGACCAGTGTCGTCACCAGCACGATCTCCACCCCCGCGGCATGCAGGTTGTTGATGGCCCGCAGCTTGACGTCGAACAGATTGCCGATCTTGCGGTGGCTGTTGGCGTCGTTGCCGATGCCGTCAAACTGCAGGTAGGTGTAGCGCAGGCCCGCCTCATACGCCCGCCGCGCAAAGCTCGGATCCTTGGCGAACTCGATCCCGTTGGTCGCGCACTGCACGCTGTTGTAGCCCACCTTCCGGGCATACGCGATGGCGTCAAAGAAGTACGGCGACAGCGTCGGCTCGCCGCCGGAAAACTGGATCGACATCTGCCGCCGCGGCTTGATCGTGATGGCATTGTCGAGGATCTCCCGGATATCCTCCCAGCTCAGCTCATGCACGAATCCGACCTGGTTGGCGTCCATGAAGCACGGATCGCACATCATGTTGCACCGGTTGGTCAGATCCACAGTCAGCACTGACCCCCGGCCGTAGCGGATCGTGCTCGAACCGTGATTGTGCAGCGTCTTGTCGTTGTGGGCGTCGATGTCCCGGCCCGGATACATCGCTTCGATGTGCTCCAAAAACCGCTTGTCCACGGCCATCATGTCCTCGAAACGCCCGTGGACGGGGCACTCCTTGACCATCCAGATCTGTCCGTCGCGCTCCAGGATGGTGGCTTTGATCTCCCCCACCTTCTCGTTGATGAGGATCCGGTAGTCCACTTCCCCGTCCAGAATCTTCTTGCGCGCCTCAATGACGCACTTGGGACAGAGCGAATCCGTCGTCCGCGGCCATCCCAGCGGGGGCTTGGATTTCTGCCACGATTTCAGCAAGGGTTTGTCGGACCATTTGGGAGTGAAGGAAGGATTGGGTCTGTACTTATTAAAAAACTGGACGACGTCGAAGGCCGCCCCTGCGGCAACGCTTATGGCTTTGTCGACGTACTTGAGGGGTTTATGCATATAGTGTCTTTCTCCTGAAATATGACCCGGCGTTGGACCCATGTCACCGGTCCTTCACAGACCGGCCCGATGCGCCACGATGTCCTCGCAACCTTGAGGCAACGCCTTGATCCCAAACCACCCATAGAACGATACTCACTCCAAGCCTAACCCCTTCCACGACAGGAAGAAGGGGCATACAGGCTGGAATTGGAAGGGGCACTATATATCATGAACGCCTCGGGAAGCAGCAAAAAAATGTCAATGATTCAAAGAAATGGACCCCCCCGGGGCCAATTCTTTCGCAATCTGGCAAGGATTTCGTTCTGCATAAACTGCACAAAAAACGAAACCACAGATGAACACAGATCCGTGTTCATCTGTCCTACTAAGGTGCAAATCCTTTGCCGCTTGGAAAGAATTCTTTTCTCGGATTCTTTGCGCTCTTCGCGTCTTCGCGGTTAATTCCGGACAGCGCTTTCACCGCTAAGACGCGAAGGACGCGAAGAAAACGCTAAGCAGATAGTTTGCTTGCGGCTGGGCTGCTCCGTGTTCATCTGTGTTCATATGTGGTTTTCGTTTGTAGTTTTTGGTTGCGGCTCTGCTACCCCGTGTAATCCGCGGCCAAGTTTTAAAGCCGGCCACTGAGGAAAGAGGGTCTATAATCGAGTCCTCCGGGGAGGAATCAATGATAGGCGAATCGGTCGGCAATCACCGGATCCTTTCAAAGATCGGACAGGGCGGAATGGGAACGGTGTATGAGGCCCAGGACACGCAACTCGGCCGTCGCGTCGCCATCAAGATACTGAATCCCTCTCTTGTCTCCAATTCCAAGGAACTGGCGCGATTCCGGGCAGAAGCTAAAGTTCAGGCCAACCTCAACCATCCCAATATCGTCACCCTTCACGAATTTGAGCCCTACAAGGATTCCTATTACATGGTCATGGAGTTTGTTGTGGGACGAAACCTCGCAGAGATCGTCAAAGCCGTCGGAGCCCTCCCGGCCCACATCGTCGTGACAATCACAAAACAGGTCCTCGACGGGCTCTCCGTTGCGCACCGCAGCTGGGTCGTGCACCGCGACTTGAAGCCGTCGAACATCATGCTCACTCCCGACGGTGTGGCAAAGGTCATGGACTTCGGAATTGCGAAGGTTCAGGGGAGCAAGAGTCTGACTGCGACAGGGGCGCTGGTCGGCACGGTCTCCTACATGTCTCCGGAGCAGGTGCGAGGCGAGGAGGTGGATGCGCGTTCAGACATTTATTCCCTGGGTATCATTCTTTTCGAGCTCCTCACCGGCAGGGTTCCATTCAAGGAGGACAGCGACTTCTCCGTGATGATGCACCATGTAGGAACGCCACCTCCTCCTCCCACGCAATTCCTGCCGGAAATCCCAGGAGATCTTGAAGACATCGTGATGCGCTGCCTGGAGAAGGATCCCGCCGCACGTTTTCAAAATGTCGATCAGGTTCTGCGCCCTCTGGAGGACTTCGAAGAGCAAGAGCGCGCACTGGGGCGCGGGCAGCTGTACACGCGCCGTATGCTGGCTCAATGGCTCTCCGGAACCGGCCCTCAGCCTTTGAGGACGGCCGCTGACGCGCCGCCCCCCATTGCCGGAGGCACGGCAACTCCAAGACTCTATCTGGCGAATTCGTACGAGGCCGTCCCGACGGGCTCGACCGCGCCACCAAACGGAAAGACATTCCTGATATTCGCTATTTGCTTCCTGGCGCTGGCGGGAGCGGCAACAGCATACGTCTTCTACAAGCACGGTATCGCGATCCTCTCCCTCGGGAGTGGATCGCCAAAACCGCAGGTCACTCAGGCGAAGGTGATCCCGCCAAACACAGAACCCTCCGCACAGCCGGTCTTGCAGAATCCTGAGGCTCCTTCGGCTTCCGGAACTCAGGTTCCGCCGGGCGTCCCCGCCAGCGGCACAGCGCCGCCTTCTATTTCTCCCTCCCGGAACGCCCCGCCCGCAGACGGCGCCTCTACCGCGGGGGCCAACGTTGCGGGACCATCCTCCACGTCGGGTGGAGCGACAGGCTCTGCCAGACAAAGAACAGGCTCCTCCTCGCTGAATGCTCCTTCAACCACCGTTCCTCCAAAGAACACTCCTGCAACGATGGGCAGCCGCGCGGGCTTCTTGATCTTCGTCGACTCGGACCAGTCAGGAGAGAAGCTCCCGCTCGGCAGCGCCCAATCGCGTGCAGCGGAGATTGTCCGCCAGTCGGGTCACGAAGTTTTATCGGGAGGCGCCGTGAGCGCCGACGTTCGGAGTGCGCTCGACCGGGGAGACCTGGCTCAGGCACGCCGCCTGGGAGTCGGCTACGTAGTCTTGGGATCGGCCCATGGCTCCCTTGAAGCGCAAAACGCCTACGGGAGCACCTACTACGCGGGAAATGTAAGAATACGTTTCGAGCTCGTGAGGATGTCGGACGGGAGAGTGGCCGCTACGGGCTCCTCGACCGCCAAGAGCCGAGGTACGGCAGACCCCGAAGAGGCCCTCGCGAACGCATTGCTGAACGCGACATCGGAAGCCACGCGCGAGATGCTCCGCCAGTTCCGTTAGGCCAGACCTCAGGGATCAGACCTCAGACTTCCGACTTCAAACCACGTACGGTCCAATTCGCGAGTGGTCTGAGGTCTGAGGTCTGATCAGGTGAGCTTTTCCAGCTCCACGTCTGTTTTCCAGTGCTGATTCGATTTGACGAGATGGTCCCAGGTCATCTCCTTTCCTTCGTAGGAAGCCTGCCGGCCGAGGATCGCGCTTAACGTACTTTCCGCTCCCTGGTCCAACTGGTTGTGGAACTGGCCGCTCTGAATGCTCTCCACAAATGCTTTCACCTTCTCGGGTGTCGCTTCGCTCAAGGGATCGACTTCCGGCTTCTGCTTCTCAGCGGTCGGAGGAGGAGGCTCGGCCTGCCATTCGTTGGTCCCGCGGATGAACACGTTGCCGTTGTAGTGAGCCTCCGCGTAGCCCTTGCTTCCGAAGAAACGCAAGCAAACATCCGCCCATTTTGTAAGGAACTGGGTGGACTGGAAGCCCACGCGGACATCGCCGGGATACCGATAGATCGTAAGGAAGTGGTCCTGAACATCGCCGATGTCTGTGCGGACTTTGCGGCCTGCTGTGGCCATTACCCTCTCCGGGCGGGCTTTCAGAACCCAGTTGATCCAATCGATAATGTGAATGTTCTGTTCGACCAAGACATCGCCGCTCAAGACACGATCGAACGCCCAATCGCGTATTTTTGCTTCCAGCGGCGACATGCCGGGTTTCGCCTTCCGAGGAAGATCACCCGCCAGATAATATCCCTGAGCGCAGGCTATGTCTCCTATCGCCCCTTCCTGGATGCGCCTTGTGAGCTCTCTGTATTCAGGCGAAAACCGGATCTGGAAACCCACGTGCACGCTCTGCTTCCCTTCGACTTTCTTGCCCAGCTCCTGTATTTTCTTGCACCCTTGCACGTCCGTCGCTACGGGTTTCTCCAGGTAGATATGCTTTTTTGCGGCAACCGCCAGTTCCAGGTGTTCCGGGTGAAAATAGGGGGGCGTCGATATCAGGACGATATCAACATCACTGGACACCAGTTCGTTGCAGGAACGGGGGCCCTTGAACATCTTGGATGCGTCTATCGTCGCGTGCCCTTGAGATTGGTTGAGCTCGTCGAGCTTCGCTTTTGCCTTGTCGAGCTGGTCTTGAAAGAGATCGCCCAGAGCGTGCAGTCGCACGCCGGCCCTTGTGACAAATGCCTCCGACACGCTCGTCCCGCGTCCGCCGCAACCGATCATTCCGAGTTGCGGCGTCGAATTAGCCCGGCTGCCGAACGCGATTTCGGGAGAAACGAGAAGTAATCCGGCGGTGGCAGCCGTGGCAGACTTTACGAATTCCCGGCGGTCCATGCCGCCCGCACTCGGATTGTTTGAAATATTTTTTGCGGTTGACATAGGCTCCATTCTCCAATGGGTTAAACGGAATTCTAACTCAACTCTCTGCATTTCGCGCGAACCAATATTCAACCACGCTTGGGCGCAATCAGAAGTGGGAGTCCAAAAAATCGACAAAAAATCTCACCACGAAGACACGAAGACTCACAAGAACGTGGTGTATCTTCGCGTCTTCGTGTCTTTGTGGTGAAGACAGGATGCGTGCGCTCCCAGGACCGGCTTCTATTTCTTGGGCATCTTGATGGAATCGATCTTTACGCTCTTTCCATCGGAGCTCCTCGTTCCCGCGACTTCCACTTCGTGGCCGGCGTGCTTCGCCAGTTCGGAAGCGACCTTCTTGTCGTTCTGATTCTCGATATCGAGAACCTTGTCGCCTTCAAGGAAGGCGTAACCGCTGCCGTGCTTCACACAGGCGGCGATGCATTCAGCGTCGCTCTTTCCCTCCATCATGTGCTTGGCGCCGCACATCTTGTCGGTAATCGAACCCTTCAAGGTCTCCGCGAAGACACTCACGGAGCCGGCAAGCAGCACCGTTATCAGGGAACCAAAGATTTTCCGAGTCATTTCTCATCCTCCAAGTGGTTGTTGTCAAAAAAGTGAGAAGACGCCTACTCCCCGCGCTTGTTTGCCACTGAGCCACAGAGCCACGGAGAAAAACTGAAAAAACTCTTCTCTGTGACTCCGTGTCTCTGTGGCAAAGAATTCTCGAATGCATAGTATTACGCCAAGGATCGAAGACGGGAAGGGGATTCAGGGCAGGGCGTAAATGGAAAGGAATGGAGAGGCCGACTGGTGTTTGACGATCACCTGCCCTGATTGTATGAGAGCGTCAAGGTGAGCGAGCACCGACTGCACCGCAGCCGGATAAAGCCTGGGATCGATTTCCGTGTAGATGCGCCGAACAATCGCAGGCGCTGTATCGAGGCCCGCATGCAGGGCTTCGAGCACCTGCCTGGTCCTCAAGTTACGGTGCGCGATCAATTCTTCGATTCTGGCCCTCGCCTGATACACAGGCTCCCCGTGGGCCGGATAAATCACCGCTATATCCATCGTTACGAGTCTCTCGAGCGATGCCAGATAGCTGTTGAGGCTTCCGTCGGGACGAGCGATAACCGACGTGGACCATCCCATAACGTGGTCTCCGCTGAAGAGAGCCTTTTCCTCCGTCAACAAATAGGAGAGATGGTCGCTGACATGCCCGGGCGTATGGAGAACTTTCAGGGACCAGCCGACTCCGCGGACCACCTCTCCATCTGAAAGAGTGCTCATGGGGCTGTAGCCGTTGTGTGCCTTGAACCCGAACGTGATGGTTCTCAGCGCCTCGGCCAGCCGGGGAGCCAGGGGCCAGTGATCGGGGTGCGCATGGCTTGGCGCAATCCCCGCTACCGGCGTGCGATCTACGGCGCGCATCAAGGCATCCAGGTGCTCGTCAGTGTTCTCACCCGGGTCGATGACGAACAAGGATTCTTTTCCGACGAGGTAAGTGTTCGTTCCCGAACCGGTCATAGGCCCCGGATTGTCTTGTGTCACGCGGCGTACCAGAGGGGAGAGTTTCGTCACCTGGCGCGGAGCAATCGTCGAGCTCATTACCCTCCTCTGTCGTCCCCATTCTCCGGGGGACCCGCGTAATTCTGGGCCGTGGCAGCATCGGCAGTCGCCGATTCACGTTCGTACCCCTCATCGCCGGGCATCAAAATTCGCGTGCCCTTCTCATCGCTCACCACGCGCGGCAGAATCATCGGGATGTTTCTCAGTTGCCGGGCGTACGATTCCGCATCGCGGGCAGTTTGAAATGCATTCAGAAGCATCAGGTTCCGAACCGTAGGAAAAATGATCGTCCATTCGCGGGTCCGAGCCTTCTCCAGAGCAACGGCAGGAGGCACCCATGCGGAATCGGTAAGCTCCCGGCCATCGTGAGCAGCCGTCTGACGCTCCGGCGCCACTGCAAGGAAGAATCGTGTGTCGTAACGTCGCGGTTCTCCCTCAGGCGTTACCCAGTGGCCCCAGTAGTACACTCTGTCTGTCGCGAGCTTCAGGCGTTCGCGGAGCAGCATCCCAGCAAAGGACATCTGGTTCGCATTCAGCGCGCGGCGATAGGATCTGAAGCGCTCCCCGATGTGTTCTCCTTCAAACGCCAGAATCCGGCCTTGTGAATCGTAGGCAAGAAGCATCCCGGCTTCCTCGAAACATTCCCTGATCGCGGCGACCCAGTATGCAAGCCCTCCTCGCGGGAGCTCCAACGCCTTCGAGGCAGAGTCATCCGTGCGACCCGCACAGAGCGCTTCATCCAGCGCATCCGCGGGCTCCACGACCCCCCCGGGAAAGACATGGGCTCCACCGACAAAGTCTGACTTGATGTGTCGCTTCGCGAGAAAGACTTCCGGGCCGCTCTCTGCGTCGCGCAACAAGATTATTGTCGATGCGGTGCGCGAATCAGTCATCTGGCCGGGCCGGAAATCAAACGAAGTAAAGTGACTCCGGAGTGCGGACCCTCCCACCCGCGCACGTTCTCTGCCTCAAACCCAACCGGAGGGAGGCGGGTCCCGCTCCCATGAAGGTCTTTGACACACAGAAACGCGGCTGTTGTCACCGGAAGAAACAATGCCGAAGGGGGGACTCGAACCCCCACGAGCGTTAGCCCACTAGACCCTGAACCTAGCGCGTCTGCCAGTTCCGCCACTTCGGCGTAGTCGAGAAGGGTATCTTACGAGTCTTAACAAAAGCTTGTCAAGGCACCCATCTTCGTGTCTTCGCGTCTTTGTGGTGATCAGGAGCAGTTTTCTACCACGAAGACGCGAAGGATCGCCAAGTTTTTGATGGCCCGGGGGGTGTCACTTCCGAGCGGGGGGCGGGAGGGGGGAGAAGATATATTGAGTCCATCCGCGAGGGTCGTCATTCTTGAGCTTTTCCGGATCTATTCCCATGCGGACCGCCTCAGCCAAAGCTTCCGATGATTCCTGGGTTCGCCCCAGAGCCTGGAGCACGCGGCTTCGCATGTATTGAACGAGGCCGTGACCTCCACTCGATTTGTACGCTTCGTCGAGGAGAAGCAAGGCTCCATCCTGGTCTCCCTGCAAATAACGAAGAATTCCGAGATTCATGGCGACGACCGGGTGTGATTGTAATTCACGGGCCTTCTTTAGACTGTTTACCGCAAGGGGCAGATCTTCTTCTCGCGCGTACGATACGCCGAGGTTGTTCAGCACCTCCATGGAGGGGGCGAAGGGGAGCAATTCCACGTAGGCCTGGATCGCCTTGGAACTGTTTCCCAGCTTGCAGTGGCAAGCGCCGAGCATGAATCGGGCCTCTTGAAAATGATCTGCGGTTCGGGGTATTCGGTCCAGAAGCTCGACGGCCCTGGAGCACTCGCCTTTTTCAAAGTGATAACTTCCCAGACGGAAAAGCGCTCCCGGGAAATCGTTGTAGCTTTCGATGGCCTTGACTAACAGGTCTAGCTGGCTTTGGTCATCGGGGGCGCCGAGACTGCGAATAAAGTAAAGATAGGCGGAATTGGGAACCGTTCGCGTTCTCTTGTGAAACTCCTCCCGGGAGAGATTGTTGTGGATTCCCTTCTGAGCGAGCGTTTGCCAGGCCAGTTCGTTCTCCATTTCCGCCAGGTTGTTCAAAGGGCCGGTCGAAACGATGTCGGGTCCGAGCTTCATGGTCTTCGTGTCGAGAATCTGCAGAACGATGCGAAGGGCGCTCTCAGTTCCCGAGAACGAGCCAAAGACGAGATAGTCTGCTCTGGCGAGCTGCGCGATGCGGATCATGCTGGCCCGGCTCAGCGTCGCATTCGGCGGAAGGTCCGCGTCCTCCACCAGCTCCAGACGGGTTTCGCGCTGCACGACGTCGAGCTCTGGAATCCGGACCTGAGCGCAGATCGACTCGGAGGTTCCTTCCGAGACCCAGGAGAGGAAGGGAACCCCGGTGAGATTCTCCAGAGGGAACACCAGCAGAGTGGCATGTTCGGCCCCTGCCACCAGCGGCGCAAGAAAGGCCACGAGCGAGAGACCCGCGACCAAACGGGATATGAGTTCCCTCATACGCTTTGCTCCGAGCTCAAAGTCTGCCGCATCTCTTACCTATACGCCACTCTTCGCCTTCACCTTTAGCAAAATCCTTGGAGACTCTTAACACCTCATGGACGCCCACTCTTGTCCAAATAGCATCATCGCAGATGAACGCAGATACATTGCCGATCTGGGCGAGCCGGCATCTGCGTTCATCTGCGGTTCATTTCAAACTCTCTCACGAGCGCCAGCGCGGCGGATCGCGAAGCAAACACTGTCACTGCTGAATCTTGAAGTTCGCGGCGCTGGCACCGCACAATGTTCCGCTCAGATGGCAAACCCGGATGCGGGCCTGCGTCGTGGCCGGGGCCGGGAGGTTGACGGTCTGGTTCCCGTCGTTGGGCGTGCTTAACAGAACCGCCTCCCAGTTGATCCCGCCGTCACGGGAAAGGTCGATCTTGACGTTTCCGGTCACCCCTTTCGAGCTCCATTTAACACTCTGATTATGGTTGATGTGCCAGGTCTCACCCCCTTTCGGGCTCGCGACTGTGATCTGCGCGCCTGTGCCGGTCACGCCTTGCGAGATCGGGGATGTGAGGGCGTTGGACGTGAAGGTGACGTTCCGCGTGAAGGTGCCTGTCGCAGTGGGACTAAAACGCACCACCACGAAATTACTGGCTCCTGCGTCGATGCTGAAGGGGCTGCCGGAGACCACTGAAAAGGGCGCAGTGGTGCCGGCGCTTCCCGTGAGGGTGCCGCCGCCGGTGTTCTGGACCGTGAAGGTCTGATCGGCGCTATCACCCACCCCAACGGAGCCGAAGTTTAGCGAGGTGGGGGTGACGCTGATTTGCGGGGGACTCGGCGTTCCCACTCCCGTGACCCCTCGCGAAACGTCGCCGGCGTTGGAGGTGAAGCTGACGTTCCCCACAAAGCTAGCTGCGGATGGCGGGCTGAAACGCACTACCACGGCCTGGTTCGCTCCGGCGGCGAGGCTGAAGGGTCTGCCGGAGACTACCGAGAAGGGGGCAGAGGTTGGGGCGTTTCCCGTGAGGGTGCCGCCGCCTGTGTTCTGGACCATGAATGTGCGATCAGCATAGCTTCCGACAGGAACGCTCCCGAAGTCTTGTGAGGCCGGCGTCACGTTGATTGCAGGGTTCGTCGAGGGTAGAGTCCACAGGAGTGCCGTACCGTCGGCGAGTGATGCGGTGTTGAAGCCGTACTGATTCGCGGAATTTGAGCCCACCTGAACCCCGACGGTCGCCGACGCCCCTTGATCGGCAAACGCGCACGACCCGCCAAAAACCACGTCTGCATAGTTGAAGAGGATATCGCTGCTACCCTCGAAAAAGACAATCTGGAATTTCACGGTGGCCGTGCCGTCGCCGCTGCACGTGAATTGCCTCACATCCCGCCATTCAATGACGAGCTCCCGGTTGGGAGCGGTCCCGGTCACATCCCAGAAGACGTTCTGGGTCCCGGAAACTGCATAGAGATCGTCCCAGAACGGGGCCACCAGCGTGCCTATCGTCGTTGTCGGAAGTGACTCATTGGAGAAAGCGGTGAACGGACCCGAAGAATTCACGTTTCCGTTACTGCCGACATAAAGCGAAGAAAAGCTCCCGCCGCCGAAGCGGATCGGGAACGGCGCGGTGATAAGGGCAGAAGAGTCGTCACCAAAGTTGAGGTTGGTCCCGGTGATCGTCCGGTAGTTGAATGTCGTGGACGAGACGTTGTAAGGGATCAGGATGGCCACTGTCACGACATCTCCGCCCGGGAACGTAAGGGTGTAGGTGCCCTGACCCGGAGGGGTCCACTGGCCTGAATAGACCCCGTCCCCGGCAGCCTGGTCGGTCTGGAGGCCGTTGTCCTGGAGCGTCACCATAGTCCCGCCGGGATCGACGGTAACCGAGACGCTGCCGTTGGGGGCCGCGCAATTGATGTGCAAAACAGCGAGATCGATCGGCGTTCCCGCACTGGTAGTTACCACGTTACCGATGGGTCGGAGGCGGGAAAGGATCGTGGAGTTGGTACAGTTG
>Ga0209056_10005833_pt1 | contig 12802 bp, 10 predicted proteins | sample GraSoiAngelo_114_FD_185876 | JGI IMG/M metagenome (GOLD analysis project Ga0209056, IMG submission 185876) | Grasslands soil microbial communities from the Angelo Coastal Reserve, California, USA - 14_0903_13_40cm (SPAdes) (version 2) | ecosystem: Environmental > Terrestrial > Soil > Grasslands... | reverse complement strand
TACGATTTACGATTTACGCGGTTTGTTTCCTAAAAAAACACGGGTGTTTAGATTCAAACCTCGAAAAACTATGACAAGAGAAGAGATGAAGGCGCGCACTAAAGCCTATGCCAATCGCATCGTGAAACTTTGCGCCGCGCTTCCGAATAATTGGGTCGCTCGCATTTTGGGCCAACAACTCTTGCGCAGCGGAACATCCGTCGGGGCGAACTACCGTGCCGTGTGCCGTGCAAAGTCGAATGCAGACTTCATCAACAAACTGCGCGTCGTTGAAGAAGAATGTGATGAGTCCTTGTTCTGGATGGAATTGCTTGTGGACAATAATCTTGTCAAAGCATCTCGTCTGTCGGGACTCATGAAAGAGGCAGACGAGATCCCGGCCATAGTCGTCTCGTCAGCCAAAACCGCTCGCACGTCCCGCGGCGCGTAAATCGTAAATCGCAAATCGTAAATGAAAAACGTGGTCCTGTTGGGCAGCACCGGCTCGATCGGCACCAGCGCCATCAAGGTGGCGGAAGACCTGCCCGACCGCATTCGCCTGATCGGACTGGCGGCTGGCGGCAACGCGGAGTTGCTGGCCAAACAAACCTTGAAGCACCGGCCGGAAGCCATTTCCATCCACGACCTGTCGAAAGCGCAAGCCCTGGAAACGATGCTGGGAACCTCGACCCGCGTTTATTCCGGCGAGCTGGGGTTGGTGAAACTCGCCACGTTGCCCGCCGCGGACATTGTGCTCATCGCGATTGTCGGCACGGCAGGCTTGCAACCCGCGCTAGCGGCCATTCGGGCCGGCAAAGACATCGCCGTCGCGTCCAAGGAAATCCTGGTGATGGCGGGCGAAACGGTGATGGACGAAGCGCGCAAACACGGCGTGCGCGTGCTGGCCGTGGACAGCGAGCACTCGGCAGTGTTCCAATGCCTCGACGGCAAGCCTGCGTCGTCGGTGCGCAAACTCTGGCTGACCGCGTCCGGCGGCCCGTTTCGCCAGACCCCGAGAGAGGACTTTGCGAGCATCACGGTCGAGCGGGCGTTGAAACATCCGTCGTGGGTGATGGGCCGCAAGATCACCATCGATTCGGCCACGCTGTTCAACAAAGGGCTCGAGATGATCGAAGCGCGCTGGCTGTTCGACATCGACATCGGCCGCGTGCAAGTGGTCGTCCACCCGCAGAGCGTCGTCCATTCAATGGTCGAGTTTATCGACGGCTCCATCATCGCGCAGCTCTCCACACCGGACATGTGCCTGCCGATTCAATACGCGCTGACTTATCCCGATCGCGCCGGCAGCGACCGTGTGCAAACCAATTTTGCCAAACTCGGCAGCCTGACGTTTGAAGAGCCGGACCTGGGCCGTTTTCCGGCGTTGAACCTGGCGCGCCGGGCGGGAGAGGTTGGTGGCACGATGCCCGCCGTGCTCAACGCCGCCAATGAGGTCGCCGTCGAGGCATTCTGCAATTGCAGGATCAGCTTTGAACAAATCAGTCAAACGGTCGCGAATGTGATGGAACGGCATCAAGTGGTGGCGCACCCATCGCTGGAGCAAATCCTCTCGGCGGACGCCTGGGCGCGAGGGGAAGCGGCGCGGTGAGCGGGTCGGCGGGTCGAGCGCTTAGTACTCCATTTCATAAATACGACCACGTTTGCGGCGAGGGATTTTCGGCCCAGACGAGGCGCGAGCGACGCGCATACCCTTTCCCGACACGTCGGGATAAGGCGCGAGCAACGACGTCTGGGCCGAAAAGAACCGCCGCCCGCAGGGTTGGGTCGCTTTTCGGTTCTGGCGTTGTTGCTCCTCGGTCATCCCGACAGGTCGGGACGGGGGATGCTCCCTCGTCGCGCTTAGCCAGAACCGAAAAGCGACGCAACAAACGTGGTCGTATTTATGAAATGGGGTACTTAGCTTGTTTTGAACGGAAGCGTTTCCAAGATTGCCAGACAACCTGTGGCCGGTATATTCGGTTCATTGTAGCGACTAGTCACTGTCGCGGAATGCTATGCAATTTTTGAAGATCCTGTTCATCTGCCTGGAAGTGGTGATGCTGTTCAATCTCCTGATTCTTGTGCACGAGTTGGGCCACTACCTGGCGGCCCGTTGGCGTGGATTGGTGATCGATCGATTCGGCATCTGGTTTGGCAAACCGATCTGGAAAAGGAAGGTCAATGGAGTGGATTTCTGTCTCGGATGCATTCCTGCCGGAGGTTACGTCGCCTTGCCGCAAATGGCGCCCATGGAAGCCATTGAAGGCAAAACTGAATCCGCTCGTGAAAACCTGCCGCCCATCTCCGCCCTCGACAAAATCATTGTGGCCTTCGCAGGGCCGCTGTTCAGCTTTTCATTCGCCATGGCCTTTGCAGTTGTGGTCTGGGTGATTGGCCGCCCTGTCGGCGAAGCAGACGCAACCACGGTCATCGGCTATGTGAAAAGAGGTTCGCCCGCAGAAAAGGCCGGCCTGCGTCCGGGCGACCGCATGCTGAAAGTGGACGGCCATCCCGTCACGCGCTTCTCGGGCATTGGCGATAGCATCATGTGGCGAGTGGTCAGCAGTCAGGGCGCCAAGATCCCCATCGAAGTGGAGCGCGACGGCACCGTGTTGCGGCTGGAAAGCGAATGGGTCAAAGAGGAGACGAAGTCCTGGGAACGCAAGAGCCTGCGGCAAATCCAAGTCGCGCCGAAAAAGACTCCGTTGGTCGGCAGGGTCAGACCCAACAGTCCGGCGGCGGTGGCCGGAATCAGGCCCAATGACGTGATTGTGGAGGTGGATGGCATCAAACTGCTCAATCCGGAAAGCCTGGGTGAATATATCGAACAGCAGGGCGAAGGAAAGGAATTGAAGCTCAAAGTACTTCGCCATGGCCGAACGCTGGAATTCTCGCTGAAACCGGAAATGCCCATTTATCCGCCCGGCTTTCCCGCCGACGATAGGCGGCCGCTGATCGGTGTCGACTGGGAGTTGACCGGGAAATGGACGGTCGATCATCCACGGCCGGTCGAGCAAATCTACTCCAGCGTTAATTCGATGATCAGCACATTTGGCGCTTTGTTCTCGCCCAAGTCGGACGTGAAAGCGCAGCACCTTTCCGGTCCGGTGGGGATCATGCGGATTTACTATTTGCTGTTCGAAAGCGAGCATGGCTGGCGGCAGGTGATCTTGAACGTCAACCTGGCGCTGTTGAATCTGCTGCCCATCCCGGTTCTGGACGGCGGGCATATCACCCTGGCATTGGTCGAAGCGATTCGGCGCCGGCCGGTCGGCGTTCGATTCCTGTTGATTGTGCAAAACGCGTGCGCCGTATTGATCATTGGTTACATGCTCTATGTGACGTTTTACGACGTGCAGGATTTGCCGTGGAAGCGAGCTAAAAAGTTCGAAATCAAATTCGCTCCCAAGGCTGAACCGGCACCGGCGCCGGCCAAATGATTTCCATGCGCTACTGCCAATCGCCTTACTTCTGTCAACGCCGGAAGTCCCGCCAGGTCATCCTGGGCGACCCTGCCAACGGCGGCATCATCGTCGGGGGCGATCACCCGGTGGTGAAACAGTCGATGCTGACCTGCGACACGCTGGACACCGCCACCTGCGTGACGCAGACGCTCGAACTGGTCGAAGCGGGTTGCCAGCTCGTCCGCATCACCGCGCCGACCGTCAAAGCCGCCGCCAACCTTCAGAACATCGTCGCCGAACTGCGCGCGCGCGGTTGTTACGTCCCCCTCGTCGCCGACATTCATTTCAAGCCGGAAGCGGCGATGGAAGCGGCCCAATGGGTTGAAGTGGTCCGCATCAACCCCGGTAACTACGCCGACAAAAAGAAATTCGCCGTCAAGGAATACACCGATGAGGAATACGCCAGTGAATTGAAGCGCATCGAAGAGCAGTTCACACCGCTGGTACTGCGGTGCAAGGAGTTGAAGCGGGCCATGCGCATCGGCACCAATCACGGCTCGCTTAGCGACCGGATCATGAACCGCTACGGGGACACGCCCCTGGGCATGGTGGAGAGCGCGCTGGAATTCGCCCGCATCTGCCGCCGGCATGACTTCCACAACTTCAAATTCTCGATGAAATCAAGCAACCCGAAGGTGATGATCGAATGCTATCGCTTGCTGGTCGCGCGGCTCGAACAGGAAGGGCCGGACTGGAACTACCCGATCCATCTGGGCGTGACCGAGGCCGGTGAAGGCGAGGATGGCCGCATCAAGAGCGCCATCGGCATTGGCTCGCTGCTCTGCGACGGCCTCGGCGACACCATTCGCGTTTCGTTGACCGAAGATTCCCCGCGCGAAATCGAGGTCTGCAACGACTTGCTGGCGCAAATTGCCAGCCTAACCGTTGAATCGTTAAACCGTGAAAAGGTTGAACCGGCTGAACGCTTTAACGCTTTAACGCTTCAACGCTTTAACGGGCAATGGCCCTTCGATCCGTTCCGTTATGAGCGGCGGCACACGCCGGAAATCGAATTGGCCGACGGCGTGAAGTGCGGTGGAGAACAGACGGTGCGAGTTGTGGTCACCCGCGCGACGTGGGACAAGGTCGCGCCGAAAATCCGTCCGAAAGACGATGTGAAACCCGAGGCGATTTACGAAGACCTCAACGTGCTCGAGGCCGACCCAACGCAGGAGTTCGACGTGAATTGCGAAACGCAGCTCATCACGGTGCAAGATGGTTTGAAACTTCCGGCCATCACGGCTTTTCGCCTTCTGGTTGCGCGCTTGAAACGGCTGGGGCGGCAGAATCCGATTTTACTCAAAGATTGCCTCGACCAAAACGGTGCAGGCGGGACGCCCGCCCCACCTTCCCTGCTGGAGCCCAGGATCGCTTTGTTGCGCGCTTCAATCGTCATCGGCTCATTGCTCGCGGACGGGATCGGCGACGCGATCCTGGTTCGCGGCGAACCCGGCGCTGGCCAAAGCTTGCGACTGGCTTACAACATCCTTCAGGCCGCCGGTTGCCGCTCGTTCAAGACCGACTATGTCGCCTGTCCGTCGTGCGGCCGCACGCTGTTCAATCTCCAGACCGTCACCGCGCGCATCAAGGAACGCACGCAGCACCTCAAAGGCGTGAAGATCGCCATCATGGGCTGCATCGTGAACGGGCCGGGCGAAATGGCCGACGCCGATTTCGGCTATGTCGGCGGAGCACCGGGCAAGATCAATCTTTACGTCGGCAAAACCGCGGTGAAGTTCAATATTCCCGAAGCCGAAGCGGTGGACCGCCTGGTGGACCTGGTTCGCGAGCACGGCAAGTGGGTGGAGCCTGAGAAGAAATCGGAGCTGGCCGCGGCGGAGCGTTTGGAGTTCCGCCTTTAGGCGGCCTTGACGGGCCGAGTCTGTCGTGCCGCGCCCAGGTGATACGGATAAGTGATGTTGTAGTTCCGCGTTTGCGCGGGCTGCACCGGACCGCCTGAAGGCGGAACTCCGAACAGTCATGGTGTCCGTCCTTTCGGGATCCTTCCCAAATGGTAAATCAAAAAGCCGTGGAGGAACTGGTTGATTTCTTTGGTTTGAATTTCCGTGGGCTTCAGGCGCGAGAGACGCTTCCAATCTGTGACGGCTGCAGATTCCAGTATTCTTCGCGCACCTGCGCTCAACTTGCTTTTCTCAAAGTCTGGCTTGAGACCAAGTTCGGCCAACAGCTTCATCTCGAAAGCGAAAATGGTCAGCGGCCGGAGCGGTTGCACCGGCAAATGGTCGAGCAGATCGGCGAGCAGTTGGAACATTCCGGGTAAGGGCGTTTCGGTTTCGGTCGATTGCTCGATGAGCGCGGCGCTGTAGCTGGCTTGTTGGAGATAACCCAACTCCTCGCGCAACCTGGTGTGGGTGTCCAGCAACCCCACTTCCCGCAGCGTGTGCAGGTCCGAGCGGCGACTGCGCAAGAAGCTGAATTCGGCCAGATAGAACAAGTCGATCTTCCCCCGGAACGGTGAGTTGGGCCGGCGCGCGCCTTTGGCGACAGTTGCAATTCGGCCAGCGTCGGGAGTGAGCCACTGAACGATGAGACTCGTCTCGGTGAGCGGGCGCGTACGAAGAATCAGCCCTTGTGTGCGTTCAACCATCGAACGGTCCCGCAGAATCAAGAGTCAGAGACCTCCGGCAGAGCCGGAGGCTTAAAATCGTGAAACCCGACCGGTCGGGATATAGCCCTTCGGGCATCGCCGCAAGACTAGTCGAGGACATTCGCGCTGCGTCGTGCGGCGGTTTCTTTCCCCTCACCCCAGCCCTCTCCCTTGGGGAGAGGGTGAACCGTTCTCTGCGCGGAGAACAAGCCAGACCTCTCGGCTTTCCACCGCGCGATGCGCGCTGTTCCCTCTCCCAGGGGGAGAGGGTCAGGGTGAGGGGAAACGGGGCGAACTGCCCTCCCGCAATTGTCGAACTGGAGGGGTCATCCGGCGGAGCAGGAGGTTTCCTAAGACGACTATGAAAGCGCATGGACACCGAATTCATGATCTCCCTTTGGCCGGCGCGAACTCGGGAGCGATGGCGCCGAGGCTGATGATGAACTTGATGCCGTCGGCGACCGACATGTCCAGTTTGGTAATCTCCTTCTCCGGCACCAGCACGAGAAAACCGCTGGTTGGATTGGGAGTGGTCGGCACGAACACGCTCAGGACGTGCTCCTTGGTTTTCTGCTGCACTTCTTTGTGGTCTTCGCCGGTGAGAAAGCCGACGGAGTATGAGCCGGGCCGCGGGAATTCCACCAGCACGACATGTTTGAACGATGACTTGTTGCTGGGCGAGAACGCCTCGTTGACCTGTTTGATGGCGCTGTAGATTTTGTTCAACAACGGGACGCGCAACAGGGTGAGGTCAACCAATTCAATCAGCTTTTTCCCGAAGTAATAGCGGGCCAGGCCGCCGACCAGCCCGATGAGCAACACGGCCAGCAGCAGCGCGAAGAGGCTCCAATACCAGTGCATCGGACCGGCGCCGTGGTCTCGATGGGTCCATTCCTTCTTCATGAAAATCAACAGCGTGTCGGTGATGTTCGCCACCGTGCCGAACAACCACACGACCACTGCGATGGAAATCACGGCCGGCAGCACAATCGCCAGGCCGGTGAAAAAATTGGCGCGCCAACGCGCGAAAGGGAGTCTCTTGTTCATGAGCGGACTTTAGTGTGGTGTCTCCTAAATCGCTATACATTCGTTGCGCTCAAATTGGCCTGGGGCGAGGCGCGAGGGAGGGAGTGTATCCGCAGGGATACTCGACCGACTGAGCAACGAAGCCCCAGGCCAATTTCAGTTCCATTTACGATTTACGATTTACGACTGGCGCGGCGGCGTTTGCCAGGTGCCGCAGCGAGAATTTTCGCGAGAGCATTCGCAGCAAACGATTCTCTTCACGTTTCATCACACGGCGACTTGCCGCCGCCAAATCATCGTAACCGACCAGGTGCAGGACTCCATGGATGAGGTAACGGACCACCTCGGATTGCCACGTGGTGCGAAACTGTCGCGCCTGCTTCACCGCGTCGTCGATGCAAATGAAGATCTCTCCATGAATTCCCTCCGCAAGGTGAGTGGCCCTGCCCTTGACCGCCGTTGAATCCGGCCTTTGGCTCGACGGTCCGTCGTCTCCCTCGCGGCCTGACATGGGAGAGGAGTAATCGAAGGTGATGACGTCCGTCGAACCGGCGTGATCGAGGAATTGTTGGTTCACCCGCGTCATCTCCGGCGCTGCGACGAGATGAATGGCGAGTTCGCAACGCTCCAGCAAGAGCAGGTCCGTCAGGAGAACACACGTCACGCGGCGGAGCAAAGAGGAGTTGACGGCGCGAGTGCGCTGGCGGTTGCGCAGAACCAGTTCAGTCATGGCGCTTGCCGCGATGTTCCTCGTAAGCGCTGATGATGCGCTGGACGAGCGGATGACGGACCACGTCACGGCGGGTAAACTCGATGATGGCAACGCCGTCCACGTTCCGGAGGGCGTGATGGGCCTCGACCACCCCGGAATGTTTGTGCGGTGGAAGGTCGATCTGCGTTTCATCGCCCGTCACGACCGCTTTCGAACCGTGGCCGAGGCGGGTGAGGAACATGAACATTTGTTCGGTGGTCGAGTTTTGCGCTTCGTCCAGGATGATGAACGCGTTGTTCAGCGTGCGTCCGCGCATGTAGGCCAGGGGCGCCACTTCGATGGTGCCGCGCTCCATGTGCTTTTGGATTTCCTCAGCCGGGAGCATATCATGGAGTGCGTCGTGGAGCGGACGGAGATAGGGAGCGATCTTTTCGTAGAGATCGCCGGGCAGAAAACCGAGCGCCTCACCGGCTTCGACAGCGGGCCGGGTCAGAATGATACGCGAAACCTTTTCCTCCTTGAGCGCCTGCACGGCCATAGCCATGGCGAGGTAGGTCTTGCCAGTGCCTGCCGGGCCGACGCCAAAGGTCACATCATGCTGGCGGATCGCTTCGAGGTATTGCTTCTGACCGACAGTCTTTGGGGTGACGGCGGCCTTTTTGGCCGAAGTCTGGATGCGGTCGTCGAAAAGACCCTTGAGCGCAGAGGCGCCTTCGTGTTTGACGACATTTAAGGCGTAGGCAAATTCGCGGTTGCGCACCGGCGAGCCGGTCTTGAGAGAGCCTTCGAGGAGCTGGAACAGTTGTCGGGCGCATTCGACGGCTTCGGCCGGGCCTTCGAGCTTGATCCAACCTTCGCGCGAGGTGGCTTTGACGTTCAGATGCTCTTCCAGCGCCTGAAGATTGCGCGGGTCGCTGTTGAAAAGCTGCTGGGCCTGGCGTGCGTTTTCGAAGTGGAGCGTCTCGGAAGCCATCTCAAATAGCGGATTAAGGACAGCCGATGGCGGCCTCGGCGCCGAGCGCTTCGCGGAGCTGGCCTGCCAGTTCGCCCAACGCCTGGGGCACGACCGTCGTGCTGGCGAGCACGGGCATGAAATTCGTGTCGCCGTTCCAGCGCGGCACCACGTGAATGTGCAGATGCCCGAGGATGCCCGCGCCTGCGACTTTGCCAAGGTTGACCCCGAGATTGAACCCGTCCGGCTTCATCACTTTGGTAAGCGCGTTCTGGCAGCGGCGCGTAAGCAGGATCAAGTCGAGGATTTCCTGGTCCGTCAGTCCGTTAAAGTCGGGAACCGGCTTGTACGGCACGGTCATCAGGTGGCCGCCGGTGTAGGGATAGGCGTTCATCAAGGCGAAACAGGTTCGCTGGCGCGCGAGCACGAGGTTCGCGACGTCGTCGCTCGACTGGGCGATTTGCGTGAACAGGGAGACCTCGCTCGGCGCAGGCTTGGGCATCAAAATGTAATCCAGCCGCCAAGGAGCATGAAGCGGTTCCATGTGCAGACGCTACCAAGTTGGTTTCGGGGATGTCAAAGTCGCGCGAAGTCAAGCCAGGGCGCGGCGAGTGCAGAGAGGGAGCGGCTCACACCTGTCCGATGGCCAACTGGCCTTTGAGAACATAGCTCAAGGCCTTGACGGCCAGTTCCATGAACAAAAACGGCTTGGCAATGAGGTCATTGCCCCCGCTTAAGGTGGAGCGGGCGCGGCTCTCGAAGTCAGTGAGGCCGGTGACAAACACGACCGGTGTTTTGGCGTGGGCAGGCAGCGCGCGCAATTTCGTGCACAGTTCAAAGCCGTTCATGCCGGGCATATCGACATCGAGAAAGATGAGGTTGAACTGGTTTTCGGTAAGCATGTTCAACGCAACATTCGGGTCCTCCACGCTGATGCATTTCAAATGGGCCTTTTCCAGCGCGTAGATCACGGCCCGGCGCGAAATGGCTTCGTCGTCCACGACCAGGATGTTCGGCGGGGGAAGATTTTCCGGATCCTGTGTGCTGCGGTGTCCGAGCAATACGGAAAGAAAATCGATCGTGTGCGCCAGGGTGCGCAGCGTGGAAGCATTGAGGTTCTTCGGCTTGTCGTAAAGCTCCTTGAGCAACGCTTCGAGCGCCGAGGACATCTTGGCGACGCCGGCGACTGCGGCAACGGCCGAATTGCTCGTTAACGAATGGACCCTGCGGTAGAGAGTAAACAATTTCGGCAGCCGCGCGGCGTCGCCTTCAGTCTTGATCAGCGACTGCAGCAGGGCGCGCATTTGAGCGATGTCCGCTGGCGCGCTCGCCAGAAACGTCTGGCGAAGTTCGGCCTGAAAGGCGGCGTCATCGTGAGCGGAGGTCCGGGCGGTGTCGGCTTTTGCCGCCGGGGCGGCGGCGGGCGCAGGCAGCGGGGCAGGCACGGGTGGATGGGGTGCCGCCGGCGCAGAGGGAGCCGGAGCAACGGTCATCGTTTTGTTGACGATGTCAAGGAGCTGTCTGGGCGTGCAATTGGCCTTGATCACGCAATAGTTTGCACCGGCTTGCCGGGCATCCTGAACCAGGCCGCTCATATAGGCATTGGAGAGGACAACGACCGGAAGATCGCGGGTGGTTGGCTCAGCCCTAAGCCTTTTCAGGACTTCGACACCGTTGAGCCTGGGTAACATCAGGTCAAGGATGACTACGTCCGGTTTAGACCTCTGTGTAGCCGCGAGACCCGATTCGCCGTCACTCGCCAGTTCCACCTGAAAACCTTCGCCTTGAAACTTGCGAAGGTAGATGCTTCCGACGATCTGATCGTCTTCAATGATCAGCATCTTCTTCATGTTGAACTTGCTCCGCTAGAAGTTCGCCTCATGAACCGCCGATTGTTCAGGTAAGTGCGGATTCGTTCAAGCTCTTTCAAGGTGTGGGCTACCAGTGTGGAAGCATCGACCAACTGGCCTTCGCGACCCTGCCGTTCCAACTCCCGCAAAGCCGGCACGACGGCGTTCATGCCGCAGGTGGCGCTCGCACCGGCCGCCTTATGGGCAATGCGTTCCACCTCCTGCAGGTTATTGGCCTCCACTGCCGTGTTCAGTTGTTCAAACTGGTTTGAAGTCTGAGTAAAATAAAGGTCGATCAGTTCGCGAATTCCGGCTTCGTCGCCGCCAGCCATCTCCGCCAACCGCTCGATGTCGACAGGCGGCTCTGTTTGCTCCTGCACTGCAGCCGCCGCAGCGGGCGGCCGCGCGGATTCCGGTTCAACCCCAGCTTGGCCGGATCGGGCAGCCTGGTTCTTGGCGACTGGGCCCCAGCGTTTCAGCGCGGCCTGGACGGCTTCCGGCCGCACGGGTTTGGAAAGGTAATCATCCATTCCAGCCTTCAGGCATTTCTCGCGGTCCCCTGTCATGGCATTGGCAGTCATGGCGATAATGACCAAGGGCGGTGTGGCGTTCGGGTCGCTAACCAATGCTCGTTCGCTTTCCCTGATCCGTCGCGTAGCTTCCAAGCCGTCCATTTCCGGCATTTGCACGTCCATGAAAACGATGTCGTAATGCTTTCGCTCCAACGCTTCCAGAGCTTCCAAGCCGTCACCGGCAATGTCGATGCGATAGCCCATCTGGTCGAAAAGCCGGAGGGCGACCTTTTGGTTGACCACGTTGTCGTCGGCCAGCAGCAAGTGCAACGGGAGGCGCTGAGCCAGGGCGGCCTCAAGTCGATTGGCGGGAACGACCTTTCGGGCGGCGGATTTCGGCCGGCCCATCACCTCGAGCAAAACGTCGTGCAGTTGATTTTGCTTGATCGGTTTGGTCAGACAAGCAGCAAAGGGCGAAGAGGAGAATTCGAGCGAATCCAGGACGTTGCCCATCGAGGTCAACAGGACCATGGGCAGCGCCTCCCGTCCGCGCAAACGGCGAATTTCCTGCGCCAGCCGAACGCCGTCCATTTCCGGCATTTGCATGTCGAGCAATGCCAGGTCAAACGGCTCGTTCTGCTGGAGCAGCAGGAGCGCCTGTTTGCCGCCTTCCACGTCGCGGGGCAACATGCCCCATTTTCGGGCTTGCAGCGTGAGGATGCGGCGATTGGTCGGATTGTCGTCCACAATGAGCAACCGCACGCCGGCCAGCTGTGGCTGGTTGCCTTTCAACGGCGGCGGCTCACTGGGCACCGGTTGGACCTGAATGGTGAAGTGAAAGGTGGAACCTTTGCCGGGGACGCTTTCCGCCCACATCCGGCCGGCCATCAACTCGGCGAGTTTCTTGCTGATCGCCAATCCAAGGCCTGTGCCGCCATACTGGCGCGCCGTCGAAGCATCCACCTGGGTAAACGACTTAAAGAGCCGTTCCATCTTGTCCGCAGGAATACCAATGCCGGTGTCGCGCACGGAAAAATGCAGGTCCACCTGCGCAACGGGCGATGGCGCGTCGAATTTGACGATCAGGGGCGGATCGCCCGCATTCGGGGAACCTGCCGTCGGCCTGGCCAGTCTCGTCTCGATCGTCACCTCGCCTTTGGGGGTAAACTTGATGGCGTTGCCCAGCAGATTCACCAGAATCTGACGCAGCCGGGTCACATCCCCAATGACGGTAGCTGGCACGTCGTCTTCCATTTGGTAGGCCAGCTCAATCAGCTTTTCCGCGGCACGTGGGGCCAGCAAGTCGAGCGCGTCTTCAAGACAAGTGCGGAGGTCGAAGGGCTGTTTTTCCAGTTCGAGCTTGCCGGATTCGATTTTGGAAAAGTCGAGGATGTCGTTGATGATGGTCAGGAGCGAATCGCCGCTGTTGCGGATCGTTTCCACCAGCTCGCGCTGTTCGGAGGTCAGTTCCGATTCCAGCAGCAAACCGGTCATGGCGATGACGCCATTCATCGGCGTGCGGATTTCGTGGCTCATGTTGGCCAGAAATTCGGATTTGGCCCGTGTGGCGGCTTCGGCAGCCATGCGGGCGGCTTCCAGCGCATGATTGGCCTGGGTCAACTGGTCCTGCAGCAACTTGGAACGAAGAGTGACCCGCACTCGCGCGCGCAGCTCGGCAATTTCATAGGGTTTGGTGACA
>Ga0209056_10005832_pt1 | contig 12802 bp, 21 predicted proteins | sample GraSoiAngelo_114_FD_185876 | JGI IMG/M metagenome (GOLD analysis project Ga0209056, IMG submission 185876) | Grasslands soil microbial communities from the Angelo Coastal Reserve, California, USA - 14_0903_13_40cm (SPAdes) (version 2) | ecosystem: Environmental > Terrestrial > Soil > Grasslands... | reverse complement strand
AACCAAAAATGTCAGAAATGAGACTTGCAGGAAAGATCGCCGATAGGTACAACGTCTAAAGTTCCGGGCCTGCTATGGCCGGTTTTGAAGTGACCCTGCATGGCCGGTTTTGCACTGACCCTTGAGGGCGAAACGCAACCGAGGCTACTGCAAGACCTGAAATTCGTGCTCGATCAGCAAGAACTGAACCGGCCAGAGCTATGACTCCATGAGTTGCGCGGACGGCTGCAAATGATTCACAACAGTTTTTCGAGATCTTCCACGCTCAAGTTCGCGTCACGAAGGATGCTCTTTAGAGTTTTTGGATGGAGAACTTTTGAGGCGTGATATGGCACAGTCGCACGCCTACCGGCCGGATTCTTGAATATCTTGTGACTGCCGCTCTCCCGGACAAGTGAAAAGCCTACTTTCTGCAGCACGGCGATGATCTCCCGGGCGGTCAGGCGCGGAAGCCTGGGCATCAGACGGTAACTTCTACGGTGGAGAGACTTACAGAGACGTTGTGAGGAATCTGTTCGCCGTCAGCGAGGCGATCTTCGATGTGCAATTTAATGGCGTCTTTGATGTTTTCGAAAGCCTCTTCGTATGTGTCTCCCTGACTGTAGCAACCCTGCAGCGCAGGGCAAGAAACAAAATAGCCGTCGCCGTCCGCTTCGATTACAACTGGAAGCGTGATAGGAGAACGAGCAGGTGCTGCGCCTTGGCTGCCCTTCATAGTCTCACCTTCTGCGGAGTAATCTCGGATGCCCTTGTGCAACTTGTTTGGCATTATACCCACCTATTAGACGTTTTGGTCAAGCCCTCGACTCTGCCACCTCTTAGATTGTATTAACCCGTGCGTTGGTTAGATGTTGTTCGCTAGGCCCTCCAATGTCCATAGAACTGTCCCCAGTTCGTGCCTAAACTTCCAACGTCAAGATAACCTTGCGGTTAGCTGCTCCCGCCGCGCTTAAAAGCCTCCTCCGGGCTACTTTCAGGGTCAATCAGGTGGTTCTCCGAATCGAGGCAGAGGAACATTCCTTAGGACGATTGTCGCCAAGTGGCCGGGAGCCTCACTTTGAGGCCATCGTATGCAACATCCCGAGCAGATTTACTTGCACTCGAATCACCAATATCTCCCGATAGAACGCCCTAGCCCGATTCGCCATGCCGGTAGACTGGGTTCCTGCGCCGCCCATTCCCGGAAATAGGGCTGTGCGCTTCATTTCTTGCCCCGCTTCTCGTTTGCTTCGTTGAGCGCCTTAACCTGTGACGGCGCTTTGTTGTGGGCGCTCTCGAAAGGTTCATCCGAGTACAGCCAGAACGATAGCGCCCGGCAGTTCCCCTTTCGCGCCTTTGGGCTTCTTGCGAAGGCGTGCAATCTCTTTGTGGCGCGTGCAGTACCGGATTGAGTTACGGTCAAGCGGAGTAGGGGGGAGTAGGGGGGGGAGTAGGGGGCGTGTCGCTGCGCAAACACCGGCGCGTCCCGCCTTACTGGAAACCTTAGCCTCTACCTATCCCGACGACCTTACGTGCGGGTGACGTGGCAAGGTATTGCTGCGTTTTCGCCAGCGCTTCTCTCTTTTGCCCTTCATCGACAATCGCGTACCGGCGAAACATCGAGTCCGTTCGGTGTCCGGTGATCTTCATGGCGACCGCTTGAGGCACGCCGGCGGCGATCATATTGCGCGAAGCAGTGCGGCGGAAATCATGGAAAATCTTCCCACTGTACCGCGTGGCTACTTCGCAAGACTCGCAAATCCGTTCTGCGCCTTCACTTCCGCACTTCGGGCAGACCATCTTGCCGAGTCCCGCGGCAACACAAGCGCTCGCCCAGGCTTTCCGGAAATCGCCTACCGGCTCGCCCTTGTCGTGGAAAACGTACTCGGCAAATCGCGTGTCTCCGTCTTTGCCTTTGAGGATTGCGGCGGCGCGGCGCCGTTCGATAATGTCCTGCAGATCGCCCTCGACGGGAATCGTTTCAGGCTTTCGCGTCTTGGAGTTTTCCGCTCGCAGGTAAATCACGTCTTCGCCGACATCAGACCAGCGCAGTGACTCGATGGAGCCTTTGCGCCAGCCAGTCACAAAACCGAACCGGCTGAAATCTTGCAGGTATTCGGGCAAGTGCGAAATGACCGCTTCAAAATCCGCCGTCTCGAAAAATCCCTGCCTCTCGTTGCCGATTTCAGACAGCCGCGGGATGAACGGAGCAACCGATAGTTGCTTGTTGCGAATCCCCACCTTGAATGCTTGCCCAACCAATTGCGTGCGACGGTTCGCAGTCGCGTTACTGTATCCCTGCTCCCGCAGATTCTCGATATACGTTCCGATGGCATTCGACGTGACATCGACAGCGCGCCAGGTCCCGAAATGTTCGCGCAACGGCTTCACGTTTGAGGCGACTTTCGCGCTCCATTTGTCGCGCAATTTATAATCGTTCTCCAGTCCGTCGAGCAATTCGTTGATCGTGACGCGCTCCTGTTTTGGTCCGACGAATGCGCGACCGCCGTGCTGCTCCGCTGCGATTTCTCCGAGGCGGTGTTTTAGAAAGCGCTCGGCTTCATGGCGACCATTTTTCTCCGTCAATTCGAGTTTGTCGCCAGTCCGAACGTGTTTCGCGACTTCGCGCTGCTCTTTTCCGTGCGCGTAGTAGGCGATCCACAAAAACGAACTGCCCTTGCGTTGAAATACCCGGCCCTGTCCGCGATTGTTCATGGGCTCAATCCTTTCCGCACTGTCTCAGAAATTCCGAAACGCTCAAGCCCTTGGCCTTGGCCTTCTGTTCCAGCTTGCGATACTCGGCTTCCGACATTCTCAGTTCCACTCGCTTCGTGAGAGGCTTACCTGTTTTTAGTGGACGGCCCATGCGTTTCTTCTTCACTCCTGCACCCCTAAGATAGACTTATGTACGTACAAAAGTCAAGTCCTTTGTTGGCGAATGTGCTTGTCGACGCCCAGGGCGGAAAACAGCAACTTGCGCCCCTGGCGACGGGTGAAAGGGTACTCCTGAGAGTGACGGTATAGGTAGTCTCGGCTTACCCCCAGGCGTTCCGCAGCGGTTTCCACGTCCAACAATTCATCATGCTCTTGCGTTGCTAAGGCTGGCGCGGTCAGGCGCGCCCAGGCCGTCGCTTTGATGGCCTCCAGTTCACCAATCAGGTCCGGCAGTTCCTCGGCGGGCAGATCGCGCGCAGCATCCCGGCAACGAGCCAGGGCAGACTTGAGCCCGTCGAGCTGGCCGTGTTGCACAATCCCGAGCTTGGGCGCAGTGGCCACCTTTCCCTATTTCTGCCCCTGCTTTTCGATGAAGTCCGCCTGCCGTTCCAGATCACAACGACGGCAGGTGAGATAGTGAAATTCGCGCTCGGCCTCGACGCGACCATCGGCATCTATAACGCGGTCATAGACGATGGCATGGTGCATTTTTGCTGCTCTTTGGCGAAGCAATTCAGCGGCATTCATTGTGTCCCTCGACGTGTCCCACTAAAAAACCGCTTGGGACAGTTTTGTTTTCAGATAAGCCTTTGGCCTTATACGACTTAGGCGAAATCTGCAGGTCTGTCCCATGTATTCGCGCGCTAGGGTTTGGGACACTGGGACACCTGCGTTTCCACGCCCTTGAGAATGCGGTAGACGGTTGACTTGCCGACGCCAATTTCTTGGGCGATGTCATGCCCCGACATGCCCAATCTGCGCATCTCCCGAACACGATCCGCGATGGAAGCTTCTGGAGCGGCCATTGTCCACTGAGCCTCTCCGCTCGGTCCGGCCATCAGCTTTACCTCAAACGGGTGTGCATCCTCGCCGTAGAAACCTCGGCTCTTTTCATAGTGAACGTCGCAGCGCAGTCCCTCAGACGGTGAGTAGTCATTCGGGTGTTTCAGTGTCACGACAGAATCCAGCAGATCCTCGCGTCTTGACGTACCTCGTTGGGCACCGGCCTTACCAGCATGGTGAACGAAAAGCACGCTGATGCCACGGCGCCGTAAGTCCAGAGCCCAGCCCTGAATTGCTACCCAATCGTCACCCTCATTTTCCCGGCTCTCCCTAACAAGGCAGGAAAGATTGTCGAGCACCAACAGTTCTACCCCGCCCAGGTGTGCCTCGACTAAATCCTGCCCTGCCGCCGTCGCCAAGTCAGGTAGGGCATGATCTTGCAGGTCCGGGGTGATGATCCGCAGATTGTCTAATGGATGAGCGATGTCCGTACCAGCAACAATGCTGCTGATGCGTTCCTTCACAGTCGCGCCAGGCATTTCTCCGTCAACGTAGAGAACTCGCCGGGCCGTGTGCGCACTCCACTTTAAGAATGTGGTGCCACTGGCGACCGCTACCGCGATGCCGAGTGAGATAAATGTCTTTCCCACTCCGCGTTTGGAATACAACATCACAAGGCCCTGGCTTGGAAGGAACGGATGGAGAATCATTTCGCGCGCCTTCACATCCTGGCGGAGCAACTCCGTCACGCTTACGGCCCGGAGAAGTGGCGAACGGTGAGCATTGCCTTCCCGCAGATTCGAGGCCAGCGTCGTGGCGTAGCCGGAAATCTCGCGGAGAACATCGGGAACATTCCCATTCGCAGACTCTAGCTTGCGGGTCATCAGATCACAGGTGGTGAGCGCTCGCCGCGCTAAGGCATGTTCCTTGATGATCTGCGCATAGTGGGCAAGATTTGCAACGCGCGGGAGGCCATTCAATAGGTCCGCGACGTATGCAATACCGCCGCATCGTTCAAGTTCGACAGGGCTCAGGGCCTCGGAAAGCAGCACCAAATCATTGGTGGGCTTCCCCTCTGCCCGTAAGCGGTTCAACGATTGGCACAGGGATTGGTGGAATGGAAGATGGTAGTCGCTGGCATCGAGCCACGGCCCGTCACCGCCGAGAATGATTCCGCCAAGTAAGGCGCGCTCTGCTTCAGGACTGTGCGGCAGGGGTTTGTCGTTCATCACTGGTGCGGCTCCGCGGGCGTCAGCTCGAAAGATGCCTCTGGCTGCCGCGTCTTTTCTTCGCGTTCGGCGCAAACCTGTTCCCAGGACTTTAGCGGTTTTCCCGCAGAGAAACTCGAGATCGGCGCGGGAGATGGCGAACTGACAAGGCGAAACCAAGAGTGACGCGCACCGTTGACGCGCTCCGTTTTGTTTTCGACGTGGAAGCCCAGACGACGAAGCTCGCGGGCGTTGTACTGCGCTGCGCAGGCCATGATCTCTGGCAGGGGAACCCATGCGCCGCGGGCTTCGATGAGTAAACGGAGGATGGCGGCGCGCTGAGTCTTGCTTTGGTTTATCGTGTCATCCATCTTCTAGTCCTAGGCCGGAGATTCTACGTTCCCCCGAACGGCTCCGGCCTTCCTCCGCGAACGTGCGTTATGTACAAGTAGATTGTACATGTGGACAGGAAGAAATCAAGCCTTTTTCTAAAAACTCTTTGCTATTGACGATTTTTGCCCGCGGCGTGTATCATCTACTATGACAGGGGGTTCTGATGAAAGACTTGGGAACATTCGGCAAGACGCTCCAAGAGATGCGGACCTATTGGGGCATCACGCAAAAGGAATTTGCTCACTTGGCGCGCGTTAGCCCCAGTCTGATTATTTCGATTGAGCGTGGGCGGCGCAGCCCATCCGAAAAGAGCCATCGAAAAATCTTGTATGCGCTCAATAAGATCATGAAAGAGCCAGGGCGCAAGCCCGGGCCTGCCGCGCTTGGATTCAAGAACAAAGAGGAACAGCTACGGGCTGAGAATGCGCTATTGGCGCGCGAGCTTAGTCGCTGGCAGTACATGGCTGAAAGGTGGGGCGCGGAACTGGACAAGGCCAATGCCAGGATCGACGAATTGAAAGACATTCTTGGCCTAAGAGAAAAAAAGATTCTCACGGAAGAGAGCGAGCAGCAAAAGGTTGAAGCGCTCGGCTTGGAAAAAATTCCGCCAGTCGAAGAGTAATTTCCGTCACAGCAAACTGCCGTCGCCGGGCCAAAGCAGGCGAACTTCGGAGGGGATGCAACTATGTCCCGATGTCCAGTGGTATGCGTGTGGCCAGAGAGCGGCGAACATTTCCGCGTCACGCAATCAGAAGCAGATGTAATCGTGGCCGATGATCTCGGCGAATGGGACGGACACAAAACTGTGAGGATGAAGGCAGTCGATCGATCTGGCGGCAGACTCAGCTTGCGCGTAGGTGCTCGGCTCGCCGTCGCAATTCAGCGGAATGAATCGTGGGCGCGCGTCGCGCTCGCAGAGATTGAGAGGGGGAAGGAATGAGCAAACGAGATCGTGAGCGCGAGGACTTGCAGCGAGAATTCGACACGCTCTCCGCCTTGCAAAAGTCAGGAGCGTTGCCGTTGCTCGACACTGGCGGCTTTGAGCCGTTCGCGCTGACGACTGCGCTCGTAAAGTTTTTTTCGCCCGTCGAGCCGCGCGTTTCAGTTCCATCGAAGATTGACGGCGATTGGATAAATTGAAAGGAGAAACAAGAAATGCAGGCAACTTATCAGGAGAAAAAGGAAATTGTTCTGCGGGTGCAGAAGCTCGACTCGATGGGTCGGACCGCTGAGGTAAGAGCCGCGATGGAAAAGAACGACCCGCCCAGGATGCCGAAGCTCGGCGAGGCAACAAAAGCAGTGCATGAGATTGTCGGCGAGACTTGTGGAGAATTTCCGAAAGCGATGTATCGCTTGGCGTTGCGAAACGGCAAGCCCGCCGGCGATATAAAAGACCCGGACTACCCGACCCCCTGGGATTTGGCGCAGCAACTCGGCTTGACGGATTCTGGATTCAAAGTCATCGGTAAAAACGGCGCTTCTCCCGGCCATGTCGTGATTCGCTTGCCGTACATCACTCGAATAGTGGGCGCACTGCGCGACGACCTAACCATCGACATCGAGGCGGCGAAGGCCGAGGAAGCGGACTTGCGGCGCAAGGGTTGGGTGACTGCACCACATTTGATAAAGGGATTGCCGACGCCACCGGCGGAAGTTGGATTCGATCCTTTGCCCGACGATGAACCTAAGCCGAACGGCAACGGGCGCGCGGGGAAGGCGGCATGAGCGAAAACGAACAATTCATTGCACGCGGGCGAGAATTTCTAAAAACTCACCCGGACTATTTCGACGTTCTAAATGATGCCGAAGCTCGGCTGCAAAACGTCAGCGGCCCGACCCTGCCGGAAGATGCAGCCGACGAAATCAAAAAGCTGGCGCGGCCTGACATTCCGTATTACTTGGCGTTGCCTGAAAACCAGCAGGAGGCTCAAGTGCTCTTGAGCATGAAAGGTGAGCGAGCGCGTGACAGGATTCGCCGTATTGCTTCGCGACTCGAACGGCACGATACGTTCAAAACCATCACGCAGAAACCTGACGAAGTGCAAGCGTACCTCGCGCAACGACGCGAAGATCGGCGCACGGGTAAGCGCAGGGGATAACGTATGCCTTATTTGCAAGTGAAAACGGCAGCGACGATAGCGGTGAAGCTCGGAGCGGGAAGAATTTATAGCATCGTCGGCGTTGCCGCTGGAACTGGATTCGCGTTTCAAATTAACGATGGCCCGGACACGGCAGGGAATGTCCGTACGATCATAGGACAGAGCGCGGCTATCCCCGTCGTTGCCGGCGCGCAATACATCAATCAAAACCAGCCAATGACATTCAGGGACGGCTGCCAGGTTGTGACCAGTGGGACACCGGGAGAGCTGGGAATCCAATACGACTAGCGAGGTGAAACTATGCCAGTGAAACTTTCCGACAAGCACATGGAATTAGTCGCGCGAATGCATGCGAATCATCCAGAGATGTATCACGCAGAGCACGCGGCTTTTCTGAAAGGTACGAATCTTTCCCAGGCGGCGCAGCAAAAGATCGTCGAGCTTGGCGCTCCGGAGCTTGCCCACGACGACGAGATCCGGCGTATCAGCAGCTTGCCGGAAGCGCAGCACGTCGCGGAGATCGCCAAGCTCCACGAATCGAAGCAAGGCGCCGACGACAGCGAGAATGGCGAAACTGACAAATATCTCGGCTCTCGCTCACAGAGAAAAGGCGGCGTGCCTATCGGCTTGCTTGCCGTAGGGAAAGGCGGCTATTAAATGGGCGGCTTTGTAGACATCGCCAACACAATCAAGCAGCCAGAGAGCCCGATACAGCAGCTCGGCGGCGTGATGGCGCTCAAGAGTCAAGTGCAACAGCAGCAGATGGGCGATATTCAGTTACAGCAAGCCCGCGAGAATCAGCGGAGCGAGCAAGTCTTGATGCAAAAGTTCGCCGAAAATAATGGTGACATGAACAAAACGTATGCCGATGCCGTAGCTTCGGGCCAGGTTACGCCTGAGCATCTAAATGCGTTTCGGTCTCAGAGCGTTGCGGCGCAAATCCAGATGGCGACGCTCAAGGAGAAAGACCTAACAAACCTTGGGAAGATGCACGACTTTGCCGCGAACGAGCTTGAATCCGTCAAGAGGCTTCCAGTGGAGCAGCGGGCGCAGGGTATCAGGGATTCACTTGGAAGGCTGGCAGCGCAAGGCATGGACATTTCAAAAATCGTGCCTCACTTGAGCAATCTGCCGGACTTTTCCGATGACTCGATAAACCGCGTCGAGATTGGGCTAAAGGGCGACCAATGGCTTTTGGCGAACGAGAAAGCGAATCGTGAGAACGCATCGGCTCCTACGCCGGCACAGGCCCAGGCGCAAACTAAAGCCACCTTGGACAAAACTCTCGCGGAGACGAACAAGTCGACCGCTGACGCTTCCGAGGCTCTTGAACGTACCCGGCAGATGGGCAAGGTCACGGCGAAAGATGTTTACAACCAGCAGCAGGAAAACTTCCGGGCGGCATTGTCTCGGCAAGCGACGTTCGCAAATCAGCTTCAGAAGAACGGGCTTGAGCAGTTAGACAAGATGTTCACAGACCCGCAGCACGGTTACACGCAATTCTTGGCGCAAGCGCAGAGCACCAAAGACACGATCATGCAGTCGAAGAATGGCAGCGAGCTGGCTTCCAACCTAGTCCCGCTAATGACGGCTTTGGGAGTTACCAGCTTCGCGGGCGTCCATCGAATCAATCAGACGGAAGTAAACGCGGCGGGCAGCGGCGTGGGGAGCCTCTATCGTCGCGTCAATTCGATTCTCGACAAGGCCGGAAGCGGCAGTGTGCCAGAGGACACGCTCAGGGAAACCAACGCTCTGATTGACGGCCTCATAGACGCGAAGCACGCCTCTCTATTGAACGGCGCGAATATGGTTGCTGCGAACGCGGGCCTCGACTCAACAAAAACGATGGTGATGGACAGATCGGGAGTTATCACGACTCTCGACAAGGCCGGGCAGGGGAATCACCGCAGCGGGGTAAAGACAGCGGCTCCCCCCGATGGCGCAACGGGCAAAGCAATGGGCAGCGACGGAAAGATGCACTGGACGGACAAGACGGGCAACGATTACGGAGTCGCTGAGTAATGGGCAATAGTCCAGCGGTCAAGCTCGATATGAGCACGTTCCAACCGCTAGAGAATCCAGCGGCCAAGACGGGAGCTTATCAATCGAAACCGGGCGGGCCGATTCAGAATGCCAAAGTAACTCTGGACATGAGCACGTTCCAAGCGATTGCAGGGCCAGGCGAGCAGGTCGGCTATTCCGGCCTGAAGGATATTGTTCCGATGGATGGCGAGAGTTTTGAAGGCACGATGAAACGCGCCATTGAGTACGGCAAGACACTCACGCCGGAAGATTTGAAACGACAATCCAAGGCGGACCTGAAACGCGCTCCGTTGGCGCTCGCGGCGGGGCCAGTGATGGCAGGAGCGCAACTCGCCATTCCTACGGTAGCAGGAGCGGCGCTTGCTCCGACGGTCACAGAGGAAACGGTTGGAACGGGAATTTTAGATGCGACTGGCCGGGAGATTACGCGGCAGGCCATGAAGTACGGGCCTAGCATTGTCGGGCAATTCGGTAAGCGGGCAATCCCCTGGCTTGTGACGAATGCCGTTCGCTATGCGGGATGGAGCACGGGGAGCGCGATTCTGCACAAGGCTATGGATTGGCTGGAATGAACCGCGAGCGATGCGTCGTTAAGACCGACCGGCTATATGGGAAGGCGCAAGCGGCATGAGGAAACTTTTCGCAGGCTTTCTTGTCGCGGTCATCTTGCTCGGCGGCGTTCTGATCTGGCGCGTGTGGGCGGAGACGAACATATTTTGCGCGTCGAATCTCCCTTGCACTGTCAGCGGCGCATGGACGTACTCAAGCCAGCTTGTTTCGAGCATGGCGACCGGCACGGCTCCATTCTCCATTGCCAGCACAACCGTAACTCCCAATCTAAACGCTGCGCTCTTGAACGGGGCGACGTTCGCGGCTCCTGGGCCAATCGGCGGAACGACGCCGGGCAGCGGAGCGTTTACCACGGTATCGGCCAGCGGTCAGATCACGAGCACCGTGAGCACTGGCACGGCTCCGCTTGTAGTCGCCAGCACAACTCAGGTAGCGAACCTCAACGCATCGCGACTCGGCGGACTGAATCCGCCAGCGAGCGCGATTGTCGGACTGACTGACAGTCAGGCGCTCACGAGCAAAACACTCACGAGTCCGGTCATAACTACCCCGTCCATTACTTCTCCAACTGCGACAGGGGCAGCGGTGGGAGTCACTGGCACCGGAGCATGCGCCACTGTAACCAATGTCGGAGGCGGCTCTTGGGCGGGTTCGTTCAAATGCACGGGAACGACCGGAGCGGCCACAGTCACAATCACTTTCGGGCTAACGGCTCCGCTAGGATGGGTATGCACTGCCAACGATTTGACAACCAGGGCTAACCTTCTACAGCAGACAGCTCAAACGGGTAGTTCATGCGTCTTGACGGCGACCAGCGTGACTCAGAACGACGTTTTTACATTTTTAGGGGTAGCGTTTTAGAAGAGCAGCATGCCAGGAGCCATGAACGCGCAGCTTGAGCTGACCGATGATTGCCGACACACTGCCATCACGTGAAGTTGTCGAACAAGAGGTGCTTTGGAGAAAAGCATCCTCGTTTCGCACTGACCCGCTGGGCTTCGTTCTGTGGGCTTATCCGTGGGGGAAGCCTGGACCGCTCGAGAAATACTCCGGTCCCGATGTGTGGCAGGCGGACTTTCTGAAGCAACTCGGAGAAGAAGTCGCAAGGCGGAATTTCGACGGCTCCACGCCAGTCTTGCCCGCTCGATTCACTACATCCTCGGGCCACGGCATCGGCAAAAGCGTTTTAGTCGCGTTCATCGTGCATTGGATCATGTCCACGCGGCCGCATTCGCAGGGAACGGTCACGGCGAACACGTTCCAGCAACTCAGTACCCGCACATGGGCGACGATTCAGACGTGGACGAAGCGCTGCATCATAGGGCATTGGTTCGAGGTGACGGGCTCGCGGATATATCACAAGCAGTTCAAGGAAAGCTGGTTCTGCTCGGCGCAAAGCTGTAAAGAAGACAATTCCGAGGCTTTCGCCGGCCAGCACGCGGCGACTTCCACATCGTTCTACGTGTTTGATGAAGCCTCAGCCGTTCCTGACAAGATCCACGAAGTCGCCGAGGGCGGACTCACGGACGGCGAGCCGATGTTTTTCATGTTCGGGAACCCCACCCGCAACCGGGGGGCTTTTCATAAAGCCACTTTCGGTTTAGACCGCAAAAGATGGATTGTGCGGACGATTGACTCGCGAACCTGCAAATTCAGCAACAAAGACCTAATCGCCGAGTGGGTCGCCGACAAGGGCGAAGATAGCGATTTCGTTCGAGTACGAGTAAGAGGTTTGCCTCCTGCGGTGGACGATGCGCAGTTCATTGACCTGCAGCGAATCGCGGACGCGCAAAAGCGCCAGGTCTTCGTGCTGGATGATGAGCCGCTGATTGCTGGTGTCGACCTGGCTTGGGGCGGCGACGATGAAAACGTGATTCGTTTCCGACGCGGCAAAGACGCGCGCTCGATTCCTGCAATCCGCATTGCGGGGGAGAAAACGCGCGACCCGGACATAATGACCGTGAAACTCGCCGACTTGCTCGCCAACGGCATCAACGGGCGCCGGATTCACACCATGTTCTTGGACAGCGCGGGTATTTCGGGAGCCATTGCGCCGCGTCTACGGGGCCTCGGCTATGAGAACGTCATCGAGATAAATTTTGGGGCGGATTCACCTGAGGACAAGTACTACAACAAGCGCGCGTACATGTGGGGCAAGCTGAAGGATTGGCTGCTCGCTGGCGCGATCGACGACGACCCGCGCCTCGAATGCGATTTGACCGGCCCGGGCTATGAACTGGACAACCGCGTGCGCATCAAGCTTGAAAGCAAAGTGGAGATGAAAAAGCGGGGCCTGGATTCTCCCGACGATGCCGACGCGCTTGCGCTGACATTCGCAATGCCGGTAGCACCGGAAGAACCGAGCCGCTATGAAGAAGAGCCATGGATTCCAGGCGGCGAATTGGGTTGGCTGGTTGTATGAGCGGCGGATTGTCCCACTGTCCCATCCATACACATTCTGAACGTGGGACAGTGCCTTTTTCCTGAGAGAAGTAGTAGAGAAAGAAAGAGTTAAGAGAGAAGAGAGAGTGTCCCAAGCACTGAAACCGTGGGACAGCAAAATGGGACAGTCAAGGCAAACACGGACATTTCACGGACACTCTGCACCAAAATGCAGCAATGACGTTTTTGGTCAATCCAGCAAGAGCTTTATTTTCTATGAGAAGAATGGCGCGCCCGGGGGGACTCGAACTCCCGACCTTCTGGTTCGTAGCCAGACGCTCTATCCAACTGAGCTACGGGCGCGCTGTCGATAAATATTATCATAGGCTTGCGCTGGGCATCCAGCCGCCG
>Ga0209056_10005830_pt1 | contig 12803 bp, 9 predicted proteins | sample GraSoiAngelo_114_FD_185876 | JGI IMG/M metagenome (GOLD analysis project Ga0209056, IMG submission 185876) | Grasslands soil microbial communities from the Angelo Coastal Reserve, California, USA - 14_0903_13_40cm (SPAdes) (version 2) | ecosystem: Environmental > Terrestrial > Soil > Grasslands ... | reverse complement strand
GTCTTCACAACGCAAGGATTCGATGAGGCGTACTCGATCATGTATCACCTGCGTCCGCCTACGCGCGTGCGCAACGTCGAGTTAATCAAACATTGGGAACCAAAGAAGGTAACCGATAGTCCGCTGCGACATCATCACTTAAAGACGGCTAATATCCCGCGTCGCGGCGATCTGTACACCGGGCGCGTTCCGATGCTGTTTAATCGGGATGTGATTGCCTATCGCGCGCGTCCGGCGAAAGCGTACGATAAATTTGAATATTACAAAAACGGCGGCGCCGATGAGATCATCTTCGTGTTTCACGGCAGCGGCGTGATGGAATCTGTTTTCGGAAAACTGCCTTACCGCGCCGAGGATTACATTGTTATTCCGCGTGGAATCACCTACCGCCTCGTGCCGGACAAGATTGAAGAGGAGGATTATCTCATTCTTGAATCAGTCGGCCCGGTTCGAATTCCGCAACGTTACCTGAATCACGAGGGGCAAATCAAAATGGGCGCGCCGTATTCCGAGCGCGATCTTCACGCGCCGCGCGAGATTATCACGATCGACAAGGAGGAAGACGTTGATGTTCTTGTAAAAGATGGATCGCGCCTTACGCGAGTGACGCTTGCACAGCATCCCTTCGATGCGGTCGGCTGGGACGGCTATCTCTACCCATTCACATTTAACGCGCAGGATTTCGAGCCGATCACTGGAACATTGCATCAACCGCCGCCAATCCATCAGACCTTTGAAATTCGCGGTTACGTCGTCTGCACATTTGCGCCGCGAATGCTCGACACGCATCCGGAAGCCGTAAGAATCCCGTGGGTACACGACAACGTCGAGGCGGATGAAGTTCTGTTTTACGTGCGCGGGAATTTTGGTTCACGGCGCGGGATCGAAAGTGGTTCGATTACGTTGCATCCTCGCGGGATTCCGCACGGGCCGCATCCGGGCACGATCATGGCAAGCAGGAAGGCGACACGCACGGAAGAATTGGCTGTGATGTTCGACACCCAACACACCCTCGAACTAACTGAGGACTCGCTCGCGCTGGACGATCCGAAATATCCGCAAAGCTGGCTTGAATAAGGTGAGTCGCGTTCATCGAACGCGATGCCGCGGACTAGAGACCGCTACTCCTTGATGCTACGCTAAATCAAAACATAACACATGATTCAGCGTCATAATTCCGATCTTGATATTGGGGAAGGTTTTACACGCGAGAGCAATCGCCTGCCAGAGAGAGATCTCGACAGAGTTGCGAACGCGTACCGCGAACTGCTTCAAAGCATTGGGGAAGACGTTAATCGAGAAGGTCTCCAACGAACCCCGGGTCGGGCGGCGCGCGCCCTGGAGTTTCTCACACAAGGTTATAGGCAGAATCTCGATGAGATCATCAACGGGGCCGTTTTCGAGTCCGGGGCGAGTGAGATCATCCTAGTCAAAGACATCGAGCTTTATTCGCTGTGTGAGCACCATTTGCTGCCCTTCATCGGTCGCGCGCATGTGGCTTACCTTCCAGCCGGGAAGGTGATTGGTCTTTCCAAGGTGGCGCGCATTGTCGATGTATTCGCGCGGCGTTTGCAGATTCAGGAGAATCTTACAACCCAAATCGCCGAGTCGCTCATGAATTGCTTACAACCCTCGGGCGTGGCCGTCGTTGTGGAAGCGAAACATCTTTGCATGATGATGCGAGGCGTTGAGAAACAGAACTCGGTCATGAAGACCTCCTGTCTTCTGGGCACTTTTAAAGAAGACGCCCGTACACGTTCCGAATTTCTCTCGCTCTTGAAAGATTAGGTGGAGCAGGTGGAACGCGTTGTCCTCAACGCGTTGGCAATAGCAAACGCGGCTTGCCGCCAAATTTTGCGGATGGGATACTCCGTCAATCAGCTTGCGCCGTGGGCGAATGATTTTGGCATCGTCTTCTGAGAAGACGATCCACCTGTGTGCGTTCTAATGCCGCGGGAACTTGGGATGAGCTCTTTCGGCTCTGGCAATCAGTTACCCGCGCGAGAATTGCTGGCTCAACCGAGCCAGTGCGAGAGCGGCAAGGAATAGCCCGAAGTCACGCAGCGCCACATCGAAGTAGCCCGGAATCAGTAATAGGTTAATTATGATCACCGCCAGCCAGGCGGCGACTACGTAAGCAAAAATTCGAGGTTTAAGCGCGACCCCAATTCCAGCCACAATCTCAATCACACCGACAGCAAGCATCACCGTGTGCGGCGATATGGGTGAAATTCTCGTCACAACTCCGGGGAGATACTGGTCCCAGTTGACCAGCAGATGGAAGAACTTGTCCAAGCCAGCGAGGATAGGAGCAACTGTGAATCCGAAATGAAGGATACGGTATGCTTGGTAAGCCGGCGAACTCACAGCCGTGCTGGTTGCCGCTTGTGATTGATCAATGGTTGTGCTCATAACAAGCAATTTTTCGATTTGTCCTAATAAGTCAATACATTATTTGACTATTTATGCGAAGAAACTACTCTTATCAAGACGAAACTGGCGCGATTACTGGATGTCTTTTCCCGCAGATCCAGGTGCCGGATCATCCGGCCCAGAAGGTTGGCAGCGAATCATAGCGTGCGCTCGAGCCGGTGCGGAAAGCAGCGATGTAGGTTATTTCACCTCAAAGCGGCAGGAAGGCGCTGGCCCCCGGACGCAACATTCTTTCACGCGTGCGCCAATGACGCTGGTGAGCAGTGATTCCGCCAGCAAACACGCCTCAGGATGATTCGCCGTGGCGGCAGCGATTGGACAGCCGTTGCCGTGGATGAAGTGCTTGCCATCTTCTTCACGAAACGCGGCCGCGCCGCCCAGCTCTTTGAGAATGCGCAGTGCAGCGTCAATTCTTTGCCGGCGGGTTTTGCCCTTCAAGTCAGACAGATGTTCCCGGGCTACGGCTCGCCCAGCGGCGCGCATTCCGGCGCGTAAATCTTGCGGCTTAATCCGGCGCGAGAATATCGACATCAGCAGCGAGACCAGTCGCCCGTATGCCTTCGGAAACAATTGTTCGGCTTCGGGCCCGAGAGCGTACGTAGCGTGCGGTTTGCGAACTCCCGGTTTCATGCCTGACTGGGACACGAGTCTGTCGCGCTCGAGGCTGGCAAGGTGTGCTCGCACGGCGTTATCAGTCAGGCGCAGCTCTGCCGCGAGTTCGTTCACTGTCCGTTCTCTTGTTCGCAAGAGGTCGAGGATTTTTCCCCTCGTGCTTTTGAATAACCGCGCTCGCCAGCCTATATGTTTCATTGATTTAAAGATGATGACGATCCCGAGTAAGTCAAAAGAATGTTTGACTAATTGTGCGGCTGACAGTGTGCCTAGGAGAGGATGACGTTATGCTTCTGACCGTCAGCAAGCGACTCGAATTTTCGGCTTCCCGTCGCTTACATGTTGCTAAATGGAGCGACAACGAAAATCTGGCCGTCTTTGGTCCCGAAACGAAAGCGCGCCACGGAAGCGGTCGCAATTACGCCGCCTATTTCGTTTTCACCGGTCCCGTCGATCCTGCTACCGGAATGCTGATTAATATCAGCGAGATCAAGGAGCGCTCGAGCAGGATTGTGCGACAGCGGTTTGATCACAAGTTTCTGAACGCGGACAATCCTTCCTTCCGTGATGTTCTACCGACAGCCGAAAATATTGCGAGGCAACTCTATGTCGATGTTGCGCCATTATTTTCTAACGACAGTGCAAAACTTGTCGCCTGTCATCTGACTGAGTCGCCCGAGCGAAGCGCGACTTTTTATTCCAATGGGGCCTGTGAGGCGAACTACTGGTTCGAATTTTCAGCTGCTCGCAAAACCATGTCGCCTCACTTAAGCGCTGAGGAAAATGCGCGTTTGTTTGGGCCGGCCACTTCGATTCACGGGCATAATTATCGCGTTCGACTGACGTACCGATCCACGAATCCGTTCAGCGCCCATGATCTGCCGCTGGTTCGTTACGATGCGATCGATGCTTGTTTGCACGCTTTGCAGGAGGAACTCGATCACCGCTATCTCAATGAAGACATTGCGGGTTTGGCAAATCGTCCCGTCACAACCGAGAGTTTGTGCGGTTACATCTTTCGACGGGTGAGCTCGATGACTCCGCTGGATCGTGTACGCCTGCACGAGCGTTTGGATTTTTTCGCCGAGATGTGGAAGAACCGAGCCGTCTTTCTTGGGATGCGAATGGCATTTTATGCAGCACACCGTTTGTGCGCTGCTACTCTTTCCGATGCCGAAAACGCAAAGCTTTACGGCAAGTGCAACAATCCGCTGGGGCATGGCCATGGCTACCTGACGGAAGCTACAATCGGCGGCGACTACGATGAGCGCAGCGGAACGCTCTACGATTTTGTTGCGTTCAGGAAAGCCATTCAGGAATCGCTGGAACCGTGGCGGGATCGGCATCTCGATTTGGAAACAGAGGATTTTCGGAATGCGCCTTCAACGGGAGAAAATATTGTGCGCGCCCTCTGGCCGAAAATCGATAATCGCCTTAATCAGCAACTCGTCAGGCTGCGTTTATGGGAAACGGCGAATAACCGGTTCGCATTACGAAGAACGTAGCATATTGGTAGGGATCCCGCTGTTTGCGGGAAGCCGTCCTTTGGTTCCACCCCGCGTCGCGCCCTACCAGCCTTCAATTGGGCGTTGGACGTTGAGCGTTGCGCATTGAACGTTTAGGCGGTAGGGAAAAGATTTGTCCTATGACTAAAGCTCTGCAGAGCGAGCTCAGCGTTAATGTTATCGCGTCGATCCTCGTTTCGCTGCTCTTTCTCGTAACGGGGTTTCTTTGGGGCAAATATAAGGAACAACGCCGCAAGTTTGGGAGAAACCTGGAGGAGTATGATTTCTATCCATTCACGGTCACCCGCGAAAATTTCGGCGAGTTCGATTTAAAGGATTTTCGGCTGGGGATCCATTATTTTCTCAAAAACGAAGACCACATAGCCGCGCGGCAACTGATTTTCATCGGCGAGCAAAATAATGTGCGCGCCCAACTCGAACCCGCTGAGCAAAAGGCTTACGCGCAGCTATTCGAGAAGTATGACGGCAAGACAATCGCCGACGACACGCACGAATTCCTCGAAAACTACGAGCGGATTGTGCGCTTGATCGGAAAATCGTTTCCGAATACTGGGATCGAGATCTTGCTGCACAATTTAGCCGATCCCGCGCACTCGCTCATCACTCTCGAAAACAATGTTACGGGCCGGCATTTGCGGGACGGCACAACGAATCTGTTGATTGATCTCAAACGCCGGCAACTCCTCAACGAAGAGAAATTGAATTACGAGCTGAACATCGGCGCGCGAAAATTCAAATGCACAACGATCCCAATCAAACGAAAGGAATTTGGAATCGTTGGCGCGATCTGCATCAACATCGACGCTAATTACATCACCGAGGGGGTACTGCGCGACCGACAACGTATTGAAACGTGGTTCCAAAATTTTCTTCGTACTGACATGCAGCTCGACGAAAATATTCTGAGCAAGGACGAATACGCGAAGGCGTTAAAGGGCAAACGCCACTTCAAGGACGAAACTGTCTGACGCGTAGTCTGTCATTCGGAGCGAAGTCGAGAATGAAGCGGCTGGGGAAGCCGCGACATAGACGGGAAGACCGAAGGTTGAGCGAACGGGAAGTGAGCGAATCAAATCTCTAAGAAATATTCAGAGACGTCTCGAATTCGCTCCACACAACAAAAAGGAAGGACGAATAGGCGAAAAGCGCAAAGCGCGCTCAGCATCATCGGTGAACATTTTGAATCCAAATTAGTGACGAATTGCATCACAAACAGAGATGCAACGTCTCACGATTCATCCATGTCACATCGATTGATCGTCTGCGCTCTCTCAGCAGCTCTTATGAGTGCCGCTATTGCCGACGAATCGGAAGGCGGCACGGCTGGTGATTGCCAAATTGGAGCCTATCGCTTTTCGGGCGGAGAGATCGTCGATATCGCGCGATCCGAAGGCGACACGTTTCGCTGGCGCAAATTCGATGGAACAACCGGGGTCTTGCATAAGAAGGGCGACGGTTCGTGGACAAGCACATTGGGATGGACAGATCATCCAGATGGACACACGACGTCTTTCACTCATTGCGCGACGGGTGAAATCGAATTCGACGGTAAGAAAGCTCATCGGATCCCGTTCGATGTGACTGATACGGCATTCGAAGGCCGTGGCGGAGTTAAGCTCGCGGGTAGATTAGTAATGCCGAAGAGCAATGATCCGGTCCCGCTCGTGGTTCTCATTCACGGGGCGGAACGGGATTCTGCGCGCGATTCGTATGCGCTTCAACGACTGTTACCGGCCGAGAACGTTGGCGCATTCGTTTATGACAAACGCGGAACCGGCGGATCGGACGGCAAATATACGCAGGATTTCGATACACTCGCGGATGACGCCGTCGCTGCCATGAGAGAAGCGAAGCGAATTGCTGGCACCCGCTGTGCCCGGATCGGATATCAAGGTGGTAGTCAGGGCGGCTGGGTCGCGCCGCTCGCCGCAACGCACGCGCCCGTCGATTTCGTTATTGTCAGTTTTGGATTGGCTGTTTCTGTCATTGACGAAGACCAGGAGGAGGTTGCCCTTGAGATGGGCTTCAAAGGTCATAGTCAGGAGGAGATTTCGAAAGCACTTGAAGTAGCAGCCGCTGCGGAGGCGGTATTCGAAAGCGGTTTCACCAAAGGTTTCGAGCGTTTCGATGCGATAAGAGCCAAGTACCGCAATGAGCCTTGGTACAAGGACATCCATGGCAATTATACGCATTTCATTTTGCCGTACACAGCGTCCGAGATACGCGAGAAGGGCAAGGATTTCATCTTCGGGACGCCATTCCGCTATGACCCGATGCCTACGCTTCGCGCAGTCGAGGCGCCACAGTTGTGGGTTCTCGGAGAAGACGACTTCGAAGCCCCCAGCGCTGAGACGAGTCGCCGCATCAAGATACTGATCGCCGAAGGGAAACCGATTACGCTGGCCCTATTTCCTCATGCGGAGCACGGGATGACCGAGTACGAACTCGCTTCAAATGGCGAACGCGTCTCGACCCGATACGCGCCAGGCTACTTTGCCATGATGCGTGACTTCGCACGAAACGGCCACGTGTCGGGTTCCTATGGCTCGAGTCTGGTCGTCAAACAGACGGCGGATTCGTTGCCGTCTGATCGGACAAAGACAAATACACAAACGCGTTAGGAACAAACTAGGCGCCAATGACAAAGCGTTGAGAACAACCTGGCGATCACCGGCATCTGTTATTCCGAGCGAAGCGTAGCGGAGTCGCAAGCACGACCGTAGGCATGCGAAGGCGAAGCGCCGGTATAGACGCTTATTTCGGCGAAGTGTGCAGCGCCGCCTGGAATTCTGGTTTCTTGTGATATCCAACCAGGCGGAATCCCCAACTGATTAACGTCGCAAGATCTTTCGTTTTCGCCGTCTTCTCATTAAGGAACTTCTCGATCCTGGCTTTCAACTCTGGTTGTTGGTCGGTTGTATCGAGAATTTCGAAAATTTCCATCGACAACAGCCAATCCTCCGGATGTTCGGCCTGCTGTGTCTCCCAAATTTCGCCGAGCCGCTCGTAACCGGTTTTGCTCTCGCGAATCCTGCGCACCTGCGCGTAAAGATTCTCTAGGCGTTCGCGCTTCGGCGTGGACGGAACCTTGATGGTGCGTTCTTTTGGAATCAACGCCACCTGATTGTAAGCGTCCTTATCTGCAGCACCGTTAAAGACCGAACCGATTCGTTCGCCGACGGCCATGTCGTAGACACCCCACTCGGGCTCGAACAGGGCTCGGTCGTGGTATTTCGCGTTGCAGTTTGAGAATGTGATCAACAACAGTTTCCCGTCGCGGTGCAGAATTTTCTCAACTTTCCCTGAGACAACGACGCCGCCGACAAACTCGATCTTCGCTTTCTTACCCTCAACAATTCCAAGCGCGTGCAATTGATCGTTGGTCAGCAACTCGGGCGCCGTTGGTGTTTGTTTCCATTTGCCGATCGGCGAACCAAAACCGTCTTTATGATAATCGATTCCGTGGCCTTCGAGTTCTTTGCCTTGGAATGCGAGCGCGGTCTTGCCGGATGTTCGCAGGTAAATCGCGGAATCGTCTTCGTCTGTGATGAGCTCAGTGAAAATCCCGCTGACTTGAAGACCGGACGAATAGTCACAAGTCGCAGTATTATTACATTCGATGGCTTTATTGATGCCCTCGAGTCCGCCGACCCTAAACGCCATCTTACTGGCAAATTCTTCAAGCACGTCTCTCAGGTGCTGAAAATCGCGACAGACAAAGAGCTGCGGTTGCTTCGTCGTGATGTCGAACGGGCAGTTCTGAGCATCGATGGAGTAAGGGATCTTCTTTACCTCAGGTTCAAGGCATGACACCGATTCACCGATCGATGAAAGCAAACCTGCGCCGTAAATTTTCGGATTTTCGAGTGTGCCAATGAGTCCGTATTCGACCGTCCACCAATGCAAACGTGAGAGCAGCGCCATTTCGGAGGGCGCGCCGAGATTTTTCTGGCGATGTTCGACTAGTTTGGTTGCTTCCTCGACTTCTTTCGGATCAGCATTCGGCCGCTCCTTCAAAATCGATAAATGCCGAATCGCTTGATATAACTCGAAGTCTTTTCGGGAAGACATTGCTTTTGCACCGACCTCACCGAAACGCTGCAAATAATTTGAGTATTCGCGATCGACAATGATCGGTGCATGACCAGCGGCCTCGTGCACGATGTCAGGCGCCGGCGTGTATTCAATGTGCTGGATTTGCCGCATGTCGCAGGCGATCACCAGCACCTTATAGGCTTGAAATTCCATGAACGCCGCTGGCGGAATGAAACCGTCCACTGCCACCGCGCCCCATTCGATCTTGGCCAGAATGTCATTCATCTCTTCGATACGCGGGATGCGTTCAAACGAGATGCCGGTGTCAAGCAGACCCTGGAAATAAACTTTGTGCGCGTATTCTTTTAGAAAAAAGATGTTCTGGCGCATGATGAATCGCCAGACCGCGTGATCGACCGATGTGTAATCGTCGTACCGCTGATCGACCGCGAATTGAAGTAAATGTTTCGGACAAGCGGCGACCGCCGCATTGCTATAGCTGATACCGCCTTGAGCTTTCATCACCAATCTCCGATATCAGCAACCTATGACTCGTTGCGCCTGCGGGCAAGAATGATTCCGGTTCTGTGGGAGCACGGTGGATCGGCTTCTCCTGAACACGATGGCAGACGAATCGCCGAAGGCGCGAACATTAGGCGGCAAAGCCGCATGATTGCCAACGCCTATCGTTTCGCGCGAATTATACGTCGCCCGACCCAAATGACACCAACAATTGCAATCGCCCAGGGCGCGAGAAAAGCGATCGCCACACCAATCATGCGCAAGCTCCACATGATTGCGCCCGCGCTTTGCGCCAGTGTGCGCCGCAGTGTGGCAAGCAAGCCGCTCTCCTCGGTAACGATATTGCCCTGGCTGTAAACCTGAATCGAAACGTCCGCCGGTGCGTTTGCTTCATCGATTTGCGCATCCGTACGGTCCTGACGTTGCACGCTCACGTTCTCAACTTTGCCTAACGAGTCGAGCGATTGCATGATCGCCAGGTAATTTTTCATCGGTACGCGTAGCGAAACATTTGCCACGGCTCGGCCATCCGGATCGCGGCTGAAAGTAGAACTGCGAACGCGTCCCCCTTGCTTCTCTGTAAGAGCGCGAAGCTCCTTTGCCTTTTCGTCCACTGACGACGTGCGAATGCGCAGGCTCGTTTGCTGAAAAGCCTGCTCCTGTTCCTCGCGTGAGATGGCGATGTTGAGTTCCACCTTGTCACGTTTGGTTCTGGCATTTTCCGATCCCGCGGCCGCGGGATTGCCGCCCTGCGCGGTGCGTTGGGTTTGCGTTTGGAAATTTTCCACGCGCCCAAAAACTTTGACACGGCCGATTGCACCATCGCTTTCTTCCGGCGCGATCAACATGCTCATCTGCGCTGAAACACGTCCGGAGTAATCGCGGTTTAGTTGTGCGTTTGTGATCTGCACCTTTGGCGAGGCGAGGCTCTTGATCTCGTTGTAAGTCTTCTCCACATCGGGCGCGTAGAGTGCCAGCTGAGCGCGCTCCCTGATCAGGAAGGCCGCTGGCTCTTCCATGTCCTTTTCCGCTAGCGAAATAGTCACCGTGGCGAATTGCACCTGCGAATCCCAATATTTTAACTCGCCCTGCATCTTCTCGATCTCTTCGCGGACACGGCCCAGTTCTTTCTCCACCTGAAGCAAATCGGAAACTTTGCCGGTCTTGGTTTTCAACATGTCGATCAGGCGTTGCTCCATCACGTGGGCATTCTTCAGGCGCGCATCGGTATCGAAATACGCCTTGGTCACGTCTTCAGTGCCCAGTGTCTGTTTTTTTAATTCGCCAAGGCTCCGAATCTTTTGCAGAAAGAGATCGAGGTTTTCCGGCAGGACCTTGACGACGACTTGACCGCGTAGCTTCCCATTTGCCTGTTTCTCAGAATCTGTTGTAGCGATGTAACCGTGTTCTTCGTTTGCAACTGCAGTGATTTTTTGGACAGCATTATCGAAGCTGAGGATCTCCAGTTCGACGATTGCGTTGCGAATTAGTTTGCGATTGGCGAGTGCCGGAGCAGGCGATTCACCTCGAGTTTTTCCGGCTTCTTCGGCGTTGGTGGGACTCTCCGGGGTTGCGGCGAACGCTTCACTCTCAGTAGTCTCCCCCTGCTCGGCTTTATCCGGGGCAACCGTTGCAGCCGCCGCTTTGCTCTCTTCGCGGAATTTTGATCTGGTTGCGGGCGGCGGCGCCGGGATCGCCAAATCTTGTGGTCGCCCAGCGGCGATTCCGCCTGATCTACCCAGAGCGCCGGCTTGACTTGGGCGTGATTCGGGCGGCTGCGGTGCGGCTACTTCTGCCTCCGCGTAACGTTTGCGAAGCGAGGTCGCATTTTCGCCAGTGATCATCCGTCCGATCTGCACAAGCCCGAGCAACGCGGCAGCAACTGCAGTAATTTGAACGGCGCGAAGACGCATCAGATCGACGAGCAGTTTTACGAGTCCGGCTCGTTGCGGGGCGCGTTTGCGAAAGCCTGCAAGCATCCGCTGTTCAAACGCTGGATCGGGTTTTTCCTGAGCAAGGGTTTCTTCCAGAATTTTGTTCATAGTTTTGATTTCCTGATGAGTTTTTCGGCACCCGGCGCAATCGAGCAGATGCGCGTGAAGCGCGTTCCGTTCGTTGTTCGAAAGCTCGCCGTGCAGATCGGCGGCCAGCCAGCTGTCAATTTCGTCGTGGATCGTTGCCATACGTTTAGTCCATTGGAGTGAGAGCTGGACGAAGTTGTTTGCGCATTGAAGTCAGAGCACGGCCGAGTATGCCGCGCAGCGCGCCATTGGTTAGACCCAGGCTGTTTTCGATAGTGCGATAATCCATCTCTTCGAAATAGCGCAACGTGAGCGCAGCCCGATGGAGTTCCGGCAACGCTGCGAGTGCGGAATGCAATTTTTGATCTAGAGCACTCGTATTCGCTGGCTCTGGCTCGATCGGTTCCGTCGCTTGCTCCGACAAAGGAACGGTGCGGCGTTTGCGAAAAACGTCGTGCGCCTTGTGTCGCGCAATCGTTGCGAGCCAGGCCGGAAATTTTTCCGGATCGCGCACGCGCCAGCGTGTTTTCCATGCTTTGACCAGCGAATCTTGTGCGACATCCTCTGCCTCCTCGCGGCTTTGCAAAACGCCGTAAGCAATGGCGAAAAGCGTCCGGCTATGGGTGCGAATAATCATTTCGAATGCCTCGCGATCGCCATGAATGGCTGCCTGATATTTTTCGCGTTCACTAGGATCCATTGGGTCGATCTAAAGCCTAGACGTTCGACAGCGCGATTCCGCGCGAACTTTTTTCGAGAAATTTGGTAGGGCGCGCTCGCCGAGCGCGCCGGAACGGCCCGGCGATCCGTCCCTACCTAGAAAATGAGGAGCGTTTGCCTACGCCGTGTCATCCCGAGCGCGAGCGAGGGACCTCACATTTGGAGCTGGCGCATTCTTCGTAACTTGTGTGATCGATCATCTTTTGCGAGGTCCCTCACTTCGTTCGGGATGACAAAGGGAGGATCAGAAAATGAGAACAGTATTCCCTACACTTACGAGGTCTTTCACGCGCGCAGCATCCCAGTTCGCCAGGCGAACGCAACCATGACTGGCGGCGCGGCCGATTGTCTCGGGATTGTTGGTGCCGTGAATGCCGATGCCGGGCTTGTTCAAACCCATCCAAAGAACACCAACGAGATTGTTTGGACCTGGTGGAAGATTGTAATAGTTTTCTGTGCGCACGCCGTGGTTGAGCATGCCTTCATCGTAGCGGAACCACGGCCAGACATTCGTACCGAGAATCTTCCAGGTGCCCACCGGCGCCGGCAATGTTTTCGATCCCGGTGTAATTGGAAAGACACAGACGAGTTGGTCCTGGTCGAACACCTCCAGAAGATGTTCGTAGGTGTCGACAAAAATCTTACGAGAAGCGAACGCCGGATTTTCAGGGACTTTTCCCTCGGTGAATTTCTCAACCTCAAAGGGCAATACATTTGGCACCTTTAAAGTTTCGCCCGACTGAAGGTGCTCCCAGTTTTTTCCGGGATTGAGTTTCTGAATGTAAGACTCGGCCGAATGATAACGCTCAGCGACGAACTCAAGCAGGGACGTATAAGGCAGCCATTTTAATTTGGCCTGCTCTGCACGGCTGCCCGGCACATTGCCCACGAACTTCAGATCTTCATCCCTGATCGTATAAGTGGTGTAAGTCAC
>Ga0209056_10005826_pt1 | contig 12809 bp, 12 predicted proteins | sample GraSoiAngelo_114_FD_185876 | JGI IMG/M metagenome (GOLD analysis project Ga0209056, IMG submission 185876) | Grasslands soil microbial communities from the Angelo Coastal Reserve, California, USA - 14_0903_13_40cm (SPAdes) (version 2) | ecosystem: Environmental > Terrestrial > Soil > Grasslands... | reverse complement strand
GATTTCAGTCGTGGCCTGTCGGTGCCCTGACCGCAATATCAAGCTGTGCTGCGGGCCGCTCTTCTTGCAAACTATGCACCAACTGCGGCGAAATAGCGAGAGACGAGCTAATGAAAGCTGTCAATGGAAGCAACGCCTTTGTTTATTCCGTCGCAATTGCAGTTTCTCTTTTTGCCATCGGTGCCGTTGCCGATCAGTCGCGGCAGAGCATCGAGCTAAACGAAACTGCCTACACGTTCGCTATGGAGCTTATCAAGGAGGGGCAGGTCGTTGCGGACGGCAAAGGCGGGTGGACCAAACATCGCCCTTCGGCGGATGAAGAGTATGAATTTATTCGTCTTCATGGTTTCGCGCAGTATGCTAAATGGCATCTCGGCATCGACCGTCGCTTCTCCGAGAATTCGAAGCGAAGATACAAGTTTCCTTACGGCGATTTCACAAACGTTCATCGGTGCGGGCTTCTCGCGGTGAAAGCCAGAGCACGGCAGTATGGGTATGCGGAGATAGGCAACGCAGCGGCAGAATTGGATCGGGCAATAAAGCAACCCAATTGACACAGATGTTCACAGAGCCAAAAAGTCATCTGCATTTCCTGCGTGTAAATTTGTGGCGCTAGACCTGCCAGGCTCTTAAGAACGCGTCGATCAACTTCGGCAATTCATTGCTGTAACCGCCCTCCAGAACAACTGCGACAGGAACGTCGATGTCGCCCAACCACTCGCCTAACGTGACGAAGTCTTCGCGCTCGAGCGTTAGTTGCAGCAACGGATCACCCGCGTGTGCGTCGAACCCGGCTGAAACCAGAAGCAACTCAGGGTTGAAATCTTTCAAATTATCAAGAGAACGCCGCGCGATGTCGAGAATTCCGCTGCGCGCGGTAAACGGCCGAATGGGGTAATTATCGATGTTCGCAAACGACTTCGCTCCGGTCCCGGGATAAGCGGGGAACTGATGAATCGAGGCAAATCGAATTCGCTCATTGTGCGCCACAATCGCCTCAGTCCCGTTCCCGTGATGTCCATCAAAATCCCAAATGGCAATCCTTTCAGCGCCGTTTTCCAACGCGTCGAGCGCCGCGACAGCAACGTTGCTGAAATAACAGAAACCCATTGCGCGATCTCGCGTGGCGTGATGTCCCGGCGGGCGCATCAAACTAAATGCGGCCTGGCCGTGCGACGCGGAACGCGTTGCCTCGATTGCCGCACCGGCTGAACGGCGCGCGTGCGCTTCAATGTTTGGATAAAATGGCGTGTCGAGATCAAAATGTTCGAGCGCCTTGGCAATGCCTTCGACATGCTCACGCGAATGTGCGCGCAGCAACTGCGCATCCGTCGCAGCGGCGGGCTTCCGCCATTTCCAATCAGGATGTCGGTCCTTTAGGAGTGGCGCAGTGCGTGCGATCCGCTCCGGCCGTTCCGGATGGCTGGGACTCGAATATTCGAGACAGCTTGGGTCGTAAAAAATCGTCATCTCAACAAGCAATGGATCTCACGAACGAATAAAGCAGAATTCGCGTGCGTTTCGCGAAGCTTTTGGAGTGTGTGCGTGTCCCCGCGCCGCGTTGCGCATTGGCTAACTCTGAAACCGATGCGAGACGACTGGCACTCCCAAAACACTTCGTGCGAAAGGAAGGCTTGTGCTCTTGAGCTCGGCTGAAGCTTGAAAGCCCGCAAATTAAGGAAACACTAGCGCAATGCTAAACGGCCAGAAGATCGTTGTGGTCATGCCCGCGTATAACGCCGCCCGCACGTTGCGCCAGACTTACGACGAAGTCATGGCGCATGGTATTGTCGACCTAGTCATCGTCGTGGACGATGCGAGCCACGATCAAACCGTGGCAATCGCGCGCACCCTGCCAAACGTGCAGGTGGAAGTGCATCCGGAGAATCGCGGGTACGGTGCGAACCAAAAAACCTGTTATCGGCTCGCGCTGGCCGCAGGCGCCGACATCGTCATTATGATTCATCCTGATTATCAGTATACGCCCCAGCTGATTCCGGCGATGGCAGCTTTGATCGCGAGCGGCCTGTACCCGTGCGTGCTCGCTTCACGCATCCTGGGCGGCGGCGCGCTCCGCGGCGGCATGCCTTGGTGGAAATACGTCTCCAACCGGCTCCTCACGCTCGTGGAGAATCTTCTCATCGGCGCGAAGCTGTCGGAGTATCACACTGGTTATCGCGCATTTTCGCGCCAGTTGTTGGAGCGACTGCCATTGCAAACGAACTCCAACGACTTCGTTTTCGACAATCAAATCCTCGCGCAAATCGTCGCGCTTGGCTGCGCGATCGGTGAAGTGACGTGTCCAGCCCGGTACATGCCGGAAGCGTCGTCGATTAATTTCCGCAGAAGCGTACGCTACGGATTAGGTTGCCTCGCGACAGCCGTGCGTTTTCGTCTAGCGCGTTGGGGCTTGGCTCAACCGGTCATTTGAAACATTCAAGCGAGGCCATCTCCGAATCGCCCACGGCGGCTGGAAAGCCGCCGCTCATTGCTTGGCCGCTTTCATTATCTGCGCACGACGTAGTGGCCCTGGATCCAGACCTTTTGGCCGTGCCGCCGACCCCAGTGTCCCGGCTTCCAGACGTAATACGTGCCGCGGTACCAATATCCGGGACCCCGATAGTAAGGTCGATCGCCGACGGCGACCACGACCGAGCCTGCGCCATAGTACGGCCCGGGGCCGTAGTTGGCCCTGTATCCCGGATACCCAGCGTCGTAGTCGGCGCAGCCTGCGACACCAAGCGCGGCGCAAATTGAGACAAACAGCACGCAGTATCTCATTTTCCTTTTCATCAATATGAATATTCGGATTCGAGGAATGACTTACGCGTTTAGCGTCTGCGCAAATTTTCTACGCGCACAACTATCTTACGCCGTAACTGTAGGGTGCGCTGTCCTCAGCGCAGTCCGCCCACCCAATCTGAGTGAGAATCCGCTGAGACAGCGGGCGCTACAGCCATGGTTTGGCTGCGAAGCCGGAACTTGGTTGGCGAATCTACACAACGCCTTGATCCAGCATGGCGTCGGCCACCTTCACGAAGCCGGCTATGTTGGCGCCGACGACGAGATTGCCAGGCTGCCCGTACTCTTCCGCAGTGTCCCAGGAGTTTTTAAAGATTCTGGACATGATCTGGCGCAACCGCGAATCGACCTCCTCGCGCGGCCATGGTAAACGCATTGAGTTTTGGCTCATCTCGAGACCGGAGGTCGCTACGCCTCCGGCATTCGCCGCTTTTCCGGGGCCGAACAGAATTTTTTTCTCCAAGAACAGATCCACCGCCGCCGGGACGCTCGGCATGTTCGCCGCTTCAGAGACTAGGTAACAACCATTGTCGAGAAGTTTCTTTGCGTCTTCGGCCGTGATCTCGTTCTCTGTGGCACACGGAAAAGCGCAATCGCATTTTATTCCCCAGGGCCGCTGGCCGGCTACATATTTGGAGCCGCGGAACTTTTTGGCGTACTCGCTGATGCGTCCGCGGCGCACATTCTTAATGCTCATAACGAAGGCGAGTTTTTCTTCTGTGATGCCGTTCTTGTCGTAAATAAATCCGCTGGAATCGGACATCGAGACAGGTTTTGCGTCGCACTGGATTAATTTCTCAACGGTATATTGCGCCGCGTTACCGGCACCTGAAACGGTGCAAATTTTACCTTCGATCGTTTCGTTACGAGTCTTAAGCATTTCCTGCGCGAAATAAACGGCGCCGTAGCCAGTGGCCTCTGGTCGGATGAGCGAGCCGCCCCAGCTGAGCCCTTTCCCTGTTAACACACCTGTAAATTCGTTCGCCAGCCGTTTGTATTGGCCAAAGAGATACCCGATCTCGCGACCGCCGACGCCGATGTCCCCCGCAGGTACATCGGTGTTGGGACCGATGTGCCGAAACAGTTCTGTCATGAACGATTGGCAAAATCGCATGACTTCCCTGTCGGATTTGCCTTTTGGATCGAAGTCCGAGCCGCCCTTGCCGCCCCCCATTGGCAAACCTGTAAGCGAATTCTTAAACACTTGTTCGAACGCCAAAAACTTGATGATGCCCGCATAGACGGTCGGATGAAAACGCAACCCGCCTTTGTAAGGACCCAGTGCGCTATTCATCTGCACGCGAAACCCGCGGTTGACCTGGATCCGTCCTTTGTCGTCGATCCACGGAACACGAAATTGAATCATTCGCTCTGGTTCCACGAGGCGCTCCAGAATTCTGGCGTCTCGGACCTTCTTGTTGCGGTCGATGACCGGGCGTATCGACTCCAGCACCTCCGTGACCGCCTGAAGAAACTCAGGCTCGTTAGGGTTACGTTTTCTTACGATTTCGAGAACTTCTTGAATCAAAGCCATGGGATTTGTGACTACCTATTGTTGCGCCGCGTGTGGCAAACGACGTGCGCGATGCAGGGTTCGAACCTGCGACTTCTTGCGTGTGAAGCAAGCGCTCTACCACTGAGCTAATCGCGCGGGTTTTCAGAAGCGGAGATAATAAAGCGGGCAGTCGACAGCGCAAGCGTAGCTGTATCCGAAAGTCCGGTGACACAACGGACGCTACAACGCATTGATGTGCGTACCCGAAGCGCTTGCCCTACACCTCGTCGCATTTTATCTAGAAGCATGTCAGAACATAAAGTCACTCTCACTTGGCAACGCGGCGACAAGCCGTTCGAGTATCAAAAGTATTCGCGGGATCACACTTGGAAATTTGATGGCGGGCACGAAATGCAAGCATCAGCGGCGCCCGCTTATCTGGGCAATCCGAACCTGGTCGATCCGGAGGAAGCATTCGTGGCATCGCTTTCAAGTTGTCACATGCTCACCTTCCTCGCCATCGCCTGCAAAAAGAGGTTCGTGCTCGACGAATATGTCGATGAAGCGGTCGGGGTTATGGAGAAAAATGCCGAAGGAAGACTCGCCATCACACGCGTCACACTTCGGCAGCGCCTGAAATTCTCTGGCGAGCAACAACCCACGCCGCAGGAAATCGAGGAGATGAATCATGGCGCGCATGAGCAATGCTTTATCGCCAACTCGGTGAAAACCGAAGTCAAAGTCGAACCGCAAACGTAAGTCCGGACATCGCCGCTGCGCCGGGATACAACCGCAGGTCTCGTTCGTAAACGCAGTATGTAAAAGCGATGCGAGGACGCATCGCACTCCAAAAGGTTTCGCAAAACGACTGCATTGCTCCGATTTTCGCGCGAAGCGCTTTGGAGTGCGGCGAGTCCTCGCGCCGCTTTGCAACGAATGGATCTGATGGCGGCGTTCTCATTCTCTGGTTTGAATCTGTGTTAATCTGTGTTCATCTGTGGCGAAAATCATGAGCGCGCCGACCGACGCCCAGCGCATGGAAAAAATCGTCAGCCTGTGTAAACGGCGCGGTTTTATTTTCCAGTCCAGCGAAATCTACGGCGGACTCAATGGCGCTTGGGATTACGGACCGCTTGGCGTTGAATTGAAGCGCAACCTGAAGAACTACTGGTGGCGCGTCATGGTGCATGAGCGCGATGACGTGATCGGCATGGACGGTGCGATCCTCACGCATCCTGCGGTTCTCAAGGCGTCCGGCCATGTTGAAGGATTCTCGGATCTGCTAGTTGACTGTCGAACGTGCAAATCTCGGTGGCGTGCCGATCAGATTGTGGTGAACAAAGGCGGGCAGCAATGCCCGCGCTGCGGTAGCAAAGACCTAACCGAACCGCGGGAATTCAATTTGATGCTAGAAACCCACATCGGCTCGATTGACCCAAGAAGCGGCCCAACTTACACCGAACCCCCGACAGCGCTCACGGGCACCTCTCAGGCAGAGCTGCCCAAGGCAGTTCCGAAAATACCGTTTGATGTAATGCGGCCCGCGGGAGAACAGATAGCGCTGGTTTACCTGCGGCCTGAAACCGCTCAATCAATCTTTGTTCAGTTCAAAAATATTCTCGAAGTCTCGCGCAAGAAGTTGCCATTCGGTATCGCACAAATCGGGAAGGCTTTCCGGAATGAGATCAATCCGCGCAATTTCACATTCCGCTCACGAGAGTTCGAGCAGATGGAGGTGGAATATTTTTGCCGGCCGGAGCAGGGGATGGAGCTGCTCGATTACTGGAAAGAAGAGCGCCTGAAGTTTTACGAGAACATTGGCATCTCACGCGAACGGTTGAATGTCAAAACAGTTTCCGACAAAGAGCGCGCGTTTTATTCTAAAGGTACTTACGACATCGAATACGACTTTCCGTTTGGTCTGCAGGAGCTCGAAGGCGTCGCCTATCGAACGGATTACGATTTGAAACAACACCAAGACGCTAGCGGCAAATCGCTGGAATATTTCGATGATGAGAAAAAGGAGCGATTCATTCCGCATGTAGTCGAGCCAAGCGCAGGCGTGGATAGGACCATACTCGCCTTGATCTGCGACGCCTTTGCGGAAGACCAGGCGCCTGATGACAAAGGAAAAATGGAATCGCGCATCGTGCTTCGTCTTCATCCACGAATCGCGCCGATCAAGTGCGCGGTATTTCCGCTTCTGAAAAACAAAGAGCCGCTGGTGGCAAAGGCGAAGGAGATTGTCGATCTTCTCCGCCCACACATGTCTGTTTTTTACGACGAAAGCGGCGCTATTGGGCGCCGCTACCGCCGGCAGGACGAAATCGGCACGCCTTTCGGTGTGACTGTTGATTTCGAAACGCTGGGAGAAAAAGATCCCAAGCTGCGCGAGAGCGTTACGTTGCGCGAGCGGGATTCGATGAAACAAGAGCGCGTGAGGATTTCGGACTTGCTACAGCTGCTTTCGATGCGAATTGCATAGTTACAAGTATGAAAGTTGAGGTTTTGACTCTATGCGATGCTGCCACCGTGGATGCAGCTGGGAAATTAAACATTCTAGGAGCATTCGATCGATTAAACGCCACGGCAGAACCGATCACTCATCCGCATTGTGCTTTAGCAGTTAAGCTGCGTTTTGAACGCATCGAAGAGGGCCATAAGAAAATCCGCGTCACGTTCGTAAATGCCGATGGCGCCCCGGTAATGCCGCCCATCGACGGAACAGCAGACGTGCGCTTCCAAGGGCCCGAAGCTAGCGCGGCAGTCTCATTCGCACTTAACATCCAGCAATTAAAACTTCCTAGATTCGGCGAGTATTCGATTGATCTCGCTGTAGATGGCAGACACGAAGGCTCCGTTCCGCTCTTCGTGTTCCCAACTCAACCGCCACAGGCATCCGCTACGTAGTGATCTCAGTGTTTCGCGCTTCTCCTCGGCAATTTCCGTTATGGATCTTGCGCAATTCCGCGAATATTGCCTCGGCAAAGCTGATACAATTGAGGATCTCCCATTCGGGTCCGATGTCCTGGTATTCAAAGTCGGCGGCAAGATGTTCGCGTTAGCTGCGCTCGACGAAGTGCCGCCAACTGTGAACTTGAAGTGTGATCCAGATCTGGCACTCGACCTGCGGGATCGGCACGACGAAGTCAGGCCCGGATATCACATGAACAAGAAACACTGGAATACCGTCGAGATTGAGGCCGGCATTCCTGATATCGAACTTCGAAAAATGATCGACCACTCCTACGAACTGGTGGTCAAAGGATTGCCAAAAGTTAAGGTAAAGCTCGCAGCTCGATCTCGCCGAAGTTCAACTGCAACGCGTCGCGCGCGACGTTGAGAAAATTATCGGCAGCATCTGTGAGGGCGACGTGCAACTCACCACGCTCTATCGCCGGCGAGCGCAGCGAATGTCGATCCAAAGTTTCTTGCACTGCGGTCGCGCAATTTTCCGCGGAATCGACGAGCGTGATTTCGCGTCCGAGCACGCGTGCAATCGCGACGCTGAGCAGCGGATAATGAGTGCAGCCAAGCACGAGCGTGTCGATCCCGTAGGCAAGCAGGGGCTCAAGATAACGGACAATGACCCGGTCGGTTACGTCGTCGTCGAGCAATCCTTCTTCGATCAAAGGCACGAGCAACGGACACGCGCGACTGCTCACGCGCACATTATTGTCGGTCGCGCGCAACGCCTTTTCGTACGCGCCGCTGCGGATGGTCGCCCGTGTTCCGATTACGCCGACATGCTGGTTACGGGTTGCCTGCAACGCCGCTCGCGCTCCCGGCTGGATCACTCCGATAACAGGGACGGAAAATTTCCTCGTCAACAGAGGTAGCGCGACTGATGAGACCGTGTTGCACGCCACAACCAGCGCCTTTGAATTTTTTTGCATCAACATATGCGCCAGCTCTAACGCATAGCGTTGCACGGTCTCGGGACTCTTCGGGCCGTACGGAACGCGTGCCGTGTCGCCGAGGTAGACAATTGTTTCGTTTGGCAGCCGTTCACGGAGCGCCTTGACCACGGTTAGCCCACCAATGCCGGAATCAAAAACACCGATCGGTCGCGGGTTGCTCATGCAGCGGGAAAGTCATAGCAGTCGCAAGCTGCCGCAACTGTGTCGCCTCTCCCTTCCGAACGCAGAGGGCAGGGTGAGGATTGGATTTGCAACGTGAAGCGATCCCTCACCTCAGTCTTCTCCCTCGACCAAGGGAGAAGCAGAATATGTTGCGCGCCATACCCTGGTCATTTGCAAACGCGCTCCACTTTCGGATGATTGATCGCGATGGCTGAACTTCCCAAGAGGTACGATCCGAATGCGGTTGAACCGAAGTGGTATCAGCACTGGCTTGAGAATCGCGATTTCGTGGCAAATCCGGAGTCAGCGAAGCCAGCGTTTTCGATCGTGATGCCCCCGCCGAACATCACGGGCATGCTCACCCTCGGCCATGTTTTGAACAACACGATTCAGGACGTTCTCGCACGCCGCGCGCGGATGCAGGGATTCGAAGTCCTTTGGTTGCCAGGAATGGATCATGCGGGAATTGGAACGCAGACCGCTGTGGAGAAATATCTACGCAGGACGGAGAACAAAACGCGCCACGATCTCGGTCGCGAAGAATTTTTGCGGCGAGTGCTGGAATGGCAGGACAAGCATGGTGGCATCATCATCGAGCAGCTCAAGCGGCTCGGCTGTTCATGCGATTGGTCGCGCCAGCGCTATACGCTCGACGACTCTTATGTTGGGGCTGTCCAAAAAGTTTTTGTCGATCTTTACAACAAAGGCCTGATCTATCGCGGGCGCCGGATGATCAACTGGGATCCTGCGGCGCAAACTGCCGTTTCCGACGAGGAGGTGATTAGCAAGCCGCAGAAAGGGTTTCTGTATTTCGTTCGGTACGAGATCGTGGAAGAACCAGGCCACTTCCTTGAGGTAGCAACTACACGGCCGGAAACGATCATGGCCGATACTGCGATGGCGTTTCATCCGGGCGACAAACGATACGTCGACTTGTTAGGCAAACATGCCTGGCGTCCGCTCGCACGGGAGAAAATTCCAATCATTGCCGATGAAGCAATCGATCCGGAGTTTGGGACCGGTGTTCTAAAGGTTACTCCGGCACACGACGCGCTCGATTTTGAAATCGGCCAGCGTCATGACCTGCCGATCATCGATGTTTTAACTCCTGCCGGCCGTGTCAATTGCCCTGCGGTTCCAGAGTTGCACGGACTGGACCGCTTCGAAGCGCGCAAAAAGGCGGCGGAACTATTAGAGGCGAGGGGACTTTTGGCGAAAGCCGAACCATACGAGAACAACATCGGGTTCAGCGACCGCAGCGACGTGCCAATCGAGCCGCGCATCAGTGAGCAATGGTTCCTGCGTTATCCGAAAACAAGCGAAGCGCTCGCAGTCGTGCGGGATCATCTCATCCGTTTCTTTCCAGCACACTGGGAAAAGGTTTACGCGCAATGGCTGGAGAACATTCGCGACTGGTGCATTAGCCGTCAGGTGTGGTGGGGACACCGCATACCGGCGTGGTACCGGAAATCTCAAATCGCCAATTCCAAATCCCAAAGCGGCGAGGAAATTTATGTCGGCATCGCGGCGCCGCCTGATCCCGAGAACTGGACCCAGGATGAAGACACGGTCGACACCTGGTTTTCATCATGGCTGTGGGCCTACGAGACGATGGATCCGCAGACACGAAAGAAATTTTATCCGACTAATGTGCTCGTAACCGCGGCGGACATCATTTTCTTCTGGGTCGCGCGCATGATCATCGCCGGGCTCGAGTTCAAGCCGGGGAAATCCAGCAAGATTGAAGATAACATTCCGTTTCACCACGTTTTCTTCACCAGCATTGTTCGCGACAGGCAGGGCCGCAAAATGTCGAAGTCGCTCGGCAATTCGCCTGATCCGCTCGAGTTAATCGACAAGTACGGCGCCGACGGTTTGCGATTTGGTCTGATGCGCATCGCGCCCACTGGCCAGGATATTCGGTTCGATGAACGACAAATCGAGGAAGGCCGTAATTTCGCGACAAAACTCTGGAACGTTGCCCGCTTCCGTCAGATGCACGGACAGAGTAGTCCTGCGCCACCGATCGATACACAGGTGTTGTCGATCTACGGCATCGAGGTGCTCGCGCGGTTAAACGAGACAATTGTCGCAATCGAGGATGCCTATCATGAATACCAGTTCAACGTGGTGGCTCAACATCTGTATAGATTTGTGTGGACGGATTATTGCGACAGGTTCGTTGAGGCGGCCAAGACAGAGATTTTCGGCCCCAACGAAGCGAAAAAGCATGCCGCGTTGGCGGTGATGGATTACGTGTTATCGGCGGTCCTGCGGCTGCTCCATCCATTCATGCCGCACATTACTGAAGAGCTTTGGTCTTTGCTCGGACTCGGCGAAGGCTCAATTCAATTCGCGCCGCTGCCGGACGAAATGTGGTTCGGGCATCGTGATATTGCATCCGCGCGACGAGCTGTGTCGATTATTTACAATACTGTAGAGAAAATACGCAACACCCGTACGGACTCGGAGATATCGGCTACCGAAAAGGTCCGTGTACGCATCGATTCGGACGATCCCGTGCTGAGGAGTGAGGCGCCAATTGTCGCTAGGCTGGCGAACATGGAAGAGGTGATTATCGAAAAATCGACCGGATATTCAGGCTATTATTCAGGCTATTCGGGATATTCAGCAGCCGGACTGATTATCATAGAGAGAGCAAGTGTGGATACAGTCGCTGAGCGCGAACGACTGGATAGACAAATTGCCAAGGCTGAGGAGCAATTGGCAGCGACTCAGCGAAAATTAAACAATAAACCTTTTATTGATCGCGCGCCGGCCGAGGTCGTTGAGGAACACAGGCAGCGCGAAAGAGACTTCAGCGCGCAGTTGGCAAAATTGAAACAGGTGCGTGAAAGCCTGAAATAAATATAGTTTCAGATATTCGGCATTAACACTTAGTCACCATAAAGATATGTCTCATTTTACGCATGCACCAGAATTTGACCAAACACATTTCCAGCTCTAATTCGGTTGTTTGAGGGAGACGAACTAAAGATCTTAGCGCGCAGCTCGCGAAGTTGAAACAGGCGCGCGAAGGCCTGAGTTAAAAATAATCTTATGCTCGTCGATCCTGGCGCCGCGCTTTTCGAAAAACTCTTTCAGCTCAGGCCTATAGAAGGTCTCGTCGTATTCCTGATTCAATTCCAGCCAGACTCGGCCCCGCGGTTTTAGATGCTTCGCGAGATCATCGAGAAAAAAATCCCACTCCGGCACGCCCCAAAGTCCAGGCATCTTGTGATTGTTAAAGCAAATCATAAAGGCGGTAATGACATCGAACTTTTGACCCAGGTTCGGCAACGGACGAAACGCCTGGATTCGCTGAACGACGCGGCGGACACCCAGCAGACGCGTGATTTCCCGGAACATCGGCAGGCGATCCATATCCAGCCCAACTCCGGAATGACCGAGGAGCTGCGCGATGTAGAGAAAGTATCCTGCGCCGCAGCCCAGATCGAGAATCCGCTTGGGACGGGCTAGGTCGAGTTCAAGCTGGCGAATCCGTCGGATGTTAACTCCGATCCAGCGGTCGAGAACGAGATATTTCGGCCAGTCCGCGCCGGGATCTGCTACGGTGTAACGCCGGCGAATCTGCTCAAAACCAGCCGGGTCAATTGTCTCTATGACGCGCTTCGTCTGCAGCGGGAAGCGATTCGTTCGCAGCAATCTGAGCGTATGCTTTCGCGCGCTAGCCAGGCTCCTGCCATCGACCAGTTTTCGTATTTTATGGCGAAACTGCACAGGTCACACCTTGTAGCGAAGCGGAATAATTTCAATTAAGCTTTCACCAGCGTGAGCGTGTGGAAGAAATTGCTGTGGGTTGGCGTGGCTGGTTTAGGCACTTGGGCTGTCGCCGTTCTTGCACTGTCGCGTGGCGAACAAATCAGCGCGCTCTGGATCGTGATCGCCGGATTTTGCGCGTTATCGATCAGCTATCGTTTTTACAGCAAATGGCTCGCGACCAAAGTGCTCGTGCTGAATGAAGAGCGGGCGACGCCTGCAGTTTTGCGAAACGACAACAAGGATTATGTGCCGACAAATCGATGGATGGTGTTTGGACATCACTTTGCCGCGATTGCCGGCCCAGGTCCCCTAGTAGGACCGGTGCTGGCGGCGCAGTTTGGTTTTCTGCCAGGCACTCTTTGGATTTTGATCGGCGCCACGCTCGGAGGCGGAGTGCACGACATGATTGTTCTGTTCGCCTCGATCCGGCGCGGCGGAAAAACGCTGGGTCAAATGGTGAAGGAAGAAATCGGACGCGGCGTGGGTTTGCTTGCTTTGGTTAGCGTGCTCGCCATCATGATTATTTTGCTGGCTGTTCTTGCACTCGTTGTGGTGCAAGCGCTGGCGGAAAGTCCGTGGGGCGTTTTCACCATCGCTGTGACCATTCCGATCGCCTTAATCATGGGAATCGGGTTGCGCACGGGAAA
>Ga0209056_10005824_pt1 | contig 12810 bp, 11 predicted proteins | sample GraSoiAngelo_114_FD_185876 | JGI IMG/M metagenome (GOLD analysis project Ga0209056, IMG submission 185876) | Grasslands soil microbial communities from the Angelo Coastal Reserve, California, USA - 14_0903_13_40cm (SPAdes) (version 2) | ecosystem: Environmental > Terrestrial > Soil > Grasslands... | reverse complement strand
GGTCACGATTTCGAAGTAGGTCGGCGGGTAAAGGAGATCTTTGGCAACGGCCGCAGCGGCCTTCACTTCATCAAACACGGTTTTCAGTTCCTGATCCTCAATTTGCCTCTCGCCAATGCAAATTCGCTCGTTCAACCGCTGCAGGTGCGGAGATGTGTAGATTCCGGCTTCCGGCATCATTGCCGAGAGCAGTCTGGCAACTGATCCCTTTCCATTCGTTCCGGCAATCAGGACAGATCGAAAGGAATTCTGCGGGTCGCCCAGTGCACGGGCCAATGCCCGCATATTCGCCAGATCATAGCGAATAGATCGGTACTCGTTGGTTAATGAGTAAAGATAGGCCAGGTCATCCGGCTTCACTGTGGACTTGTTCTACGATGACACCTGCTCAGGCTCGACGGACACTTTGTACTTGCAGGATTCCTCGTTGCAATAGCGGACAAGTCCTTCGCGTTTTGTGGACTTCTCCAGCAGGTACGGCGCGCCGCATTGTGGGCACTGTTCCGGAACGGGCTTGTTCCAAGCCACGAAATCGCAATCGGGATATTTGGCGCAGCCGTAGAAGACTTTTCCGCGCTTGGAACGGCGCTCAATAAGCTCGCCGCCACAACCGGCCTTGGGGCAGGGCACCCCGACAGTTTTCGGTTTGATGTATTTGCATTTTGGATAATTGCTGCACGCAATAAACTCTCCAAAACGGCCTTCCTTCATGGCCAGCTTGGCCTGGCCGCACTTGGGACAGGTTTCGTCCAGAATGACGTCGGGTTTCTTCGGTGCTCGGCCGGCTTGTGCAATCTTCCGCGTGGTCTTGCATTCGGGATATCCGGTACAGGCAAGAAATTGTCCGAAGCGGCCACGTTTGAGCGCCATCGGCCGTCCGCAATTTTCGCAGGGTTCCGGCTCGGCATCGGCGGCGGGTTGGCCTTCCTTAGGCGGCTCTTCGAGCGCCAATTCTTTGGTATTCTTGCACTCGGGATACGCTGAACAGGCAAGGAAACTTCCGAACTGTCCCCACTTTTTAACCATAGGACTTCCACACTTTTCGCAGACTTCGTCGGTGGGAATTTCCTGGCGCTTGAGATTCTCCATATTCTTGGAGGCCTTCTTGAGGTCCTTCTCGAACTTCTTGTAGAACTCGTCGAGCGCCTCGACCCACGTCATCTTTCCGTCTTCAACTTCATCCAATTCCTCTTCCATGCGCGCGGTGTACTGGATGTCGAAGATGTCTTCGAAATGCTTCACGAGCATGTCCGTCACGACGGTACCCAGTTCGGTAGGTCTGAACTTGCCCTGATCCTTTGTGACGTATTCCCGATCCTGAATCGTCGTGAGAATACTTGCGTACGTGGACGGACGCCCTATTCCTTTCTCCTCGAGCACTTTTACAAGAGACGCCTCGGTATATCGCGGCGGGGGTTCGGTGAAATGCTGGCGCGGTGTGACATCGAGGAGGCGTAGCTTTTCGCCCACTGTCAGCGGCGGTAGCGCAATGTCGTCCTCTTCGTCACCCGTAGGCTTGGCATGGATGTCGTCGTCAGTAGATTCCTCGTAAACTTTCAAGAACCCGTCGAACTTCAGAACACGGCCGTTTTCGCGAAAGAGGTAGTCCTTCGCGGAAATCTCGATGGTTGTCTGGTCGTAAACGGCAGGATTCATCTGCGAGGCGACAAACCGCGTCCAGATCAGACGATACAGCTTCAGTTCGTCCTCACCCAGATACGGCTTCAGATCATCGGGCGTTCGGCCTACGAACGTTGGCCGAATGGCCTCGTGGGCGTCTTGCGCGTCCTTCTTGGTTTTATAGAAGACCGGTTTCTCGGGCAAGTAGTTCGAACCGTACACATCGGACACGTACGACCGGACCATCTCCATCGCCTCGTCGGAGATGCGCGTGGAATCCGTGCGCATGTACGTGATTAGTCCGACTCGGCCTTCGTCACCCAATTCAACGCCTTCATACAGGCGCTGGGCGAGCATCATCGTTTTCTTGACGGTAAAGCGCAGCCGCCGGGCAGCGTCCTGTTGGAGCTTGCTGGTTGTGAATGGTGGAACGGGATTCCGCTTCTTTTCTTTGGTGACAACCGATTCGACCAGAAATTCCGACTTCTTCACAACCTCGAGAATGTGGTCCGCTTCAGCCTGGTTCTTTACCTCAGCGATCTTGCCCTTGATCTTCACCAATCGGGCACTGAACGGAGGTGGCTCGCGGCCTTCGAGCTTCGCGATAATCGACCAATATTCCTCCGGCGTGAAAGCCAGAATTTCGCGCTCACGCTCCACAATCATGCGCAGCGCTACGGTCTGCACGCGGCCTGCGGAGATTCCCCGCCGGACCTTGTCCCAAAGCAGCGGGCTGATCTGATAACCGACAAGCCGGTCGAGTATCCGTCTGGCTTGCTGCGCATCCACAATGTGCTGATTGATGCGCCCGGGTTTTTCCATGGCTGCCCGAATCGCCTTCGGAGTGATCTCGTTGAAGAGAACGCGGAAGACCTCGCCTTTGTGGTCGTCGAGAATCTCTTTCAGGTGCTGGCAGATCGCTTCGCCTTCACGATCCGGGTCCGCAGCGAGAAAGATGCGCTCAGCCCCTTTTGCTGCCGTGCGGAGTTCCTTGACGACCTTTTCTTTTCCAGGAATGAGTTCGTAGACCGGCTCGAAATCGTTTTTGATATCGACGCCCAGCTTGCTCTTCGGCAGATCCTTGACGTGGCCAAGAGAAGCCTTCACCACGAATTCCTTGCCGAGATATTTGTTTATCGTGTTGGCTTTTGCCGGAGATTCCACAATCACCAGTGATTTTTTCGCTGCCATAGCTGCTTATCTAATAAGTCGTATGCGTCGAAAAATCAACAACACCTTTTTTCAGAGGCGTCGAATGTATTTCTTTCCAGGCAGTTGCCGTACATACTCGCTGATCTCCAGTGCAAGCAGCGCACTATAAACTTCGGACGTGGACATTGGCAACTTTGCGAGCAAAGTATCGATAGAAATCGCCTCTTGCAGTGACAAGAGCTTCCACACTTTTGCCTCGGCCCCATCCAGCTTCGGCTCAGGCGCAGCTTGCATTTGAGCCACGAGCGGAGCAAAGATTCTTTCACGGATCGGGTGCGGCAATTCCTCAACCACGTCTTGCCAGTTGCTTACGAGCTTGGCTCCCTGACGGATCAGGACGTGTGGTCCGAAGCTGTTCGGCGACGTGATGTTGCCAGGAACCGCAAAAATTTCACGGCCGGATTCCAAAGCGAGCCGGACGGTGATGAGTGACCCCGAATACTCAGCCGCTTCAACCACAGCGACACCCAGCGACATACCCGCAATAATGCGATTGCGAATCGGAAAGTTTTGAGGCGATGGCGGAGTACCGAGAGGAAACTCCGAAATAACCGCGCCATTTTCTTCCACCAAATCGGCGAGTTTGCGATTTTCTTTCGGATACACGAAATCCAGTCCGCTTCCGAAGACCGCGTACGTGACGCCGGCCCTCAACGCGCCCCGATGTGCGGCGGCATCAAGCCCCCTCGCCAAGCCCGAAGTGACGGCAAGCCCACGCGCGGCAAGGTCCTCGGCCAGGCGTTCCGCGCAATTGATCCCATAACCTGTCGGACGCCGGGTTCCAACGATAGCGACCTGCGGAAGATCCGGTTCCCATTTTTTGCCGCGCAGATACAAGACAATCGGCGGATCAAAGATCTCACGGAGAAGCGGAGGATATACAGGATCGAGAATGTCTACAATTTTCACTCCCAGTTCTTCAGCCTTTGCCCATTCTTGCTCCGCCCTCTGCGCGGATTTGGATGACAGCAGGTCATCCGCAATCTCGGGCGGAATTCCCTGTGCCTCCAGTTCATCGCGATTGGCCTCCAACACTGCTTCCGGGTGTTTGAAATGCCGGATGAGGTTGTTGGCAGACCGCAGCCCGAGTCCGCGCACTAAAAACATTCTCAGGGCTGCCTTTGTTTGGTTCATAGTCCCTCTCCCTCCGGGACTGGGTTAGCAAGGGTTCGACCAAAAGGCGGAGTTGTGACAGAATATAGACCATCCCACTAGAGGAGACCCATATGATCGCAAGGCTCGTAGTCGCACTACTACTCACCAACGGCGTCGCGTGGGCACAGCATGCGGACGACGTTTTTGTTGGTCAAAAGGCACCGGAACTCAAGGACGGAGACACCTGGATCAATACCGCACCCTTAAAACTGGAACAGCTTCGCGGCAAAGTTGTGTTGATCGAGTTCTGGGCGTGGGACTGTCCGTTCTGCGCCGAAGAGCTTTACGATAAGTACGCGAAGCAGGGCCTCGTCATTATCGGTGTGCACACGCCGCGCATCGATTATGAGAAGGATATTCCGAAAATCAAACAGGCCGTGGCCAAGAAGGGCATCAAGTATCCGGTCGTTGTGGACAACAAGTACGAGATCTGGAGCGATTATCTCTGCAATACCTGGCCCAGCCATTTCGTGCTCGACCAGAATGGCGTCATCCAACTTAGTCATTCCGGAACGGGCCGGTACGAAGATACGGAAGCAGTGGTCCAAAGGCTTCTGAGTAAGAAAAGTGGTAATTAGTTGCAAAATCTTAGCGGCGAATTGCGCGAATTACGCGAACGGGCCGCGCCATTTTAGCGATTGGCAACATTAGGCATTCTTTGCGGCCCATTCGCGCAATCCGCGGTCCCAAAGACCCATAAACCTTCGGATGTTTCGATTGTTCTCAAGAAATAGTGTCATTCTAATCCTCCTCTTGCTGGTGAGTCTTCCAGCCCAAGCGCAACTATTCCCTCGCCGCCGCGTGGACACGGGACCCAAACCCAAAAACGTTCATGGTGTTGTCCAGGACTTGGGAGGCAAGCCGCTGGTTGGCGCCCGTGTGTTCGTGCGGGACCTGAAGACGAATGTCGTGCGGACTCTGACGACGGATCAGGATGGTTTGTACAAGATCTACGCGTTGCCTCCAACGGTGGATTACGAAATCTCTGCGGAGTTCAAAGGCAAGGCTTCCGAGAAGAGGGTCCTCAGCTCATTTCTAAACCGGGAAGATAACGTCTTGAACTTCCAGCTTGACGTCACCGTAGTTGACGGGGGCGGTCGCGAACCGGACGATGCCGGAGCCGAGTTTCGAACCTACGACCTTGTCGACTTGCACGCCTCGTTCGACATGCCTGTTGGCGTTCCCGCCCCGATTCCCTCCGTTCTACTGCTGCACGGCTACGGAGAGGACCGATTGGTTTGGAAAGACTTTGCGCGCCAGCTTCTGAACCGTGGCTGGGCGGTGATGGCCCTGGATTTGCGCGGTCACGGCGAAAGCAAAACTCGAAATCAGAGGCCGATTCAGGCATCCCAGGAATGGCGCACCAGCCCGCACGAATTTCCGGTCGATTTGGATCCTGCGCTGGACTGGCTGAAGGCCCAGCCTCGCATTGACAACCGAAAGATCGTTGTCATTGGAACCGATATCGGCGCGAATCTCGCCTTGATCGCCAGCGGAAGATTTCCGGAAGTTCGAACGGTCGTTGCCGTCAAACCCAATTTAACGGAGAGCCTGGCAATGGCCGGGAGTGCTCAGGACTTCAAGCCCAAGTCCGCACTTATTGTAGTAGCCGATGAAGCGGAAGGAAACCGCATCAAAGCTCTGGTGACAGCGCCTTCGCGTGTGCAGGTTGTTCCACTTTCCGGCGGCGCCGCTCAATCAGTGGCGGACAAGCGCGTCGCTGATGCCGTTTTTCAGTGGCTCAAAGAAACTTTCTGATGAGCCCGTTCGGCAATACTCAGACGGCCTCCTGGGGTGACCGGGAAGCCGTCCGCGACTCACTTGTCCCGTGGATCACGCCCCTCGGTCGGGGCGCCAGTGCCGGACGAGCCCAGAAACAGCTTGCGCCCATCGGGCAACGTGAGATCCCGGCCATTGCCCTTCAGAGTGCCGTCCTTGGCCCGATAACCATTGACGACGATCGCGGTTCCAACCTTCAGGGAATCCTTCGTGAAGCCGCGCCGAAAGAGGGCGTTCGGAGTCCCGCCTTCGATCTTCCAATGTTCTATCGAGCCGTCCGGCTTTCCGACGTCGACGTAGATCCATGCATGGGGGTTCACCCACTCCATCTTCGCGACTGTTCCCTCCAACCGGATCGGATTGTTTGCGTCAAACTCAGCGGAAAATGAATGATGCGCCAACGCCGGCACGACCGCCAGAAACAGACCCGTAGTGGCAACGCACGCTGCTAGCTTCATTCGCATAGCTTGTTTCCTCAACTTACTTCCGCGGCTGCTTGCAAAGATGTCCATACAAGAGTTCCTCCGCAAACTCCACGCATTTGTATTCCATAATCTTCACATTCTTCTCCAAACGACGATAAAGAGGCATGCTGATCTTCCAGGGTCGCGTAAACACCTTCGGATCCTCGATTGTGGCCTCGTACATCAGAGCGGCGGGGCTGATGCGCGTATACCGTTCGACCACGTGCAAGGCGTCGCTATGGAAATTCCCCGCCCTGTCAAACCAGGTCTGGTCGTTGAGATCCGTCACATCAACGACCAGCGTCTCACCTTCCCAGCGGCCTCGCGACCACCCCATCCACGAATCCGTGGGACTTTTCGCCTGGCTATTCATGCGGATGATGCGAGTGGCACTCGCAAATTCGTAGGCCATCAAGATGTTCTGCGGCGTCTGGACAATTTGAAATGGATAGGGCATGTACGTGGCGCGAGGCACTCCCGGCATATAGCACTTGATTTCCGGGTCAAGCTTCAGCCAGTTCTCAGCATTCTCCTGCTTTTTCTTCGCCGCCCACGGCTGGTACGGAATCTCGTTGCCCTCCACCACACCTTGTCCGCCGGGAATGCTGAAGACCGCACCAAGAGCGGCCACCGGTCCGGGTCCCGCCGCATGATCCTGAATGTTCCAGTTGGCCGTGTTGAGGGCCTGCCACACACCGTTCAAATCGGGTTTGCCATCGGCGGTCCGCGGCGCCTTGTAAGCTGCCGGCGCCTGAGCGAGCGCGGCCGCGGTTGCGCTCACGATCACAGCGCTTCTGAGCCACTTTCGCATATGTTCCTCCAGGGATTGACGCACAGTATTGCAGGAAATTCGCTGACAGGCAAGGACGGGTACCACGACCAGACTCGGGGGGATCCGGAGGGATCGAAGCGAGCTCACGCCGGGATCACCACGCGGATATTTGTGTGTGATGACGTTTTCAGTATGGACAGAATCGGATCAATTCCGGGAATAAAAGCTTCACTTCCAAGTTATCAACATTGAGCGGGCAGAAAGACAGCTCGCCGAATTCTGTGATCGAAATGAAAGGAAGAACCGTATGAAGAATCTCTTGACTTGGCTTGTGAAACCGTACCCGGACGGTCCTGCCTCCGCGTTGCTTCTGAGACTGATGGCGGGAGGAGTGTTCTTGTGGGAAGGGATCTTGAAATTTGAGTATGTAAATCAGGGAGTCGGGCGCTTCACGAAATTGGGCATGCCGTTTCCCCATTTGACCGCCAACTTTGTTGGCTACCTTGAGATCGTTGGGGGATTGTTGTTGCTTTCAGGCCTCATGACCCGGCTGATTGCAATTCCGTTCATCATCGAGATGATCGTGGCCATACTCTCGACGAAAATCTCGTTGTTTCTCGGGACATCGCCATTGCCTTTGCCGCCGTCGCCGCCGCAGTTTGGAATGTGGGCCGTTTTGCATGAGGTTCGATCCGAGTATGCTCAGCTGTTGACGACGGCTTTCTTGTTGGTCAACGGTCCTGGAAAATGGTCCTTGGATGCGCTCCTGCAAAGGAAGAGAAGCACTAGACAGGTTCCATCGAAGATGCAGACTGTCTATTCCTGAAACTTGCCGCCTAGTGATCCGAGTTTTGTCCTGTGCGACATTCGTGGAGCACATGGCGGCCTGAGGTCGAAGCCGGGACCGTCCGATTCTGCAGGTCCCGGTGAGCTCCTGTTACGCTGGACTTCCTGGCGTAGCGCCCAATGAGCGGAGTTACCATATTGAGTCGTGACCGACGCACCGACGCCGAGTCCTTCGAAGCGCAGGCGATACCGATGTTCGCCTCGTTGTACAACTTCGCACATTGGCTCACGCGCAACCGGGAAGAGGCCGAAGACCTCGTGCAGGAGACGTACCTCAAGGCACTTAAGGGCTTCGTGTCATTCCAGCAGGGGACGAACTTTCGAGCATGGATGTACCGCATTTTGCGAAATACGTTTCTGACGTCGCGCAGCGGGTTGAGTGTGAAGATGACTGTGCCGCTCGATCGTGAAGAAGACGCAGTTGGTCTGGCGGCCGATACGCCGGAGGCAGTGCTGCTTGCGCGTGCGGATCAGCAGATGGTACAAGGTGCCCTCGAACGTTTGCCGGTGCAATTCCGCGAGGTGATCCTGTTGTGCGATATGGAGGAGATGAGCTACCAGGAGATAGCTGGAATCGTCGGAATTCCGATTGGTACGGTAATGTCACGGTTGTCGCGGGCGAGAAAATCGATTCGCGAACTACTTGCGGAGAAAGTGCGAGGAGCTTCCAAATGACTTGCGACTGGGTTCCGAAACTCGACCTGTACGTGGATGGCGAGCTTTTTGACGGCGAGTTGACGGAAATGGAGGCACACCTGCGGGCGTGTCCGACCTGCGCCGCAGACGCGCTCAGCCGTCTGCAATTGAAGCGAATGACTCAGGCTGCCGGGCGCCGGTTCTCTCCGAGGCCGGAGTTTCGCCTGAAAATCGCACAAAGCATCAATGCGGCGAAGCGTCCACCGTGGGCGAGGAGATGGGCACCAGCCTTGGCCGCAGCGGCCGCGCTCGTGTTGGTGCTGGTTCCCGCCGCCGTTTGGCTGCAACACTTGCGTAGTGGGCAAGCCCTGGGTGAACTCGCAGACCTTCATGTTTCCACGTTGGCCAGCGCTAATCCGGTTGACGTGGTATCGTCCGACCGGCATACGGTTAAACCTTGGTTTCAAGGTAAACTCCCGTTCACTTTCAACCTGCCGGAGATGCAGACATCTCCATTCAAGCTTATCGGCGGACGCCTCACCTATTTCCAGCAGAGTCCCGGCGCACAACTGTTGTTTGAGGTGGGAAAACATCAGATTTCGGTGTTCATATTCCAAAACCGCGCCGAGTTAAGCGGGTTGAATTCGGGATCCTCGCTCAGTAGGAAGCTGGCCTTCAATACCGAGACGTGGGCGGAAGGAGGCCTCTGGTACTTCGTCCTCGGCGACGCTAGCCCCTCGGACGTTCACGACCTCAGTGAACTTTTGAGGAGCGCCGACCGATCATAATCGTCTTGGTTCTCCAATCGCAACGTCCGCATGCGGGCATCGGCCGGATTCAGAGTTCCCGATTCGACAGTCAGGAACTCTGAAGTTTTCATCCTCGGGGGTGGCCCGCAGGGCCATGAGACTTTCCTATCCTCAGGGCCGGCTTGAAGCGGATTATTTGACCAAAGCCACTTTTCATATAAGCTACGCGTCAGCCGGATATGACCTGGTCTGTATACGTCTAAGGAGGAGTTTCTAATGCGTCTTGGACGCGAATCCGCTCGATGACATCACGAATACACGGCGCCCGTGTCAACCGTGGCTAATTTAATCCGCTAGGAGGATTCGAATATGCGAAATCGCTTCATGACTCTAGTCACCGCTCTGGCAGTGGTTTTCCTTTGGCCAGCCGCTAGTGCGAATGGTCAAGGCGCTCCAGGAAATGGGAAGTTCAAGCCCATTTATGAAAAGGGGGCGACAGATCAACAATTCGACCCGCATGATTTCACCGGAATTTGGGAGATGACGGTTCGCGATCACACCTTGGGCACACCGGCCCCTCCGTTGACTCCTGCAGGCGTAGCGGCAATGGCAGGACGGGTCGTTGGTCAGGGCCCAATCGTCGGAAACGCGCCATGGTATACGTGCAACCCAATGGGCTTTCCAAGACTGCTTAATGATGACGAGCCCATGGAATGGATTATGACCAAGGACAAAGTCCTTCAGGTTTTCCAGTGGGAAAGCCGAATACGATACCTCTGGACCGATGGCCGGACGCTACCTTCAGGCCATAATCTCGAGAACCTTGGTCCGGCATGGTATGGACACTCCGTTGCGAATTGGGACGGGGACACCTTGATCGTAAATACCGTTGGTCTGGAAGAACGGGCGTGGTTGGATCAAAACGCGCTCCCCAAAAGTTTCCATGCACGTATCGAAGAGAGATACCGGCGCATCGACTACAACACGATCGAGCTTCAAATGACGCTGTACGATCCGGAGTACTACACCGCACCGTACGTGGGGGCCAAGAGGACCTTCAGAAGAATAACGGATGACCATATCACCTATTTCGGGTGGAAGGGGTTGTTCGCAGGGATCACCGAAGGCATCTGCGCGCCGATGAACGAAGTCGAAGGTTTCAACAAGGGATTTCGCGACGTCGGTCTTTCGCGATCGAAAAAATAATCCGTTGGGAGGCAATGTTCTATGCGGCGAATTCATCCAATAGTTCTACTTACAGTAGCGATCGCGATATTCGTATCCACCGGATTGGCGCAGCATGCGCCAACAGCCCGTCCTTATAAAGTGCTAAAGAGGGCCAAAGTTGGCGGCGAAGGCGGTTTTGACTACATTTTCGCGGACGTGGAAGCCCGCCGTTTATACATCCCCCGCAATGGCCCGATGGGGCACCTGTCGGTTTTCAATTTGGATACACTTGAACCGGTCGGCGAGATTCCCAATGTCGCTGCTGGCGGCGCTACGGTGGATCCAAAATCCCATCACGGATTCTCTACCACACGAGAGAAGCTCACGATGTGGGACACAACCTCTTTGAAAGTAATCAAAACGTTCGACATCCAGGGGCGTCCCGATGGGATCATGTTTGATCCGTACAACGAGCGTGTGTGGGTGCTGAGCCACACGCCGCCGGATGCTACGGTCATCGATGCGAAGGAAGGCGCCGTGATTGGAACAGTCGCCTTGGGAGGAGGTCCGGAGCAAGCGGTGAGCGATGGCAAAGGCACGATCTATGTGAACATTTCGGACAGGGCCAACATTGCCGTCGTGGACGCGAAGAATATGAAGGTTACGGCGCATTATGACGTTAGCTCGAAGGGCAGCCGCGGAAGCGGTCTGGCATTTGATGCGAAGAATCACATCCTTTTTGCGTATTACCGCCAGTCAAAACCTGTAGTGGTGATTCTGAATGCAGACAACGGCAACATCATTACCACTCTGCCCACTGGCGTGGATGTGGACACCGTTGCGTTCAATCCTGTGACAATGGAAGCCATCAGCGCGGAAAACGGCGGCACGATGACGTTCATCAAGGAAAACAGTCCCACCAGCTTCGTCGTAGAGCAGACGCTGCAAACCATGTCTGGCGCCAAGACGCTAACCCTCGACACAAAGACGAATCACGTACTAACCATGGCCGCCGAGTTTGGGCCCGCTCCGGCTGACGCGCAACCGGGAGGCTCAGGACGTCCCCCTCGTGGTCCCATGGTCCCGGGTTCGTTTTCAATTCTGATGGTCGGCAAGAAGTAGCGAGCGTGCCTCATACCGAGGAGAGTGCCACTCCCGGAACGCGGGCTAAAGCCCGCGTTTGCTTGGGCTTCGCGAAATTTGACCATTTTGTACAACTAATGGCGGGTTTCTTGGATTTTTGCGAAGATTTTTTTGCCGCGAATTGCGCGAATGATGCGAATGGGCCGCAGAGAATTGCCACATTGCAGTAATTGCGGGCGGCCCATTCGCGTCATTCGCGCAATTCGCGGCTCAGATCTTGGTTGCGGCTTGCCGCGTTGTGAACATTCTGACCGCCAAGAGAACCTAGAGAACAGAGTCGCGGCAAGACATTACTTGACCAGCCACCTGACCACGCTGTAGTCGGCGGCAGCGAGTTGCTTCGGCAACTCGAGGTGGCCGTAGTGCGTCATAGGCGGATCCCAGACAATCAGGCGAATCTGCGCGTCCGGGTTCACGGCCCTGTACTCGTTCGCAACGTAAACCTCGAGCGCGTGCATAGGATCTTCGGGAAGCCAGTGATTCCGATCGAAGTGACCGACGGTCCAGACCATTTTCTTGAATCCATCCATTCGCGTGTAGTGCGTGGAGTAGAGATCCTTGTCGACGTCTTCGAAGTTCACACTCCACGGATTTCCGGTCTTCTTGAGAAGACCCAAAATCTGGACCTCGACCCACCCCTTCTGATCGATGTCGGCACCGTGCTCCAAATCCTGAATCTGTTGCTTGAACTGAGGACGGCGGCGGGCTTCTACTTTCAGCCAGGCGTCGGCAATGTTGGCGATCGACATACCCGGCTCGTAAAGCGGATTCAGGAACCAGCTATAGCCACGGCTATAGGCTGCTACGTTGCGACGCGTTAGCATCTCCAGGGGCCGCTTCTTGCCGCCGCTTTCGTCGCCCGTTCCGCCCGCACTGATCGCGGGCGATTTGACTGTTCGCGTCAGGACAACGCGGGCGGGGCCGCCGCTGCCCCAGCCAAGGTACCGTCCTTTGAGGCGTGCAGCGAGTTCGGGATCCTCATAGGAAAGCATGGCCAGTTCACCGGAAGTGGAGTGGCCGATCAGCAGGATGTCACCCTGCGTATTCTTCAGAATCAAATTCTTCAGCCCCTCCATCACCACGCGGTTGTTTAACAGTGTGTTGCGAACCTCTATTTCCGCCATTGGAAGGTCACGATCCAGCAAGTACTGCGGCTGGCGCTTGAGGCTTTCAATGGGTTCCTCCCAACCGCCATACTTGAAATTTCCAGGGATGGTGACAATCATGACGTTCATTTTCTGCGCAAGGAACTGCCCCCAGCCCGGAC
>Ga0209056_10005822_pt1 | contig 12811 bp, 10 predicted proteins | sample GraSoiAngelo_114_FD_185876 | JGI IMG/M metagenome (GOLD analysis project Ga0209056, IMG submission 185876) | Grasslands soil microbial communities from the Angelo Coastal Reserve, California, USA - 14_0903_13_40cm (SPAdes) (version 2) | ecosystem: Environmental > Terrestrial > Soil > Grasslands... | reverse complement strand
TGGTTGGTTGCGACCTCCCGTACTTCAAGGTAAAGGTTTGGGCGATCGAATCCGCTGACGATCTGAGTCGCGTGTGCCACTTCGAGCTGCGTCAGGATATCGCGACGGACCGTAGGTGTGGCAGTGGCAGTGAGCGCCAGAACAGGCGGGGATTTCAATTGCGGGATGACGTGACGCAGACGCAGATAGTCGGGACGGAAGTCGTGGCCCCAAAGCGAGATGCAGTGCGCCTCATCAACCGCAAATAAGCTCACTCGAGATTGCTCCAGCCGGGCGCGGAATTCATCGTTTTGAAACCGCTCCGGCGCTACGAACAGCAGTTTGATCCGGCCCGCGATTGCCTGTTCGAGCCTGCTTCTCTGCTGTTCCCTGGAAACAGTGCTGTTGATGACCGTCGCTGGCAGACCTAAACGGCTTAATTGATCCACCTGGTCCTTCATCAGGGCGATCAAAGGAGACACGACGAGCGTTAGACCTGGAAGTGCGAGCGCGGGCAATTGGTAGCATAGCGATTTTCCGCTTCCAGTGGGCATCACGGCGAGGACGTTTTCTCCCGCGATGACTTTGTCGATCACCTGCTTTTGCGCTGGGCGGAATACCTCGAAACCAAACCGTTCCCGGAGCAGAAGAGAAAGATCCATGGAATTTTGGGCCGGAACACTAGTATTCGCTTCCGGATCCCGCCGCAGCGGCAGAAGCGCGTGACGGCTGTTGTTCGCTCATTCGGCGCATCGCTTCAGCCATTTCCGCTTCAGTCGGTTCGGCTTTGTGGGTAGCGATCATCCACCTGTGTCCTTCGGGATCGCTAAGCTGCCCGACCCGATCGCCCCAAAACATATCGGTAACAGGCATCATCACTTTTGCGCCTGCGGTGACGGCGCGATTGAAGACGCTATCAACATCCTCGACGAGCAGATATAACGTGGCGGGCGTGTTTCCGATACTGTTGGCGCTCAGATTGTTCCTTTCGCGAGATTCGGGACTCAGCATAAGCGTGCTCTCACGAAGCCGCAGCTCCGCGTGAACCGCTCCTTGAGGCGTATCCATGATCGTTCGCAGCCTAAATCCGAAAGCGTTCGCGTAAAATTCTGCCGCTCGGCGGATATCACGAACATTCAGTCCCGGAGTCAAGGCGCCATACTGCTTGCGATTCAGCGGATCAATTTTCGGAGTTGCCATTGTGCGCGCAGCACTCCGCACTGGCTTTGCCGCCTTTTTCTTCGCGGCTTTTGGCTGACTGGAGACTCGGGCGGATTTCTTGTTTACTTTTGATTTTCTCTTTGCTGCTTTTGCCATGTGAAGCTCCTTTAGCGCATTGTCGGCTGTACTTTAGCGCACTAGCGCTGATTGCGCACCCGGATTCTTTAGCGTAAGGTCATAACTGTGAAGCGAAGGTTCATAGGTGCGGTGATACTTTCAATCGCGGTAGCCTGCGGGCGTCTTCAGCCCTTGACAGCGGAAGTTTTGACCGAGGCCGAAAACAAATGGAGAACTCACGGGCCGGAATCTTATCGGATCGTGATTGAAATGTCCGGCGACCGGGTCCAGAACGGCCGATTTGAAGTAACCGTTCGAGATGGACTGGTCATCGAACTGAAACGTAATGGACTTGTCATTCCTCCCACTGCCGGTCAGGACTATTCCATGGCCGGTCTGTTTCATATGCTCGAACAAGAAATTGACCTGGCGGAAAGGCCTGCAACGTTGGGTGCCCCCGAGGGCTATTCGGTCTATTTGACCGCAGGTTTCGATGAAATGACCGGGAGACTCATTCGCTATCGGAGGGTCGTCGGCGGCACATCCAATTCCATCGAAGTGAATGTGGTGGAATTTAAGACGAATGACAACTGAGCCTATACCACCACGTTTGTTGGACGTCCCGCCAACCAGGCAAAAACATTTTCAATAGCCAGGGCCAGACCTGCTTCGGTGGCTTCAGGAGTAATACCCGCCGAATGAGGACTAAGAACCGTATTCGGCAGTGCGAAGAAGGGCGAATCTGGTGGGAGCGGCTCGGTTTCAAATACGTCAAGGCCGGCACCGGCGATGCGATCTGTCCGCAGAACCTCAATGAGATCGGGTTCGCAAACGATCGGTCCGCGCGCGGTGTTGATAAAAATTGCCGTAGGTTTCATGAGTTCGAAATGTTGGCGCCGGACCATGCCCGCCGTTTCGGCCGACAGGCGCACGTGCAGGCTGACAACGTCGGACAGGCGGAAGACCTCATCAAAGGATACCCATTCAGCGGCGGAACCGTTGGGATGGAACGTCCAGGCGATGACATGCATCCCGATTCCCTTCGCAAGGTTCGCGACCTCACGGCCAATCGCACCGGTTCCAATCAAGCCCAGTGTTTTACCTTGAAGTTGGATGGCCAAAGCACGAGGCCACTTCCCTTCCCGCACCTCGTGGTCGATGGTCACGGTGCGTTTCGCTACGGCGATGATCAACGAAAGCGTATGCTCAGCCACCGCGACGGCGGAAACTCCCGGTGTATTCGTGACGCCGATGCGGCAGCGTTTTGCGGCTTCAAGGTCGATGTGGTCGGTTCCGGTTCCCCAGATGGAAATTAGACGGAGATTTCGCGAGCGGCTCAGGACTTCACCGCTGAAACGCGATGTAGCGCGGATATTGATCACGATTGAGGCATCTCCAATTCGAGTGATCAGATCTTCAGGTGTTGCCGGCCGGCTGGAGTACAGTTGGACATCATAAGCCGTCAACTTCTGACGAAAAGCTGCGCTGCGGGCCATGACGGGAGGGTCATCATCAGGGATGACAATGCGGCATTCTTCTTGATGGCTGCGCCCTGCCAGCGCTTGGCTCACGGCGGCTAATTATCCAACCCGTATCGTTTCAGCTTATTGAGGAGTCCTTGATGACTCAGGCCCAGCATTTTCGCCGCGCGGCGGCGGTCGCTATCTGTTTGAGCCATGGCATCACGGATCATTTGAATCTCGAGCGTCGTGACTCGATCCTTTAAAGTTTGTTTCTCGCCGGACTTCATTGCGGATTCCATTTCCGGGACTGCCAATCTCTCCTCAACGATTGCGTCCGACAAGTCCTCCACTTGGATTTCGCGGACGCTGGTCAGCACGACGGCACGCTTGACTTCATTTTCGAGTTCACGAATGTTACCGGGCCAATGATATGACATCAGTGCCTTCACGGCATTTTGCGAGAATCCCTGAATATCCCGTTCCAGGTCTTTCGCATGTTTCCGAAGAAAGTAGGTGGCTAAGAGCGGAATATCCGTTCGAATCTCGCGCAAAGCGGGCATTCGGATATGGATGACGTTGAGGCGGAAGAAAAGATCCTGACGAAAACGATTTTGCTTAATTTCTTCTTTGAGGTCTTTATTGGTTGCCGCAATTAGCCGTACATCGACGGGTACGGGCCGCCGCCCTCCGACCCATTCCACTTCACGTTCCTGCAGAACACGAAGAAGTTTGGCCTGAGCTGTCGGGCTGAGATCACCGATTTCGTCGAGAAACAGCGTTCCGCCATTGGCCGATTCGATCCGGCCAACGCGGCGCTCGACACCGGTCGCCACACCTTTTTCGATGCCGAACAATTCGCTTTCAACTAAGGATTCCGGCAAGGCCGCACAGTTTACGGCTACAAAGGGCTTCGACCGGCGCTGACTCTGATAGTGAATGGCGCGCGCCGATAATTCTTTGCCGGTACCGTTTTCCCCAGTGACCAAAACGGAGACGGCACTTTCGGCGGTTCTATCGATCATGGAACGAACTTCTTGGATTTTAGAGCTCGTCCCGACGATGTTCTTGCTGGTAAATCGCTCCTCTACTTCTCGACGCAGATGCAGGTTTAGCTCAAGCAGCTCTTGCCGGCGCCTCTCCAATTCTGATAGCGCAACGCTATTCTCCAACGCAACGGCTGCCTGGTTTGCCAGCGCTACAAGGAAATGTTCGTCCTCCGTCGTGAACCGCCCTTCGCGCTTGTTGAGGACCTGGAAAACGCCGATCACCTCTTGCTTTGGATTGCGGAGAGGCACGCTCAGAATGTTGCGAGTATGGAACCCTGTGCTCGAATCGATGGAAGCATAAAAGAGCGGTGATTTGTACGCGTCTTCAACGATCATCGGTTTTCCAGAAATCAATACGGCGCCGGCAGTACCAAGACGCGAATCGAAGCGGATCGTGTCGGACACGCCAAGAGCGACTTTTGCCCAAAGCTCGTTCTTTTCCTTATCGAGCATAAAAATTGTCGCCCGTTCCGCGTCGACGTGTTTTGTCGCTTCGTCCGCAATGAGCTTCAGCAGCTGCTCAAAATTTTTTTCGGAATTTAGCCGCCATGAGATATCGATAAGGGCAGTGTACTTATCGAGTATCGAATGCGATTTAATCTCAGCTCTCATATAATTGCTGCCGATGAAGCAAAAGGCTTTTTCCGCGTTTCCAGACCAGGGCCTTCAATTTCTTCATGCCCTGAAGCGAAATAATAATCGGGATTGGTTCCATAGCCACAAGAGTATTTACGAACAGTACGTGAAACAGCCGATGACGGAACTTATCGCGGCACTGGCACAGGAATTTCAGAAATTCGCTCCCGAGATGCTCGCTTCACCTAAAGTTTCAGCCTATCGTATCTACCGAGACACGCGATTTTCAAAGGATAAATCGCCATATAAAACACACGTAGCAGTCGTGTTTCCCCGCTCGGGTCTAGGAAAACACGAAGGCGCGGGTCTTTACCTCCACATTTCGACCCAAGAGCTGCTTATTGGCGGCGGCTTGTACATGCCCCTCCCCGAGGATCTCAATGCGGTGAGGAACCATATTGTAGACCATCCTGACAGATTTTTCGCCATCCTGGAACACGATAGATTCCGCAAAATTTTCGGCAGTCTTGGAGGAGAGCGCCTGCAGCGTGTTCCGCAAGGTTTTCCAGTGGATCATGTGGCCGCGGATTACCTGAAGTATAAGCAATTTCTAGCCGCACGCAACTTCCCTCCCCGCGTCGCGACAACACCACGTTTTTACAAGCTGGTTCTTGAAACCTTCCAAGCGATATTGCCGCTCGTGCGGTTCTTAAACGATCCCATTCTCCGGACTCGCCGATTGAAGAAACGGCAAGAAGCGTTTTTGAATTTGGGGGCGGACGTCTAGGAAAATTCTTATTCCAGCAAAATATCTTCGTCTTCGTATGGTAAGTCGTCAAAGACGACAACACCTCCTTCATTCATCAGTTGACACACTCGGCAACCGCAGCTGAAGAACTCATCCGGATCGAAGTTGTCGGTGCGCGCACGCACCAGATCCGCGGACGGGCGGTCGAGATGAACTAACGTGAATCGGCCTTTCCGCGAGACAACGGCGTTCCTGCCGTACATGAAAAAAATCTCTTCGTCAGAAAACATCTTGAGGTTTTGGGAAATGGGCAGGCGGGCGACGAAATTATATATTAGGGTTATATCAGGCGTCCAAAGTCGTCTTGAAGCCGCTGAATATCGTCTTCACCGAAATAGGATCCAGATTGGATCTCGATGAAGACCAACAGCTCTGTTCCAACATTCTCGATCCGGTGCGCGGCTCCAATGGGTATGTCAATGGTAGCGCCGGCCGCTAGCATCGTTTCCAGACCATCCAACGTCACTTTTGCGGTTCCGCCAACGATCATCCAATGCTCGGAGCGGCGGGCGTGCTTCTGATAGCTGAGGCGCCTTTGTGGGAGAACTTCGATACGCTTGACCTTGTAGTTTTTAGCTTCATCAAGAATTGTAAAACTGCCCCAGGGGCGCTCTTCACGCACGAAATAAAAATACATCAAGGGCGGTAAATGCTTGACTGAAAAATGTGCCGCTGAGAACATCAACTCTTTGCGGCGGAGGAAACGGAATGCCGCGTAACGGCGAAACAACGATAAGGTAATGGGAATGCATCTACGCTTCTGGGGAACGCGTGGTTCAATCCCCACACCAGGTCCAAAAACCGCATTCTTTGGCGGCAATACTTCTTGCGTGGAAGTGCGTACGAAGAGCGGCACCACGCTCGTGCTCGATTGCGGAACAGGGATTCGGCTGCTCGGTTTGGATATGCTGTCCAGACCCAGTCCGCACCGGATTCATCTCCTGATCGGTCACACGCATTGGGATCACATCCAGGGATTTCCATTCTTCACTCCGGCATTCCTTCCCGGAACGGAATTGAACATCTACGGTTCGACTGCATTTCAACACAGTCTCGAAGAATCGCTCTCGGGCCAGATGCAATATTCTTATTTTCCCGTCAAGCTCCAGGATCTCGCCAGCCGCCTTCATTACACGGAACTGGAAGAAGGTTTCTTCCGGATCGGTGAAGTCCTGGTCGAAACGCAGTACTTGAACCACACGGCTCCGACGATTGCGTATCGAATTACCTGTGACGGTGCCACCGTGGCGTACGTCACGGATCATGAGCCCTTTTGGAATTCGCCCGGACCGATATTTCATCACCCCGGTGACCAACGCCACATCGAATTCCTGAGGGGAGCGGATCTGGTCATTCATGATGCGCAGTATACGAGCGAGGAATACCGAACGAAATTAGGTTGGGGACATAGTCCTGGCGACTATGTAACTGACGTCGCTATGGCCGCCGGCGCGGCCACGGTTGCACTGTTCCACCACGATCCTGCTCACGATGACGAAACCATCAAGCGAATTCAAGAAACACAGCGGGCGCGCGCCGCAGCCGCGCGCTCGTCGCTCGAAGTGTTTGCAGCGGCCGAAGGCATGGAATTGGACGTTATCGGCAAAGGATGGGAAAAAGCGGTTGTTCAAGTCTCTGCTCTTGAACGCCGCCCTGTTTTCGGCCGCCGGGTTTTAATTGTGACCCATCATCGGGCGGATGTTGCCGCGATGGAGCAAGTTTTGCCGGAGGATGGTCTGGTGCTCACAGCCGTTTCAAATGGGCGAGGTGCCGTGGAAATGGCCCGTGAGGTCCGGCCCGATCTCGTGATCATAAACGGGAAGCTGACCGACGGTGATAGCGCCGGTTTTATCCAACAGCTGCGGACGATATCGGATAAATCGGACCTGCCGATCATTGTGCTCAGCGAGGCTAAGAGCGAATCCGAAATGCCGTACAGCGCAGAAAGCACCGCGACGGATTATATGGCTCGACCGTTTGGTCCGCCTATGCTGCGAACTCGCGTTCGCGCTTGGCTCGCTCGCACGAGCGGTCCTGCGCTCTTTCCGGAGGAATTGCCGCTGACTTTACGCACGGCCGAAAAAAGCAAAGCAGAACCTGTAAAAGAAGTTGAGTCGGTGGATACAAAGCCTGATATGGATATTTTCCCATCGGGTTCACCCTTTGCCGCGCTCACAACGGAGCAGAGAGCGCGGCTGATGGCCCGCGCAAGCGAGCACACTTACACGTCCGGCCAGGTCGTGATTCGGCAGGATGACCCCGGCGGGACCGCGTATGTAATTGTCTCGGGCCGCGTCCGGATACTTGAGTCTGTGCCCGATAGTCCGATGGAGATGTTCCTGGGTGAACTCGGACCGGGGGAAATTTTCGGCGAGATCGGGGGGCTACGTTACCGGCCGCGTTCAGCAAGCGTCGTGGCGCTGGAACGAACGCGTTGTGTCTCCATTCCAGCCGAAGACTTCGTGCAAATGCTTCGAGAATCCCCGGAACTGTCGATGGCGCTGCTTCGCGTACTGGCCGGCCGCTTATACGAGGCCGATCGGCTCCTGGCCAGATATGCGCCCGATCCGCTGACGGGCCTTCCTGGCAGACGGGCCTTTCAGGAAGTCTACCGGCGGCTCACCGCAGGGGCAAAGCGAAGGCGAGCAAGTGTCGTGTTACTCGTGATTGATGTTTTGCATCTCAAGGACATCAATGACCGTTTTGGTTATTCCGTCGGCAACGATGTACTTCGAACAGTTGCGGATGCCCTCATCGAGTCGTCGCGCAGCAGCGATCTTGTCGCTCGGCACGGCGGCGACGAATTCGCGCTTCTCTTGATTGAAGCTGCCGCCAACGATGCCGAACTTGTTATCAACCGCGTTCAGCAAAAATTACGCCAGTTGGCTATTTACAGAAATCTTCCGCTTACCATCGAATGCCATTGCGGCTATGCATTCAGTCAAAACCCGCCCGATGCGCCAGACGAACTTCTCCGCATCGCCGATGAAGATATGCAAGGCAAAGGCTCTGAAAAGGCAAAGTAGTTGTAACGTGTCGTTTCGAGCGTAAACTGTTGTGCTATGTCGCTCTCGGCTCGCGATGCATATCAGGCGATTCGTTCGAGTGGTTCTGAATTGGAATCGCTATTAGAGGCTGCAGCTAATTTGCGTGACCAATTCAAAGGGCGAACCGTCACCTATTCCAGAAAAATTTTTCTTCCGATAACGAATCTCTGTCGAGACCGGTGCAGCTACTGCACGTTCAGGAAAGATCCAACGGATCCCGATGCGTGGACCATGTCTCCGACGGAAATTGATGATGTTCTTCTTCGCGGGGCCCAACAGGGTTGCAAAGAGGCGCTGATGTGTCTCGGTGACAAACCTGAGGCAGCTTTTCCTCAGTACCGCAAAACTCTGACCGAATTGGGCCACCGTACAACCGCAGAATATGTCGCACGCGCATGCGAAATGGCGATTGAACGAGGCTTTTTGCCACACACGAATGCGGGTGTTCTTTCACTCGACGAAATGAAACTGTTGAGGCCGCTAAACGCCAGCCTCGGCTTGATGTTGGAAAACGTCAGCGCCAGGCTTTCTGAAAGGGGTATGCCTCACTTTTCCGCACCCGATAAGCTGCCCTCCCTACGGCTGCGGATGATTCGGGAAGCCGGTGAGCTTTCGATCGCTTTTACCACCGGGATTCTTATCGGAATCGGTGAGACGCTCGAGGAGCGCGTCGATAGTTTGATCGCAATCCGGCAGTTGCACGAACAATACGGACACATCCAGGAAGTCATCATTCAAAACTTCCGTGCAAAACCGGGCACGCGGATGGAGAGCTTTGCCGAACCGGACTCCTTCGACGTTGCAAGGACCGTAGCGACGGCCCGTTTAGTCCTGGGCGGGCGCATGAATATCCAGGTTCCGCCGAATCTCAATGCCAGGGATCATACTTTGCTGCTGCGAGCAGGAATTAACGATTGGGGCGGCATTTCTCCGGTGACTCGAGACTACGTCAATCCTGAAGCCGCCTGGCCTCACGTGGACAAACTCGCCGAAACGTGTCGTCAAGCCGGATTCACTTTACGCGAGCGGCTGGCAACCTATGACGAATTTCTGGACCGGCCCGGCTTCCTGCCGCCTCGGCTTCGCGCTGTTGCCGCCGCGCGTCAAAACGAAATAGTACAAGGCGCACTATGACAGCCTTCAATCTTATTCACGGCGATGTCGGGACAACCCTGACGCGCGCTCTTGACGGAGCCGAGATCAGCTGGCAGGAAGCCCTTCGCCTTTGCGAAACGAGCGGAGCGGATTTTCATGCAACTGTGTTTGCAGCCGATGAACTAAGGCGCAGGCAGGTCGGCGATGTGGTCACTTACGTGATCAACCGCAATATCAATTTTACCAATGTGTGTGTGAAACACTGCGGCTTTTGCGCATTCAGCCGGGCCTATCGCAGCGAAGAGGGTTACCTCTTGCCAATGGAAGAAATCATACGCCGCGTTCAGGAGGCGGTTGCTCTGGGGGCAACTGAGGTCTGTATGCAAGCCGGTCTGCCTCCCGATATGCAAGGTGCGTTTTATATCGATCTGACGCGCGCCGTTAAGCGCGCCGTACCTGACGTGCATATTCACGCGTTCTCGCCCGAGGAAGTTTTATATGGCGCCACGCGCTCCGGAGTTTCGATTCTCGATTACCTAAGCGCTCTCAAAGAAGCCGGTCTCGGCTCGTTGCCCGGAACATCGGCGGAGATTTTGGATCAGGATGTCCGCGACATCATTTCCCCCGGACGTATTACCGTTAGACAGTGGATTGACGTGATCACGGCCGCGCACAGTCTCGGTATTCCGACGACCTCCACGATTATGTACGGCCATATGGAATCGCCCATACACTGGGTGAAGCACATGAACCTGCTCAGAGATATCCAGCACGACACTTCCGGCTTCACCGAATTCGTCCCGCTTTCTATGGTGCATCAAGAGGCGCCCATGTACCACCACAGACTGGTTTCCAATTTGCGGCCCGGACCAAGCGGAACTGAAGTCGTCAAGATGCATGCGGTGGCCAGGCTCATGCTGGGTGGATCGATCAAAAACATTCAGTCATCCTGGGTCAAGGAAGGACCGAAGCTTGCTCAATATTTGTTATCCGCCGGTGCAAATGACGTCGGTGGCACACTGATGAACGAAAGTATTTCCACTTCCGCGGGCGCCCAGTACGGGCAGCTCGTCCAGCCGCGGGAGCTCCGACGTTTTATCCGCGACGCAGGCAGGACCCCTGCACAACGCAACACAAAATATGATGTGTTGCAGGTGTTCGAAGGTGATGTGGATGAGCTGGGCCCGCTCGACTCGATCGAAGATGCCGACGTCCACTTCGGTTCCTACCGCAAACTGACTGCCTCCAGTGAGTTTCGTTTCGTGAGGAAAAAGAAGTGACGCATGTGGCTCCGCTTTTCACCGAATACGAACAGCAAGTCCTCCGAGAACTCGCACTTCATCGCGTGCAGCCCAACGCCATCCACCGCCTGCTGGATGGAGCCGGGCGGCCGATGTCGAAATTGCTTAACATCGGGCGAAACTCCAAAAATCGAGCACTCCGCGGACTCGCCGAGCATGTGCACGGCTGGATAGAGGAAGGTCTCATCAAAACCTTCAGGGCGGCCAATAGACTGGCAAATACCGGGGATATTTCGAAGAAATTCGCGGCGCGCGGCATTCATGTGGAAGACAACTTTGAATCCTTGCGATATATGCCGCTCAGCCAACTCGATGCGGTGGCCGATTCCTTTCGATGGGGGAGTTCGTTGTTGCTTGGAGCTGGGGGCGCACTTTTGGGCAGCGCGACGACAATGGCCGAAGGCATTCCTGGAGCACAATTAGTGATTCCCTCTTTGATACTCACCGATGTCACTTCGTCCATGACCTTGCTGTCGCGCCACACGTGCCGGATTGCGACAACCTATGGGTATTCGTCGAGGAATCCGGAAAATCTTGCGCACCTGGTCGCCGCCATGGCGCCACACGCCGACAGCAGTGATGAAGGCTATCTGGCATTGAAAACCGCCGTCGTCACATCCATCCGTGAATCCGGCCAGTTCATGGCTCGAACGGCCGGTATGGTCATGGACCGGCAACTGCTCGAACGCGAGGCTCCCCAGATGATTCGACTCATCACCTACGTCGCCGACCGGCTGGGCATCGTCATTACTCAAAAGGAACTGGGTATTCTCGTTCCCATCGTAGGCGCCGTGCTCAACAGCAGTATTAACGTCGCCTTCCAACAGGTCGGGCATCAAACCGCTAAAGACTATTTCCGGCGTGTCATCCTGGAAGACCGCTACGGCGAAGAACTGGTTTCTTACGCCATACAACAAGAGATCGAAACCCTTCGAAAAGCTTCCCAATCTTGAGATCGGCCGGCGCCGGCGCGCCCGAGAATCAGTTTCTTTCTCGCTCGGGCCTGCTGCTATTTTAGTGACATGGCTCCAATCCTGGTGATTCTTCTGCTGATCGTCATCAATGGCATTTTTGTGATGGCCGAGATGGCTCTAGTGTCATCGCGCAAGCCCCGGCTACAACAATTGGCAAATGAAGGCAATGGCGGCGCTCAGATCGCAGTCGATCTGTCGACCAATCCCGATCGGTTTCTGGCGACAACTCAGATCGGCATCACGTTAATAGCCATTTTAGCCGGTGCGTTTGGCGAACGGACTTTAACGGAGCGGCTGTCCATTCAAATGGAACGCCTTCGATGGCTGGAGCCGTACCGCGAAGGCCTGGCCTTTGCAATCGTTGTTGTTGCGATCACTTACGTTTCGCTCGTTCTGGGTGAGCTGCTTCCCAAGCGATTGGCCTTGTACAACCCCGAGCGCATTGCTTCTGGAACTGCCGGGCTGATGGATTTTATATCCAGGTTGTGTTCGCCAATTGTCGCACTGATTAGCGGCTCGACTCGTTTGGTCATTAGCATTCTCCGATTGCGACCGGCGGAGGCACCACCCGTCACTGAAGAAGAGATCAAGGTCATGATGGAACAGGGAACCGAGGCGGGAGTCTTCGAGGAGGCCGAACACGATATCGTGAAAAGCATTTTCAAATTGGGAGACCGCGCTGTGAGCGCGTTGATGAGACCCCGGCGCGATGTCGTATGGCTCGATATCGACGACCCATTCCCGGAGAACCAGCAGAAACTTGCGTCATCACAGTACTCACGGTTCCCCGTAGCGCAAGGCACGCTGGATAACGTCATTGGAATTGTTCAAGCGAAAGATCTGCTCACGCGTTGCCTCGCAGGCGCAAAAATCGATCTGAAAGAAGCTCTGCGGCCGCCGCTGTTTGTACCCGAGGCCCTGCCGGCGTTAAAACTTCTCGAAATGTTCAAAAGATCGCGAACACACATGGCGCTTGTCGTCGACGAGTACGGCGGAGTTGAAGGACTCGTCACGCTGAATGACATCCTGGAGGATCTGGTCGGCGATGTGGCCTCGGTCGACATGCCGGAAGAAAGACAGGTAGTTGAACGGCCCGACGGTTCATGGCTGATCGATGGAAAACTTCAAATTGACGATCTTAAGGAAGTATTGAAGATTCCAAAACTGCCCGAGGAAGAATCCGGCAGATACCAAACGCTGGGCGGACTGGTCATGCTACAGGTCGGACGCGTACCCGTGACAGG
>Ga0209056_10005820_pt1 | contig 12811 bp, 16 predicted proteins | sample GraSoiAngelo_114_FD_185876 | JGI IMG/M metagenome (GOLD analysis project Ga0209056, IMG submission 185876) | Grasslands soil microbial communities from the Angelo Coastal Reserve, California, USA - 14_0903_13_40cm (SPAdes) (version 2) | ecosystem: Environmental > Terrestrial > Soil > Grasslands... | reverse complement strand
TGACTGGAACCGACGCACTGAGCGGTCTGTCTACAACAATCTCACCTGGAACAGGTGTACAGAACGTTGTTTCATTCCAACTCAGTCCAGTATTTGATTCAAACCACAATCTTCAAGCAGTCTGTGTTATTGACATTGCGCCTGCTGAAAGGCTGAAAATTAATTCAGAAAACAGCAATGCCAACGGCAATAACGAAAATTGACCACACAGAACCCCTATTTCTTTTTTTATTTTATGTAATTATAAATGAAAATGAGATGTGCTCGTGGCAATTGTCTTTAAAAAAATATGACGGCTCCACATCCTATGCACACTATATCGTTCTTTTCCCTCTGAACCTGATCCGATCCACATTTTATACAAATCAAAAGCTTCTCTCTAGCCTTTATTCTTGCGGATCCAGAATTTATAAATTCAGTGACATTAGCTGAGACCATATTTCATTACCTACTATAAAATTAGATTTGATTAATTTAGGTAGTACGTATACAGTGAAAGGAATTGTAATACAAGTCTTGTTACCTATGTCATACTTTGTCTTGCATCGAGTACGTCCTGATTATATTCTTCTTAGTGCAAACGATATTATGAACAAACGAAACCAAAAACATGAAATCGGAAATGTACAGCCCATGTTCTTCTGGTTGGTAATGCTTGTCATAGTGACAGTCATGTCAACTATGGTGTGGCCCATCTGGAACCTCTTCCCGCAGTATGTCACTGAGCAGGTAAAAGTTGTTTCAGCGGGCCAGACAGGAATTTGGGCAGACACGCAAGACAACTACCTCGTAAAACTAGTTGGTTCATACCACAATGTCCAACCAGGCCAGTACATCATGGGAACGTATGATGCAATGGTAAAGCACAGAATACACACATACACCCCATAAATCCGAAAAGACTGATTCGGACAGAAGCTGACTACCATTACTTTTTTTATTATTCAGAAAACCTTACCGCAAGAACATTCTTGTCATATTTGACATCTATCTTTTTGTGGAACAACTCCTCAAAAATGAGCTCCAAAATTGTTTTGTGATATATTGACCAGTTTTTACCAAGGTCATGTTTCATAACAAAAGTATGAATACCTTTTTCAATCATATGACTAACCTGAACGGAAGAGTTTATCATTTGCATTTCAAACCACGACATGAAGGAGTTGAAGTCAATTTCTCCCTTCATGAACAGTGCAACATCGCGTACCTCATCCTTGCCTATGGTAGATGCAATTTCTATTACTTCCTTTTCCTTCAAATTCTCAAAAATCTTGATGAATACAGGTTTGTTAATGCTAACTAGTCCTACTCTAGGTTGATAAATATCCCACTCGAGAAATCTCTTTAACGCCTGAGTTGCAAGCGTGTTGGTACTCACTTGATGATTCTTTGCTTCCTTCTGTAGTCTCTCTATAAGATCCTGGTCAAATCTAAATGTGATAGTTGATGTTTTTTTCTTTGTACTAATTTCTCTCATATGGTATTTTCGAGTTTTAAATATTTAGGAAGCGATGAACTTTGTTAACTGGGTATTATTGTGCCAAGAATTGTCTTACAATGTGTACCCACATAATTTATGGTCGGATTGGTAATATAATACATGGTAGAAATCAAAGTCAAGGCACAGATTGATGCACCAATGGAAAGAGTCTGGGAAGTTGTCTCAAAAGTAGACGATGATCCCAAGTTTTGGAATCTTACCAAAAAAATAAGAAACATCTCAAAGAAGGAAAACGAGGTAGTTCGCGAGGTTACCCTTGGCAAAGTTGACAAGTGTCACCAAAAGATAACACTCCTGCCAAAAGAAGCAATACACATACTTTGGACAAAAGGTGTGATAACTGGAACAAAGGATATTGTGTTGACCCATCTTGGAAACACAACACTTCTTGAAGTCCAGATTGATTACAGCATCTCGGGTCCAGCAAACCTCTTTCCTGGCAGAATTTCCAAAGAACTGCAGGTCGAGGCTGAATTTGCAGTGGACTTGATAAGGGAAAAGGCTGAAGGAAAACCGCACAAGATTCCGATGGTTGAGCGCAAGTCTTGGGCTGACCTAATACGCGGATAGATTCAACTAAATTGTAGTTGTTTATACTAAAAAATTGGGAAGGCTTTAGACCTGCCTGGGGGATCATTTTTTGAACTTTACGACCATTCTTATTGATCATACATGTATTCAGTGCATGCAAGCGTGGTGCAAGGTTAGATTCAGTTTTACTACAGTAGATTCGCGCTATTATGCAGGCGGACGAACCGATCCCTTGATTATTCTCTCGGATATAGAAAAAAAGCTGCCATCACACATAAAAAAATTGCAGTATAGCAAAGACAAAAGGTCGCCAAAAGTATCTGCAGAATATTCTATCAGTTATGATGATTCCGATCTTCCAAAGCAAAAAGAGGATTTTTTTGAAAGATTCGTGGGCAAAGACCCATACGAAGAGTTGCTTGAAGTTGACATTGAACTAGTAAGAGACCTCATAAAAAAGACATACGGTGTATCAAAGGATGAGAATAATAAAATTGAATACAAAATAATTTTAGAAGGTCCCAATTTAGTCACGGTTTAGTCCGCCCAAGCTGTTACGTTACAAACGTTTAAGGTCTAAACAAGATCCCAAATAGGTGATGAGAAGTAACTCACTCTTAAAAAAATATATGTTTGAGCTTAACCGTAAATCTGTAATATTATCAAGCAAGCACAGACTGGTACTCTCTCTTCGAACGAAGCTTAGAGACAAGAAACGAAATTATACGGAATATTCCCAGATTCTGGGCTATTTGCAAGAACAAGAAAGAAAGGAGCATCAAATCGAAAAGCAGTGGTATGGCATTAAGAAGAAAATTACGGAGCTAGAAAAAAAGATAACATAGGGACAATTTCCTTGGATCTAAAGTTTGCTCGCATTTACAATTGGCTGCTATGAGTTTTGCTGTAAAAAATACGAGTCTTGCAAGAATACAACTATCAGTGGGCTCATACTTGTAACAGTTTTTTTACCGCAGGTGGTCTTCAAGTTCGAATTTCTTATTTGTCAGATGATCAGTTCATCATCATTGATCCAGTACAAGATTTAATGACATCAAGCAGACGGTTTAGATCAATTGGTTTCTTCAAGCATTTACTAACGCCTCTCATTAACAAATCAGCAAGTTCTTCGTCGGTAACAGCAGACGCTGTTAGAACAATTATTTTCTGTTTTGTTAGCTCGCCTCGTTTTTCAAGAAATTCTATGACATCAATTCCGCTAATTTCTGGCATGGCCATATCTAGTAGCACAAAATCATAGTTTTTATCCAAAATTTGCTGTAGTCCCTCTTCTGCATTATTTGAAACGGTACAATCATATCCATGCAGAGTCAGAAACTGGCCCATCATATCAGTGATTTCTGTATTGTCGTCAATCAGCAAACCTCTCATGCCAACAGCTCCCAAGTCCAAACGCTCTCTTTAATTGTCACGTCTTACGTCTTGAATCAAATCAAAAAAGGATCCGTATGTAAAAAAATAAACATACACCAGTTCATTGAAGAGGAATCACAACTTGGATACACGAAAAGTTTACGAAAAAATCTCTAAAGTAAATTAGTCCAATTATTGTTCTTTTGGAATTGTAAAAAAGAAGCTAGTGCCTATTCCAGGTTGACTTTCAAACCATATTTTGCCTCCAAGACCTTCGATTATTCCCTTGCAGACTACCAGTCCAAGGCCCGTCCCCGCATGCTTTCTTGTAAGCGACGTATCAGCCTGGTAGAATTTTTTAAACATAATTGGTTGCATTTCCTTGGGAATACCTGCGCCATTATCTTTTACGTAAAAGACAATCTTGCTATCTTCACTTCTTGCACCGATCTCGATCTTTCCTTGCTTTGCAGGGGTAAAATCTGCAGAGTTAAGAACCAAGTTATCGAATACTTGTCTGATTCTGTTCTCATCACTTATTAGAATCAATTTTTCCTCCGTTGAATTTATGGAATCGATTTGTTTTTCTTTCATAAGTAGTAAATAGTCCCTATGTATCTCTGTCATAAACTCAGTCACATCGATTTTATTTTTATTAAACTTCACGCGACCCATTTCCAGTTTTTGGGCTTCTAACACATCTCGAATTAACCGTTCCAATCTTCTAGCGTTTTTATGGATTTTATTGACTGAATCTAATTGAAGGGCGTTGAGATTGCCAAGCAAGCCAGGTGTTTTTAGCATGTCACACCTACCCATTATTGGAGTAAGGGGGGATTTGAGTTCATGTGTTATCATCGAAGCAAATTCATCCTTTAATTTATCCAATTTTTTAAGCTCTGCAAATTGCAGTTCCATAAATGCTTGTTTTTCTATTCTTTTTTTTGCCTCATAAACTGCTGATATGTCTTTTATAATCGTGTTACTTCCTATCAGGCCACCATTTTCATCATAAAGATTGTTTGCACTAATGAGGGTTGGAAAAACGGTTCCATCTTTAGTCTTGAGCCAAATTTCTCTATCCTTAACAGTTCCTGTACTTTTCCACGTTTCAAATGATTTTCTCATAGCTTCGATATCGTTGTCGGCTACATGGTTGAATATGGACACCCCAATAATTTCGTCCTTTGAGTATCCCAAACGCTCAGCATACGATTTATTACAACTAATGATGATTCCGTCTGTATCAATTGTACGATACAGAGCTGGCGAGTTTTCATACAAATCTCTGTATTTTTTTTCAGAACGGGAATAAAGTTTTTGAGACTTTCTTAATGAAGTTACCGTGGATTTGAACGAAATAGCAAGATCATGAACTTCATCATCATTTCCTATGGAATCAATTTTGAATTCCGCCTCTCCCCCAGCAATTTTGTTTGCATGGTTTTGGAGATTTCTCATTGGCTTTACTATAGAGCGTCGTATAAGAGCACCCAAACAAATTGCGATAATTATAAAAATTGATACGCAAATTAAGATAATCTGTTTGCTGGACCCAAGCAATTTCTGATTATCTACCGTTATTGGTTCAGCCGCTTTGTCCAATTCAATCAACGAAACATAGCCTAAAGCTCCGATCATTAGAGAAAACAAGGAGAACATAATGGCGATTTTCAGACCGATTTTCATTTCATCTCACCAAAGAAGTGATCTCTTGAGTAGATGGTTCAGATTCACTTGACACATTTTTGAAGATAATGAAACCAGAAAGAAGAATAATGCGACACAAGACAAAATTATGATAATTTTACCCAGGATTTGAACCAGACCAATAATTGTAATACCTAACGGTCTGCTAGGTTTGGGAATAGATGTATGGCCAGATTCATTATTCATGCATCTTAATTTTGTTCATCAAACTAATAGCGTGAGTATGTATTAGTAAAATACGGACCTGAATTATCTCATTTCCAACTAACCATAACATATGTCATAATCTAGTCATTAGCGAAATCCAACACAAATTTGCTCATAAAATATAGATATTTTTAGACATTACAGACAAATTGTAGCTCTCTTGAGGATGATCAGAAGAGCAAATACAAGACCTAATTTAGAAACATCATAAAGTAACTTTTCATCCAAGTGCTTAAAGAAGAGTTCAACAAAAGGCAATATGATCTGAAAGCCATAATTCCAAAGGGAAACATTGCTATTTTGATAATTTCAAGATGCATTGCAAGCGCGGGAAATATCGCACTTGCGTTTTTGCCAATATATTTTACATCACTTGGCGGAACGGTTCTTCAATATGGCATTATCACGGTCTTTGCCACGCTAATTGGTGTACCCTCAACTATAATGGGCGGAGCCATGACATACGGACACAGTCTCAAAAAAATAGTAGTAATGACATCCTGGCTTGGACCATCTGTGCTAATTGGGTATTATTTTTCGCACAGCTGGACTGTACTCTGTATACCAATACTTCTGGGTGCAGCGGGTTCACTTGGTTCTGTTGCTACAAGGCAGCTTGTTGCGGATGCAACCATCCAAGAGAACAGGACAGCTCAGCTCTCGCTTTACCAGACACTTATTGCCATACCCTCGATTGTAACTCCACTTGTAGGAGGATATCTGGTTCATACGCTTGGAACAGTTGAAGGATTCAGACTGGGGATATTAATAGCCCTTGCAATATCTCCTATTCCTATTATACTATTGGTAAAATATTTGCGCCAAAGCAACCAAGATACAACCACAAAAAGAGAAGATTCTACAAGGTCATTTAATTTGGTACTAGACCGCTATAGGAATTTCTATTCCAATCTTGCTTTGCTGCCTCGTGTCCTGGTGTCTCTGCTTGTAGTCTATGCCAGTGTAATTGTTGCAAATTCCATGATCAACCCTTTTCTGATATTTTATGCCACAAATATCGCAAAGCTTGACACATTCCAGTGGGGAATGATTCTCAGCATGCAGGTATTGTTTGCAAATATTGCAAGGACTCCGCTTGGAATGCTCTCAGACAGATTTGACAAGAGAAAAGTATTGCTGGTCTCTGTTATTGCAACCGCACCCCTTCCGGTATTTCTTGCCTTTGAAAATTCATTTTGGGCCATACTTGGGATTATGCTTGCAATGGTTGCAGCGGGGATAAACTATAGGCCAACACATGAGGCACTCCAGATAGAGCTCACGCCAAGACAGAAGAGACCTGCGTTATTTGTTATATATGATATTTTAACAAATTTCTGCACTTCGGCTGGCACATTAATTGGAGCGTTGCTTTTTACGATAAGTTATACTATCCCATTTTACAGCTTTACCATGATAGAGATATTTGCTGCCGTGATTCTTGCCTTATCATTTTTCAGGCAAAAAGAAACGAAGACCCATGTTGGCCTAATATCGCGATAAAATCTTTCTGATTTCATGATATCTTGATTGAGCAGTATGAGTCCTGCAAGTCAGAGATGGAACCCAATTGTGTATCACTTCCAGTTTCTTTCAAGTCCTTTCTTCGTAACAGTACACTTTCCCAGTCCTGTGTGTACCTTTGGGTAACATCCTCTACCTGGTCTGGTGAAAATGAAAGGACATACAGATATTTTTTTCCCCAATTCTTTTCATAGTAATGCGGGTGGTCTAGAGATATCGGATAGTCCAGTGTCGAGTCCACATGAACCCATCTTCCATCTATTATGATCTCGTTCCAACAGTGATCAAGATAGTCTTGAACAATTCTTGATTGGTATGATAGCGAGTTGAGGACGGCTCCAAAGAGTATTGACCACTCCCCGCACCTGCCGATTCTAGAATTGCCAATCTTCAATACCTCATTGTGTCTTGGAAAGTATTGCATGGCACCGCAGAGATTGCACGTATAAACCTCTGTCTTTGGTATCTTCCAAGAGTCTCCGATCTCTAGTTTTCTTTGCATAAATCCAGCATCCTTCGCATTATTGGTACCAGAATTACAATTTCCGCAAACTAGATTGGCTGGCATCCAGTGCATGAAACCTTTGAACCACTTTAGTAGGGATTCTAAAGAATCTTTTTGAGTGTAGTCGGGGACAAGTTTTCTAACTACATCTAAGGTCTTGATATCATTGTACTGACTTGTCACATTCCTGTAGAGAAAAAATGAGCTTTTAACTGCATTACCGCTAAAATTACAGCTTGCCAAACTATTTCCTATTGCTACAAGCTAGAGATATGTTTTGCCAAAATATGGTTCTCAAGCTTGAATATTCTTATTTGTTTTGTCAGTTCATGATATGACAAAAGTTCTAACTATATTTCACACAAATTTGATGTCGGTATAATTTTGATCAGTTTTCTCAACGCTTAATAGCGATGTAAATTCTCATATTACATGGCAAAAGCAAAATCGAAAGCAAAATCAAAATCAAAGACTAGAAGAAGATAAGAAGAAATTGACCTGAAAGGGTCTTCCTTTTTTCCCACAAGTTCAATGTTCATAAGTGCATAAAATAGCAATATGCTGCCACTTCATCTCAAACAATATACTATGACTCAAAGTTAGAGAGTAGATACGGTAGTTTCGCATTCGTCCTTCCCAATATACGGCATTTCCAATATTGCCTTTTTGCTACCATATTCCTTCCTATCTGGAAAGTATTAGTCGCATATTGAATGATACTGTTAAATTCTCGGAAAACTACAAGATATGGTATATGAGTCTTTACGACATTTGTAATGAAATGGACTGTAACCACCAGCGATATGATCATCACCCTCACGGGTACTGCGTACATTCCAACTCCGATGGAAAAAAGTGTGTTTGTAAGCACTTTGTACCATAAAGATAAATGCGTTCCTTGTGCAGCAGACCAAAATCCAATTTTGTTCTATGATATCATCGTGACAAAAAATAATACAGAACTAGAGTTCGATTGTTTTTAATTTTTCATTATATTAACCAGGATTGACTAATTCATTGATCTCTTCATTTACACGCAGGAACTCGCGTCCTTTTGGAGTTAATTTGTAAAGTTGTGTTCCTTCTTTATATTTTAGGAGCTCATTTTCTAACAAAAATCTCAGGTATTCTTTTATCTGAGCATATGACAAATAAGCATTGTACATTAGTCTGGTCTTTGTCGCTCCTGCGGCTGCAGATTGGAGTATCTCCGCTGTAATTTCTGCACGACTACGGTATTTCATTGATTTTTCAGTGCATAAATTAATATAAAAACAATCTGGCGTTTTGTTACGGATTACCCCTCTTTATCATTATTATTTTCGTTATATCATTCATTACAGCTTAGTATATAGCCAAATCAACTGCAGTTATCTATAGCTGCTACTGTCATGGGGTTAGCCAAATTTGAACTACAATAACACTTTTGTTATGAATTTACTTGAGCTAGACTGTAAATTGGCAAAAAACCTCAATCCCTCTCTGATTCTCGTCATATCATTAGTGATTCTAGTTAGTCTTTCAGCTAGCGCAATGACTCAGACGCCATCTATTCCAGCCTGGATTAAAAACAACGCAAAATGGTGGTCAGATGGACAGATAAAAGATTCTGATTTTACCAAAGGGATACAGTATCTAATCAACCAAGGAATAATGAAGATATCTCAGGTAAAACCAAGCTCATCTCAATCTCAGGGCATACCATCGTGGATTAAAAACATCGCAAAATTGTGGTCAGAAGGTCAAATTGATGATTCCGAATTTGTAAAAGGGATACAGTATCTTGTCTCAAATGGTATTATCCTCGTAGAAACAGTCCAGTGCGACCAGATTCTATGGGAACACGTATACCACCCACAACGCCTCAACATTATAGATCTGTGCACCCAGGTTACTGGAACCATAGAAAACATCAGGGCTGAAAAAGACGGAGACTATCATATCAGACTAGCGCCAGACCCCCAGTATCAAGACATGATAAATCAAGCAAATGTAGATCAGCAACATGGTGATATAGTACTGGAAACAATATGCCAAAATCCCATAGAGCAGGTAGATGCAGTGGCATCATGCCAAGACTTTATTGATAATATCAATATTCCGCCAGTTGGCACACATGTCAAGGTGACAGGTTCCTATGTGTTTGATTTAGAACATTCTAGTTGGGCAGAGATTCATCCGGTATCATCAATTGAGGTGATTTTGCAAAATGGTACGACGATATCTGCAAGTAATACTGGTGCAACTGTACAAAATAATCCCGCAAGCAAACAAAATTCTACAATTGGAACACTGCACATTGATCTTGCAGAACAGGATTACATAGCACGAGGAAGTACCCAGTCCATGACAGTTGAGGTAACAGATGGGGCAAATCCAGTAAGTGATGCCCCTGTATCAGTACATGTAATATATGCTTCAGGTAATACCACAAAGGACTTTACTGGAACAACTGATTCTGACGGTGCTTTTGAATTATCTTGGAAAATAGGCGGTAACTCTAAACCTGGAACGTTTGAAGTTGATATAAATGCAAGTAAAGATGGCTTTAGTCCTGCACACCAAACTTTCTGGTTTGAAGTAGTCCCTGCAAGTTAACTTACACCACAGTGGTTTTCCTTCTCCTTGAGAGCTATTCAATGTCCTTGGCAAAAGATAGACTTGTTTGCTCAAAACCTTCTTTCTTGTAGAACTGATGTGAATCCATTCTTTGATTTCCTGATTCTAGCCTGATTCTGTAACATTTGTTCTTTTGTGCCAACATAATACACGAGTTCAAAAGCTCCCTTCCAATTCCCTTATTTTGGTAGAGCTTTGCAACTACCAACTCAGGAATGTACATCTCAAGTCTTTTCCTATTCAGTCTGGAAAGTAATATGATGCTTACCATGCCAACAACTTTGTTATTGTGCTCTGCGACCAAAATCATCTTGTCAGAATCCGCTAGATATTTCTTTACAAGATTCGAAAAATCGTTAACATCCTCGCCTTTATGCGGTTTTGGTCTTTCTAATTCATAGAGAAGCTCCAAAATTAATGAAATATCTTTAGTTGATGCATTTCTAATTGTAAAATTCATGATTTGTTGGATAGGCTTTGAGATCAATACAAAAGTTCTGGTCTTGGAAGTACGGACCAAAAACCATATTTTGATGACATGTTTGGCTATTTTCATAAACGAAAATACATCAAATCGAAGATTGTTAGCTAACAATCGTACTTATGTAAATAAATATTCAATTCTAGATAGCAATGATATGCGACATGAGTTCCTCTATTATCCATATTGATAGCTCTCGGGCAAAAGATATAGCGATGAGGTTCTTGGAACAACATCATTCTATTGTTAATGTTAAAAATATAACTTTAAAAAAGCGCATCTGGACGGTTGAAGTGGCCGTTTCAGCATTTGGCTTTCACAACATGAGAGTAATGCTAGATTCAAGAACTGGGAGAATTGTCAGATGGGACTAGGTCCATCCAAAGGAGTTGTTATGCTAGATACTTCTAAGAAGGTCTTTTTGTCTCCAAGCTGCTTTAATGATAAGAAAACACTTGACTATATTCTCAAAGATCTTAAAGAACATCATCAAGTGCCAGAAAATAGAATTATCAAAGAAGTAAACATTAGTGTTCTAAATTCGGGGAATTATCTTATACGTTGTTTCTCAGACGTGATACATCTATTTAAAGTCGAATTAAGTCCTCAAGCTGGCTTTACAACGCATTTCATAGATAGTCTGTAAACAAATTTAATGACACCTAGATTCCGAATAGAATCAAAGATATTGATATTTTCTTTAACTTTGCATAAGTTTTAAAAAATTAGCTATTTCTCTAACATTGGCCAATTCATCTAATTGTATTTTGATTTCGTTTATAATGGAATTGTAATCTTCTTTATACACGTCTTTGAGTACATTACGCAAAGCTTCTGGATTCTCATAACAATCCATGATAGTACAGTTGTAATTAGCATTAAGTTTAGCTGTTATCAAGTGATAGTTAGTACTTCCTCTTCTCATCAAGACCGCCTCTACACAGAATACTAAGGCCATCTTGTTTTGCTCGGAAAAAGTATCAACCATTGCTTACCAATGTTGACTTTTAGAGTGATCCACATAAGGAATAGTTAGCTGAAAATGCAAATTCTTAGCTACATTAGTTAGATCCCTAATTTAACACTCAAACCTCTAATTGAACGCCAGAAAGAAATCAGTCAAATGATGGCAATAACAGAATAAACCCTTAATTACTCCAAATGTTGGAAGAAAAATTCTACAGAGAGGATTATTATCTTAGATTCATCACACAAGATCTTCATAGCTGAAAGCTGTCTCAAAGACGAGACTATTAGGAACCACTTGAGGCGAGTTATTGAAAAATATCAATTTCCAAAACAGAATGTAATAGAGGGAGTTAACCTTGATAATGCCAATACTGGCGATTATCTAGTCCGATGCATTGGCGGTTCTATTCAGGTCTTTCAGATGGAGTATATGCTAAACTTTGGTTTTAGAACAAAAAAGATAGGAGAGTTATAACCTCCCAGAGCTTTCAAATTTTACTCTCTGTTATTCTCTGATTCTCTGAAAATAAATGCAATTAAACAATTAACTAAGGCATTCAGTAATCAATATTCATGGAATCGTTATCTATCTTCATTCTCTTTTAAGGATGCAGTATCAGGAATAGCTGCGGGAATAATTTTTCTTCTGTATAACACTAACGCAAGAACAACCGATACAAGCGATATCAATCCTGCTGTAAGAAATATCAGACTGTACGCTTCGGCAGAGGGGAATCGTCCGGCTATTGTTGTCCCTTGATACATCTGCTGATACATCGCTGTAACTGTTGGTCCAATAGACTGGCCAACCATGAGAAGCAGTACTGTCATTCCAAGAACTATTCCACTGGCTTCTATTGGAGCTGATAATAATACGACATTAAACCCACCCGTAATAGAAAGCGATAGTCCTATAGAAATTACTGCCAATGAGGCAGCGACCATAAATTCTGTTGCATGAAACATCAAGAGACTAAAGAATCCTATGGTGCCAATTATGGTTCCTATCGCTGCAAGTCTTGTATTGCCTATTTTATTTACGCTGAAACCCGATGTAGCAGTGCCAATTAATAGGACAATCATAAATGGAAGCTGCACATTTGCAGTAGCTATCGCATCTCCTCCAAACCCAAGTGGTTGGGGGCTTCGCACCATGACAGGTATCGTTTGATACACCATGAATGTGGAAAGACCAGCTATCATCAAAATGAGAATTGCCGGAAGAAGGGTTCTGTGAGTAATTAGTTTGAGGTCTACTAATGGCGAGTCTGTTCTCTTTTCGACAACTATAAACAATGCAAGCGAAACCGTTGCAGCTGCAAAGAGTCCTGTGATTTCAAATCCTGTGGATTCTAGACTGTTTTGTAAATATGTGAGGCCAGAAAGAAAT
>Ga0209056_10005817_pt1 | contig 12813 bp, 12 predicted proteins | sample GraSoiAngelo_114_FD_185876 | JGI IMG/M metagenome (GOLD analysis project Ga0209056, IMG submission 185876) | Grasslands soil microbial communities from the Angelo Coastal Reserve, California, USA - 14_0903_13_40cm (SPAdes) (version 2) | ecosystem: Environmental > Terrestrial > Soil > Grasslands... | reverse complement strand
ACAACCACCTTTTCAGTAAAATCCGTGTACCCTGACTGGCGCACGGAAATCTCATGTTCGCCCGGCAGAAGTAAAACTTTCTTGTCGTCTTTGAGCTCTCCGACGTAGCCGACATATTGCCCGTCGATCCATACGCCTGACATTTTCTCCACCTTGGTCTTGCTGACGAACTGCACTTCTCCTAGGACCTGGTTCTGCGCGTACGATGGGATCGATAACACCAGCAGGACAAAAGCAAGGGACAGAACCGCTTCGCTGAACGGATTGCGCATTGTTTGACGCGTCCCTTGGGATAAGCAATCCTCGATGTTTTGAATCGCCTGGGAAGGACCGCTTCCTGTGAAACAAACCTCTCATTATTCTAATCGCATTCAGCGACATCCGGAGCGGCATTCTCGGGTACCGAAAGTGTTTGCCTTCGGTGCTAGAAACGCACGAAACAGCTAAAGTTAAGGGTGGGCATTGCCATTGGGAGTGCAGAAAGTATTCCAATATAGTTTCGGTACTGCTAGAGCGAAGTGCGAAACGGAAAACAAATAACCTAATTCAGATCCGAAGGCTGCTACAACGTTACGTATGTAAGTTACGTTGGCGCAGCTCTTCAGAGGCGAAGACATCTTCCAGATATGGGCGTAGCGCGCACCCAAGAAGATAAGCGAGTCCTCCGACACCAAGAAGAACATAGGCAGTAATCCGCCACCATTTCCGCTCGATTTCGGCCGCATTCTGAAAAAGGTTGGGCAGTTCTCGCTCTGCCACTGCCATCTGGACCGATATCGCAAACGACTCAGCAAATCCTTCTAATTCCCGGCGGTTTACGATGGGATGCCCAAGCCCTTCAAACGTCGCTTCCAGAATCTCCCGAAGCTCGTGTAACAGCGTGTGCTGATCGGCACCAGGAAAAGTCTGATGCTGGGAAACCACAATTTCTCGTTTGTTTCCGTAAGAACAGTTGTAGCCCCGAAGTTCCGTTGGCAGCTCTATAAAGGAGACCGGAATCCGCAAGTGATCCCTGCACAGTTGAACTAGTGTCTCAAGCGTCAGGAATGGCCCGATGCCAAAGAAATCAACAATCTCCTCCGCCAAAACATTCTCGTTGGGAGGCCAGTTCGCGGAATGGCGTGAGATGACCGTTCGGCAGAAGGCCGTAATGTTATCGGGCAAAATCTCACAAGGAGGAAGGTCCAAAATGTCCTATGCTCCTTCCAGTAGCTTTCTTCCCGTCATCTTCTCGTACATTTCAACAATGAAACGTTTCGCGTCGAGACTGAGGCGACCGCCCTTCAGTCTTGTACCCTGCTTGAACTTCGGGTCGGTCGTGGCGTGCTGGAAGGCATTTTCGATCTGCTGTCTCTTGATCTGCTGGGATTCCTCTTCCAGATAGCCTGCGGCAATCAGCAGTTCGCGGTGTGTGACCTGGTAGACCCTCGCCAGACGCTTGAGGATGTCGGGGTGAGGTGGTTTTCGCAGGCTGCGTTCTATTTGGGAGAGGTAGGCGTTGGAAACCCTGGCCTCTTTTTCCACCTGCTTCAAGGTGAGTCCCGTCGCCTTGCGGAGACTCCTCACGTAACTGCCGAAGTTGTCCATAGCGAGGCCATGATAGTCAATCTCGTTAACAATTGCAAGATTACTCATGCTAGATTGACAACCGTCATCCGGTGCGGTAGAACCATATCTATTGCAAGATTCCGTTAACTATCAGGAGTGTACAAAGTGTCACTTGATCTCGGCTTGAACCAGCGGTATCTGTTCCCGTGCCCGCTCTGCGGACAAGGCCTTGACGTGAGGGAGACCAAGAAGAAAAAGCCCTATGTCGTTTGCGATCCCTGCGGCCTTCAACTGTTCGTTCGTAACGAGACCGGCATGGGCAGGCTCGAGCAGCTTGTGAGCGACGCGGAACAACGTGACATCTGGGCACGGCTGGAAGAGCTGCAGCAGCAATATCAAAAGAAGTGTCCCGAGTGCGGCCACAAGTTCTGGATCTCGCCCGACCGGATCAAGACCAGTTGGGTGGATGGCAGATTTGTGGGCTACCGATGTCCAGAACGTGGCTGCCAGGGAGTGGCCGCTTGGGATCAGGATGAAAAATGAGAATCACGCTGCTGGGAGTTCTAGTGGGGATGGCGGCTGCCCTGCTGCTTGTCTATGTCGTGCAGCGAGTACAGGAAGCCAATCAGGCCAAGGCGGAAACCAATGAGCAGTCCCAAGTCAACAAGAATACCGATCCCGACCGAAACCGGATCGGCTGAGGAATCACCCCAGTTTGAGCCTTTGCTCGACGTTGACCAGGCTGCCGCCTTGCTGCGCGTCCACCCCAAGACTGCACAGAAGTGGGCGCGAGAGGGCAAGATTCCCGCCATCCACTACGGTCACCGCTGGCTGTTTCGCGCCTCAGAACTGGATTCCTGGGTCGAATCCCAAGTACACTTACCCCGCCATGCGTGCCGCCAATCGGAGGAAATTCGATGAAGCGAGCACGTTATCAGTTTGGTTGTTTGCAACGGAAACCGAGGGCGAAAGGACCAGATGTGTGGGTATTGCGATATAGGCAAGCTCAACCGGATGGCAGCAACAGACTCCACAGCGTTTTGGTTGGTAGTGTCGAGAAGTACTCTACCGAAGGTGAAGCTTGGAAGGCTGCCGAGGTTCTTCGTCTCTCACTCAACCCAGACAATGTCCATCAGCTTGTCGTCTCTCTTGGAGCACTGCTGGACCGATATATCGCAGAGGACTTGCCAGAGCGGAATTCGACCGCAAGGTTCTACGTGGCGTGGTTGAACAGATACGTTCGGCCAAAGTGGGGAGAATATCCGCTTTCCGAGGTCAAGCCCTTCGCGGTTGAGCAATGGCTGAAATCCTTGCCTCTTGCACCTAAGAGCAAAGCCCACATCCGCAGTCTCATGCATATCCTGTTCAACTGTGCCATGCGCTGGGGTCTGTTGGAAGTGCAAGCCAACCCCATGAGCTTAGTGCGGGTGAAGGATTGCAGCAAGCGCAGGCGAGAACCAAGGGTCCTCACGGCACTCGAGTTTTTGCAGCTCTTGCGGCAGCTTTCCGACCCTTGTCGCACGATGTCCATCCTGGCCATGTGCCTGGGTCTGAGGGTCAGCGAGGTCGTTGGACTGCAATGGGGCGACTTTGACTGGGAGCGTCTGCAAGTGATGGTACAGCGTTCCGTCGTTTTCGGGGTGGTGGGCGAAGTCAAGACTCGTTACTCCAAAAAACGGATGCCGCTTGATCCCGCGCTGGCAGAAGTTCTTTTTCGTTACCAGCGAGGGACCGCGCCGGAAGCCAAGCCAAAGGATTGGGTCTTCCCCAATCCAACCACGGGAGAGCCTTGGCGACCAGGATGGATGCAGCAGCAGAAACTAGTGCCCGCAGCCGCAAAGATCGGAATCGGCAGAATCGGCTGGCACACGTTCCGGCACAGCTACTCCACCATGTTGCGGTCCCTGAAGGTGGACGTGAAGGTGCAACAGGAATTGCTGCGGCACACGGATATTCGCACCACCATGAACCTCTACACCCAGGCCATTCCGGATGACATGCGGGAAGCTAACAGCAGGGTCGCCCGGATGGTCTTGCCCAGAACACCGGAATAAGAGCCGCTTCGGTTCCCTTCTGTTCCCTCACTGACCTGGTAAGTTGTTGAAGGGAGTGGGATGAAAGTGGTGAGCGCGGAAGGAATCGAACCTTCAACCTACTGATTAAGAGTTGTTGCACGTCATCGATCTGGACCCGATCGGATTAGTAACGGCAAACGCCCATGGAGCCGTGCATTTTCCCACCCATCTGATCCTGGAATTGTGACGCTATGCCGACTTATCACTACCGATCCGTATGTCCGAATCTGGATTACTTCCGGCTAGCGACCATTCGGGATTTATCGCGTGGGGGGCCCGAATCGAAATGCCGAGTGTGGCCAATTTTACCGGTAGCAGTGACTTCTCCTCCGCAGTGAAGGCGCGATAGTAAAATGCTCCGACTCGCCAATGTTTCGGGAGCATTCCTCGATAGAACCCTTGGGTCAACCTCGAATACACTTGCCTTAATGCGACCGGGGGTTATCCGGCTGAGTGTTGTGCCTGGGGCAGAAGGAAGTAACACCATAACTGAGGAATATGCATGATCATAAGAATGTCGCTGGCTTCACGTTTTGTGCTGTTAAGTTTTTTTCCCTACTTCCTCGCGCTGGCCCAATTGCCGACAGCCCCGCCAAATCCACCGTCGGACGACCGCTATAAGGCCGACATTCTACTTATCGTCGCGCATCCGGATGACGATTCCTTGGCTGCTCCGTATTTAGCGAAGGCCATCTACGAGGAACACAAACATGTATCTGTGATTTATGGCACACGTGGCAACGCCGGTGGGAACGCCGTGGGCAATGAACAAGCTGCATCCCTTGGCGCAGTACGCGAAATTGAAGGACGTCGAGCTCTAGCCTCCATGGGGATACTTGACGTTTGGTATCTCAACAGTCCCGATACTCCGGGCCAGGACGTTTTGCATTCGCTTGAGACCTGGGGGCACGGCGCCTCTTTGGAACAGGTAGTGCGGTTAGTGCGTCTCACACGACCAGAAGTAATTCTGACATGGCTCCCACTCTACGTTGCAGGCGAAAATCACGACGACCACCAGGCCGCAGGCGTGCTCGCCACCGAAGCGTTCGACCTCGCCGGCGATCCCGTGGCATTCCCCGAACAGGTAGAAGCACCCCGCGACCACACTGCCATCAGCAACTACGGCGAAGGTCTGCATCCGTGGCAGCCGAAAAAGATCTACTACTTCTCCGACGCCACTCATTTCGCATTCCTTGAGGGCCACGGACCGCAATACAAGACCAGCGATGTGTCGCCTTCAAAAGGTGTTCCCTACGCAAAAATTGCCTCCGACGCATGGATGAATGACAAGTCGCAGTTGCCGACGAACCAGGCTGATCTCCAAAAATATTTGGATCAATACCTCAATGAGCCCGTGCGCTTCGTATTGGGAAAATCGCTGGTGAAAGGAAGCACCACGGGAGATGTCTTCGAGGGGATCACACCAGGAACGATTCCATACGTGCGGGCACGGGGATACGAGCCTATAGCGCGACAGGGAGTGTCATTGGAATTCGGAGGGCCTTGGGCTTATTATCGCGCATTCTGGCGATCACACAATCTCGACCATTTGTCACAATTGCTCGCGCCTGAAACTGCCTTAGGCGGGCCTGACAAGACGGTTTGGGTCCCACTTCTAATTCATAACGATTCCGACGCGCCGAAACAGGTCACCTTGCGTTCGGTCTTGCCCTCGGGCTGGACCGAGAAACCAGGTCCGATGATTTATTCCATAGCTGCGCATGATGCCTACCCGGTCCAAATAAATGTTGTAGCACCGGAATCGCAGAAGAACACCTGGCAGCAATTGACGTGGAGAGCGGAAGCTGACGGTCAAACGATTGGTTCGGTTACGCTCCGAGTGCACGTCAATTACAACGGAGTTCCGCAGTAGCACCGCAGCGGAAGCGGAAACCGTGGCCGGCGCAGTTGAGTACTTTGTACGCCACGGCAACGTCGATATTCTTGACACAAAGGGGGCTGCGGGTGTAAAGCTTCCGCGAGTACAGGGGAATAGGAAACTCCTGTTGACCGCCAGTCGGAGGTAATCGAGTGGTGAGTCTGAGGTTCCGAGGGGGACCGGTGAGGGCTGAGCCAAGGCAAGTCGCGTTCTGTTTTTTGTGCTGCATGCTCGCGTTCGAGAGCATCCCGAAGAGCCTTGCTGCGAAAGTAAATCAGTCCGAAATCGAAACCACTTCAAAGCAGGCCCAAGAGGCTATGGCTGCGAAGGATTGGGCCGTGGCCGTGAAGTCCCTCGAAAAGCTCGCAGGGCTGGCCCCCGGTGTCTCCGAAGTTCAGGCAAACCTGGGACTGGCTTACTACTCGGACAGTCGAATTTTGGAGGCCAGTAAGGCCTTTGAACGGGCACTAAAGCTGAATCCGAAGATGACTCAGGCCGAGACGATGTTGGGCCTGTGTTATGCCGAGTTGGGACGCAACCAGCAGGCGATTGTCATCCTGGCCTCGGCGTTCCGCCACCCGTCCGACAAGCAGATGGGACGGCTCATCGGCTTGGACCTTCAGCGTGCCTATGAAGGCCTGCAGCAGCAGGATAAGGCCATGGCAGTTGCTGATGAGTTGCTGAAACGCTATCCCAATGACCCCGAGATTCTGTTTCACTCATCGCGCCTGTACGCAGACCGGGCCTACGAATTGATGACCCAACTAATGCGGGTTGCTCCCAGCTCAGTGTGGCTTCATTATGCGACCGCTGAAGTTCATGCAAGCCTGCAGCGCTATGATCTGGCCATCGGGGAGTATAGGAATGTTCTGGCAATGGAACCCAGAATGCCAGGAATTCACTTCCGGTTGGGGCGGGCAATTCTGCAGGGTTCCAAGGAAACGAATGCGGTTGAGCAAGCATTGCATGAATTTGAACTGGAACTCAACTTATCGCCGGATAACTCCGACGCCGAATATGAAATCGGCGAGATCTATCGCCAGCGAGGCGAGTTCGAGCCCGCGCTGGCGCACTTCTCTAAGGCGGTTCAACATCATCCCGACTTCGCTCAGGCTCGCATCGGTTTAGCCAGCACCTTGATCAGCCAGGGAAGATCGCGGGAAGCGCTCGGGCATTTGTTAGAGGCGGTTCGGATCGAGCCGCAAAATGAAGTTGCGCATTTTCGGCTGGCCTCGGTGTACAAGGTGCTGGGCGACGCAGCCAACCAGCAAAAGGAAATGGCATTCTTTCAGAAGCTCCATTCCGCTGGAGCTGGCAACGTGCTGCCCTTGTCCGGCCCGTCCGTCACTCAGCAGATTATCGAGACGGAGAGTCACATGCCACCATAGGTTGCTGAGAAAGCAAAGATCCAAAAGGCACTGTGAGGCGCTCTGTTGCGACGGCGGGTGTTCCGGAGTGACAGTTGGGAGTCGATCGGGCATTACAGGTGAAACTCAAGGTTGCAGGGGAGGTTTTCATCATGCATTTCCCGAAAGTGATTATTCCAGTAGTGGCTTGGATATTCCTGGTCTTGGCCTTTCCTCCTGCCGGGGTCGGCCAGGCGGTGTTTGGCAACATCACCGGCACGGTGACGGATCCCACCGGAGCGGCAGTGCCAAACGCGGAGATTGCGATAACAGATCTCGACCGCGGTATCACCTATACAACCAAGACCACCTCAAACGGAAACTTTACCCAAACCCATTTGCTGTCTGGACACTATCGGGTGAAGGTCACAGCACCCGGCTTCTCTGAATTTTCCGCGAGCGCAGACGTGCAGGTAGATGCGACCACGCGGGCAGATGCTCAGCTCCGCGTGGGCAAAGCCGAAACAACCGTTACCGTAAGCACTGAGGGTCCGCTACTGAAAACAGACCGAGCAGACGTCAGCAATACCCTGACAGCTAACGAAGTGGAGCGACTGCCGATCCTCAACCGCAATGTGACCACGCTGGTGCTGGCCCTGCCCGGGTCGCAGTTGAACGGTTTCCAGCACGCGTCCAGCGAGAATCCTCAAGGCGGACTGCAGATCAATGTCAACGGGCAGTACTTCTACTCAAATGGATTCGAACTGGACGGAACGGAGAATCACAGCAACATTCTGGGCATCGCCGTCGTCAATCCCAACCCCGACGCGCTACAGGAATTCAAAGTAACCACCAGCAACTACGATGCTGAGTTCGGAAACGTGTCGGGCGCGCTACTTCAAGGAACCACAAAGTCGGGAACCAATCAGATTCACGGTTCACTTTTTGAATATCTTCGGAACGACAAATTCAACGCGGCGGATCCCTTCACCCACCTTAAGCCTCCTTTGCGGTGGAATCAATTTGGCGGCTCGGTCGGTGGCCCACTGCGGAAGAACAAGCTCTTTGGGTTCTTCGATTATCAGGGAACACGGCGCAGGACAGGCGGAGCCTTAATTGCTACCGTCCCCACAGCCGCGGAGCGCACTGGCGACCTGAGTGCGCTGCTGGGTGATTACATCTGCGCAAACGGAACCACGTCACCTGGTCCCTGCGCCAACCCGGTGAACGTAACCACCACCGAAGGTGCTGTGGTTCAGGCCCGGGCAGGGATGGTTTTTGATCCCACGACTGGTAGTCCCGATGGGACCGGGCGTCAAGCGATCTCCTCCGGCGGCCAGGTCAATGTGTTACCCGTCCCGAATGCCTCCATGATCCAATTGCTCGGCTTTTTGCCTGCGCCGAATTTTGGTGCTCCCGGTGATGTCGCTAACAACTTCGCGGCAGGTTTTTCCGAGAAGTTCGATACCGACCAGTACGACGGCCGCATTGATTACAATTTTTCGGAGGCACATCACTTTTTCGGCCGTTACAGCATCGCCGACTTTACCAAGGAGTCTCCGGGCGCGTATGGGGAAGTGGCGGGAGGGCCGTCGGCCTTCCACTTCGCTGGCCGCTCGCTGGTCCGCAACCAGAGCCTCGCGTTGGGTTGGACGTACTCATTGAACCCAACATTAATTACCGACGTCCGATTTGGCACGTATAGATATCGGGTTCGAGTACGGCCAGGCGGCTTCGGACTCAATCCAGCGAGTGATGCCGGACTGATCGGCCTCAACCGTGGCACTAGCGACACCAGTAGCATGCCAGCTTTTTACGTGACCGGCGATGGCGGATTCAACTTCGGCTACGGGCTGAACGTCAACCAGTGCAACTGTCCGCTCAGCGAAACCGAGAACCACTTTCAATGGGTAAACAATTGGAGCAAACAAACGGGCAATCACACCATCAAGTGGGGCGTTGATATACGCCGCGCGCAAACCACCCGCATCGATAGCGGTAACCACCGCTCAGGCGAATTGACCTTTGCAGACAGCGTGACGGGCAGCGCCGACGTCGATAACATCGCAGCGGGCAGCGCCACGACAGGTCTTGGCCTTGCGACCTACTTGCTCGGCCAGCCCAGTTTCATCGCGCGCAATTTCACCACTCCTGGCTTTTATCCCAGCATCCGGCAGACACGGCTGTATTTCTTCGGACAAGATTCGTGGCGTGCCACCTCCAAGCTGAGTATTGACTACGGGCTTCGCTATGAAAACTACCTGCCGCAGACTGGCGCGAAACCCGGCAGCGGAGGAAGCTTTGATCCCACCACCGGTGATGTCCTCGTAGCGGGCGTCGGATCCGTCCCTCCAAACTTCGGAGTCAAGCCGTACAATGCCGGGTTTGCGCCACGCATTGGGCTAGCCTACCGACTTCGGCTAGGCACGGTCCTTCGCGCCGGATATGGCCGGAGCTTCAACGCGGCGGGCGTGGGTGCCGTGTTCGGCCAGAATCCAGAACTTGATCCGCCAGTGCAGTTCGGCCAATTCCTGAGTGCGCCGAACATTTATTCACCCGCCGTTCCCACTTTTCTCACGACTGGCCCGCCGCTGCCTCCGCTGTTCCCGTCAAACGGACGCTTTCCGCTTCCCGACGGCGTGGGAGTTTATTTCTACTTTTATCCGCTAGACAGCTACCGCATCCCGCTGGCGGATTTCTGGAACTTGTCGGTACAACATGAAATTCGTTCTGACCTGACCGCTGAAATCGCGTACGTAGGCAACGTCGGCCGGCACCTCTTTGCCAATCGCAATACCAACCAGGCGGTTCCAGGCCCGGGCGATCTTGGTCCGCGTCGTCCGTTCAACAAATTTGGTCTGTCGCAAGGAGTGTACGACGTCTGCAATTGCGACAACTCAAGCTACCACTCGCTGCAGACAAAACTTCAGAAGCGGACGTCCCACGGGTTGGATTTCCTGCTGACTTACACTTGGTCGAAAGCCATGACCAACTCCGAGGGTGGGTACAACTTCTCGGACAACTACAACATCCGAGGGGACCACGGCCCTGCCAGCTGGGACCATACCCACGCCTTGACGCTGCTCCATACTTGGGATCTTCCTTTCGGCAAAGGGCGCCGTTGGGCTGCTAAGACCAGCCAGGTAGCGGACGCGTTTGTCGGCGGTTGGCGTTTCAGTGGCGTCACTACTTTGCTGTCCGGCGCTGCCTTCACGCCCTTCGTCTCCAACGCGCCGCTGCTAAACACAGATTTCAACAGCGTTCGGCCGGACATCATTGGGAATCCCCATGTCCCGAATCCCAACCGCGACTTGTGGTTTGACCCCGCCGCTTACACCTCCCCACAGCAACCCTTCCGCAACGGTACGGCTTCCAAGGGCTCGCTGCGTGGGCCGCCGCAGTACCTGTTTAACCTTTCGCTGTCCAAGAATTTCGTCATCACGGAAGGAAAGACACTGGAATTCCGCTGGGAGAATTTCAATGCCTTCAACCACACGAACCTGGGACTTCCGAATTCAACTGTGGACGTGTCCGATGCAGGACGAATTACGTATGCTGCGACCGACATGCGGCAGATGCAGTGGGGCCTGCACTTCCGATTCTAGCCATATACGCGTGGGGCGGTTTCGGATGTGCTTTCTACCGCCCCGTGAGCCCTACGTCTCTTGGACTTCGGGGAGTGCATGACTTCTCTCCCCGTGCTGATTGCCGCGCTTGCGGCGAGCATTGCCCCATGCTCGCAACCGCTCGGAGGCAGGCCGCATTACTTCATCCCGGGTGCACTGCGCGACGTGACCTTCCATGATCAACTCACCCTGGATGCTTATGCGCCGGCAGGTGAGCCGCGCCCAGCGGCCATTATCATTCACGGCAGTCAAGGCACCAAGAGCACACACGTGACGCAGCTCTTCGAAGTGCTCGACCGCGCCGGCTTCGCATGGTTTTCCGTGGAGTACCGCTCTAGCGAAGACGTAGCCGAAGCGATCCGCTATGTCCGCTGCCCAGGTCGTTTCAACATCACGCCTGAAACAGTTCTGATCGGGGAGGATACAGGCGCAGGAATCGCGCTATCCCTTGCCGCACACGGCGGGTTCAGAGGCGTGGTGACGTTCGGTGCCAAGCTGGGCGATACCGGACGGTCCCAGGGGAAGGAAAATGCCATGAAGGACGGGACCACGGCGGCAGTGCTCATGTTTCATGGTACGTCGGATGAAGAATCGCCGTCCGCCGCCACGGAGGCTTTCTGTAAGCAGCTGCCGCACTGCACCTTTTATCCTGTGGCGGGTGCCATTCACAATTTTGAGAACTGGCATCCCGACCAGTGGGACTGGAAAGAGGATCTGACCGCCTGGCTGAGGCGCGACCGTCGCGGCCTTTGGAGAGACATTGCCTATAACCGCCCGGGCGGCCGTGAGTTGCTCATGGATGCGTATATTCCTGAGAACATCGGTCCTCTTCCCGTGGTGATTATCATTCACGGGGGCGGCTGGGAGGCGGGCAACAAGGTGACCTACGTTTCCCCCCTATTCGAGCCGTTGGCTGAAGCCGGATTCGCGTGGTTTTCAATTGATTACCGGCTCACGCCCTACGTACACATTCCCGAGCAACTCGAAGACGTTCGCGCCGCCATCCGATATGTTCGCGCGCATGCAGATCGTTTTCATATTGACCCGAATCGCATTGCCCTGCTGGGTGAATCCGCCAGCGGGCAATTGGTGGCGCAAGTCGCTTCTGAACCGTGTACCGGCTGTGAGGTGCAGGCAGTAGTTTCGTTCTACGGTGTGTATGACTTCACGAAGTGGCCCGAAAGTTCGGACTGGGAGAAAGCGGCCGTAAGACGGCTCTTCGGTGACTGGAAGCGGGAGACGCTGCAGCGCTATTCCCCCCTGTTTAACTCACGACCCGACCAACCCCCGATGCTTCTCATCCAAGGAACCGAGGATGAACTCTACAGAGGCACGATGGAATACGCCCGGAAACTCAAAGAAGTCGGCACCCCATTCAAACTGATCTTGCTTGGAGGCGCGCCCCACGGGATGGAGAACTGGGAAGGGCACGCCGAGTGGGCGTTCTACAAGCAGAAGTTTGTGGAGTGGCTTCGTGCGACGCTGAGAGTACACGAGTTCGCAGCCTCAACCTCCGCTGGCCTTAAGTAAACGTCCCTTTCATGAACGCGAATCCGACGCGCAAGCCGACGTGTAAGTCGGCATCCGGGACAAATGGCTCGCCGACCTTACGGTCCACGAACGGCAGGGGCAAAGACCGTGGCCAATGACGAGAACTCGATCCAAGGCATTTTCGATAAGGAAGTTATCGCACTCGGCCGAGTTCGAAGATCGTCTGCGTTCCACCAAACACCATGGTCCAGTGACGTCGTTTCCTGCCACAGCTCATTCAAAGAAGGCCGTAAAAGAAAAAAAAGACCACGTCAGTTGCGGTCTCTTACTGCGAAATCGCGCCTCGACTCCTTTCACGATGCCGTCTAGTTTAGTCATTACGGGATCGAATTTTTCATCCAGCTTCTCCCCCATGAGCTCGCCAACGGCTTCCAGAATGACGTTTGCCTGCTCGGAGATGCGTTCATCCAGTTTATCGTCAAGCTTGTCTTCCAACTTGGCGAATCCGGCGTCTAAGTTGGCTTTAGTAGCAGGAGCACTTGCGTTGTGTGGGTCATTTTCCATACATCGCGGTTTACACCTTTGTTTCATGACCCAGTAGTGGCACCTTGTCAGCTTCGATGAACTCAACCGCTCTGGGAGATGTCAATAAACGCGCATGTTGTTTTTCCTTCCTATCCTGTTGCCCAGAGACCGATGGCACGCAGGAATATTCCAGCCAAGCTGCCACCGATGAGTGGCCCGAGAACTGGTACGATTGCGTAGCTCCAGTCAGACGCCCCTTTGTCGGCGATGGGTAGCAGCGCATGGGCGAGGCGTGGCCCAAAGTCGCGGGCAGGATTGATTGC
>Ga0209056_10005810_pt1 | contig 12820 bp, 9 predicted proteins | sample GraSoiAngelo_114_FD_185876 | JGI IMG/M metagenome (GOLD analysis project Ga0209056, IMG submission 185876) | Grasslands soil microbial communities from the Angelo Coastal Reserve, California, USA - 14_0903_13_40cm (SPAdes) (version 2) | ecosystem: Environmental > Terrestrial > Soil > Grasslands ... | reverse complement strand
CAGATACGCGCCGTACGCCATCCGCATCCCACGGCGGACGCCGGTCCGGAGCCGGACTCCTTGGATCAGGGAGGCGAGGTTCGGAATCAGGGCCAGGACCGCGAGGACCGTGAGCCCGAGCCACAGAAGGTCGAGAGCCACCGCGCCGCGAACCTCCCGCGGCCGATTAATCTTGGCGGTCACGCGCCGACGAGGACGTCATCGCCGTCGACGCGCACCTCGAACGTGCGAAGGCGGGCCATCGGATTCGCGAGGTTGGCGCCCGTCCGCACGTCGTACTCCCATCCATGGTTCGGGCACGTGACGACCGAGTCGTCAAGCACTCCTTCCCCGATGGGACCGCCGCGATGCAGGCACACGTTCGAGACCGCGAAGAAACGCCCGTCGACGTTGAAGACGGCGACGGGATGGCCTTGGACGACGACGACACGACCCGCCCCCGGCGGCAATTCGCGCGCGCTGGCCACCCGCACGAACGTGACCATCGATCTAGCGAGTCGCGCCGTCCACATGAAGCTTCCGAACCTTTAAGCCCGGCGGCCCTCATGGATGGCCGGGTCTCTCCATGACGCGCGAAGAGCACGCGAAGTTTCTGGCCCAGTGCAAGGAGTTCGTGCTCGGGATGAACCGCCTCGAGCAATCGATCGGAAAGCTCGACGATCGCCTCACAAAGGAGGAGCAACGGACGGCGTTCAAGGAGATCTTCGAGTGGCTTGGTGCGACGCCGGAAGTCCCGCCAAACTCGTACACGCGGGAGTGGGCGCGGGAACTCCTTGCGGCAATCGGGGCCATGGTCCAGTACGACAAGTACGAAGGCTCCGCGGACACATACATTGTGTGAACGCAGCGGGTCGGCCCAATTGGGCGGGACCATGAGCACCCGGCACGAGCATCGCGAATTCTCCTTCCTGTCGTAGAACTCGTCGGAGGAGTTTGCTCAATTGAGTGAAACGAGCACCGGTTGTCTCTGAAGCGAAACCTTATTCCGGTCACCGCCATCGCTGGCGTCGAAGGGCGTGGGATCATGGAATTTCGAAACGAGCGGACGTGGCAGAACGCAGTTGAGATGGGGAAGACGGAGGAATTCCACGCCGCGTACGAATCCGCCGTCGACAAGATCCGCACGGAGTTCGGTCAGAAGCATCCGATGATCATCGATGGCCAGGATACCTGGGCCACCGGCACGTTCGACGACCTCTGCCCGGCCGACACAAAACTCGTCCTCGGCCTCTTTCAGAAAGGCACACGCGCTCATGCGAAGCGGGCGATCAAGGCCGCAAAGACGGCGTTCCCAGCGTGGTCGGCGAAGCCCTACACGGAACGCGTGCGGCTCGTTCAGCGCGCGGCGGAGCTGATCAGCCAGCGCAAGTTCGGGCTCGCGGCCCTCATGTCGTTCGAGAACGGGAAGAACCGCTACGAAGCGATGGCCGACGTCGACGAGGCCGCCGACCTGATGCGATGGTACGCCGCGGAGATGCTCCGGAACCAGGGCTACGAGCGCCCGATGGGCCAGTTCCTCCCGGGGGAGACGACGCGTTCGATCCTCAAGCCGTACGGCGTGTGGGCCGTCGTCGCCCCGTTCAATTTCCCGCTCGCCATCGCGGCAGGGATGTCGACGGGCGCGCTGATCACGGGCAACACGGTCGTCTTCAAGCCGGCGAGCGACACCCCGTACATGGGGCTCCGGCTCGCGGAACTCCTCGCCGAGGCGGGCCTCCCACCGGGCGTCTTCAACTACGTCACAGGCCCGGGCGCCACGGTCGGTCAGGAACTCGTCGAGAACTCGGATGTGGACGGATTCGTCTTCACGGGCTCGCGGGCCGTCGGGCTGAGGGCGTTCAAGCGGTTCACGAGGGGACGGCCGAAGCCCATCATCACGGAAATGGGCGGGAAGAATCCGACAATCGTCGCGGCGAGCGCCGATCTCGACAAGGCCGCGCTCGGCGTGGTGCGTGCGGCGTTCGGGTACGGCGGACAGAAGTGTTCCGCGTGCTCCCGGGTCCTCGTCGAACGACGCGTGAAGGACGCGTTCCTCGCGAAGCTCGTCGCGGAGACGGAGAAGTTGAAGGTCGGGGACCCAACGGTCCGCGACGTGTATCTGGGTCCCGTCATCAACGAGGCCGCGGTCGCGACGTATCAGAAGGCGATTGCGGAAATCACGTCATCGAATGGGAAGCTCCTCACGGGCGGCAAGGCGCTCACAGGGAACGGTCACTTCGTCGAGCCGACGATCGTGGACGGCCTGCCGCGGGACCACCGCATCAACAAGGAAGAGCTGTTCGTCCCGATCCTCTCGATCGTGGAAGCGGAGGATCTGGCGGATGCGATCCAGGTCGCGAATGATGTCGACTACGGCCTGACCGCGGGCATTTTCAGTCGCGAGCCCGCGGACCTCCGCCGGTTCTTCGCCGAGGTCGAGGCGGGCGTCTTGTATGCGAACCGGGCCGCGGGCTCGACCACGGGCGCCGTCGTCGGCGTCCAGCCGTTCGGCGGCTGGAAGATGTCCGGAATCTCGGGCAAGGCCGCAGGGGGACACGACTACCTCCCCCAGTTCTTGCGCGAGCAGAGCCAGTCCGAGTATTCGTAAAGAACCGTCCCGGCGAGCCCGGCCACCCCTCGCGAGCGCTCCCTCGGATGTCCCAATTCGAACCTCCGAGAAACATTATATAGAATCCGCCGAATCTCGTCACATCATAGCACGGAGGTCGAATGCTCCGTGGTGTGAGGGGACGGTTGGGGTTGGTCATGATCGGTGAGAGGGCGGAGGCTCCGCTCGAGCAGGTCGGGGGACAGCGGCTCATTGCATCGTTGTTGGTGGCGGTCGTGGTCGTCTCGGGTTTGACTGCCTTCGTAGTCCTCGGTTCCGGCCCCGCGGCGGCGGCCGCGCCCTTCCGGTCGCTCCGAATCGGAATCAATCCCCTCGTGATTACGACCCTCAATCCGCTGAGGATTACCCTCGCAGACGAGTACGTCGTTGTGTACAATGTCTACAGTACTCTCATCACGTACGACAAGACCTATCGTGCTGTGCCCGATCTGGCCTCACACTGGAGCTTGGCGTCGGACAACAAGACGTGGACCTTCGACTTGGTCCAGAACGCCTATTTCACCAGCCCGTTGAGCCCGGGTGACAGGAGCCACCCCGTCACCGCGGACGACGTCGTGTTCTCGTTCCAGGTCCAGAAAGCCACGAAAGGAAGCATTCTCCATAGTTATACGAAGCCTCTCGTCTCGATTACGAAGACGGGGCCGTACCAGGTCCAAATCGTCACAGACGGTCCCTTCGCGGGCATGTACTCGGCCGCAAGCGCGATCCCGATCCTGCCTCAGTACATCTGGAGTGGCTACGCGAAACCGCTGAACGCGCCGATCAAGTATCCTGTGGGCTCCGGAGCCATGTACTATGATTACGCGAGCACGACGAGCACGACCCTCGTGCTGCGGAAGAACCCGAACTACTATGGGCTCGAGGACTACTGCCAGGAGTCCCGGCCCGACGAAGTCCGGTTCGTCTCGTACAGCGGGTCCACGACGATGGTGAATGACTTCCTGACCGGGGCGACTACGCTTGACGCGCTCATTGGCATCGACCCGTCCGACTACCAGGTCGGCCTCAAAACGTGGAGTCCGAAATGGGCCGTCAGCCTCGGCTTCGTCGGGGAAATCTCCATCAATGTGATCACACCGGCGCTCGCGGCCGCGTACGGGTACTCATACACATCGAACCCGGTCCTCCTCAACGACACGTTCCGGCACGCCGTCGCGATGAGCATCAACAAGCAGAAACTCGTCGATGATGCCCTCCTCGGTTATGGCAACGTAGCCGACACGTTGGTCCCGGACGTCAACCCGTGGCACTACAGCATCCCCGCGAACCAGCTGTACAAGTTCGATCCCGCAGCCGCCCGGGCGTTGCTCAATAGCCAGGGCTGGGTTTGGGACAGCACCGGGGCCAACAAGCCCGGCGCAACGCCCTTGTACCGCAAGGATGCGAACGGCAATCTCATCGACGGCCTCGTCGTCCGTTTCTACACGCTCAACACCCGCCCGCAGTGGGAAATTGCCGGGCGGGAGATCGTCGCGTGGCTCGCCCAGGCTGGAATCCAGACCACGGACCGTCTGGGACGCACGAGCCCCGGCTACGGCCTGTACAACACGAACCAGATGAGCGGCTATTGGTTGAGCGCGGACTATGACATGTGGCTGTGGGATTGGATCTTCACGCCGGCTTCCGATCCGTCCCTCGACGTCCTCGAGGTTGAGACCACGGGCGCTGTCGGGCCGACGAACGACAACTACTACAGCAACGTCACGTTCGACGATTTGTACAACAAGTCGCTCCAAGCCGTGGATCCCCTGGCCCGGCGCGCGATCACGGACGAGATGCAGAGGATGCTCTACGACTACCACTCGTACATCCTCCCGTACTACCGGAAGGATCTGTACGCCGCCGCGACGCCCCCGTCGGCGCGACAACAGGCATCTCCTCCGGATCCTGGTTGGACAAACTGGGGCAACTGGTCCTCCGAGCAGGGCTTGGTTCCCGACAGCGACCTGCCCGCCCCATGGTTCCAAGTCTCGCCCTTGGACAACCAGGCTCCGGTGGTGGCGTCCTTCCCCGCCGTCCAGTGGATCAGCGCCTCGCCGGTCAGCGTCGGCGTCAGCGCGAACGACCCGGAGGGCGGCCCGCTCAGTTACGCGTGGGACTTCGGGGATGGGAGCCCGGTGCAAACGTCGACCGCCGGGTCCGTGACGCATACGTTCGCCCAGCCCGGCAATTACACGATCAAAGTACGCGTGAAGGACTCCGAATGGACGACCTGCGCGAGCACGACCGCGACGATCGTCTCCGGCGGGGGGCCCGGCGGGAACCTTCCGCCTCAAATCAAAGGGCTCGACTTCGTCCTTAGTCACTCCAATTTCGAGGTGCCCGGGAAGACGATCCAGTTCAACCTCACGGCAAACGACACGGAAGGCGACCCGCTCTTCGTGACGTGGAACTTCGGAGACGGCTCCGGTGCCGTGAACTTCACGACGAACACCAGGACGGATCAAACCGTGAGCCAGAGGCACGCGTACGCGTCGAAAGGCACGTACAACCTCTTCGTCATCGTCACGGACAACAAGACAGGGACCCTCAACCACAGCCCGAACGTGACGGCCCAGATTGTGATCCAGACAATCTCGACACCGGGCGGGAGCATTCCCGCATCGTCGGACCCGTGGATCAACTATGGCGTTCCGCTCGCAATCGTCAGCGCCATCGTCATCGCGGCCGTCGTGGTTGCCCTCCGTCGGCGGAAGGAACGGAAACGAGACGAGACGGAAGACAAGATGGCGGGCGGCCGGCCGCCGGGATCGCCACCTCCGCCGCCGTGATGAAGGCATGGAACGTCCCGGCGATGACGGGAGCGACGCGAATTGGCGCGAATCCTGAAAGTCATGGTCAGAAAGGTCATTAACGCCGCGATCACGATCTTCGGGATTATCTGCCTGAACTACGCGCTCCTCCGGTTGATGCCGGGGGATCCGGCGCTGAGCCTCACCCCGCGCGACCCCAAGTATCAGGGCCTCGCGGAGTACAACCGCGAGCTGTTCGGTTTCGACAAGCCCCCGTGGGAGCAGTTCGTCATCTATCTCCAGCGGACCGTAACGCTGGACTGGGGGATTTCCTACCGACTCGGCCTGCCCGTGTTCGATGTGCTGATGCGGGACCTCGGATGGACGCTCGTCCTCGTGGGAACCTCCACAGTAATCACGATCGTCATCGGAATGTTGGTCGGATCGATCGCCGCGCAAAAACGAGGCAAGCCGTTCGACCTGGTTTCAACCGCGACGGGAATCTTCCTCTACGGCATGCCCATCTTCTGGCTCGGGTTCCTCCTCCTTGCGACGTTTGAGAAAGGCTCCATCGTAGGCCACTATTTCACGTGGTGGCCCGCCTTGCCGTCTCAAGGGTACTACGACGACATGCTCGGACAATGGGCCTGGGACGGGGCCCATCTGACGAGCGCCGCTCAGCACCTCATCCTGCCTGCCCTCACGCTGACCCTCGGCACGCTCGCGGGAATCTCCCTCGTCATGCGGAGCTCCCTCATCGACGTCATGACGGAGGATTTCGTCACGACCGCGAAGGCGAAAGGGCTGAGCGACCGCCAGATCCTCCGTCGGCACATCCTCCCAAACGGCTTGCCGCCGATGGTCGCCCTGATCGCCCTGGACCTCGCCTTCGTTATCGGGGGTGCCTACCAAGTCGAAGTTGTGTTCAATTACTACGGAATTGGATGGGAGACGATCCAAGCGATCGACAACCTCGACTTTCCGCTTCTCCAGTTCATCATCGTCGTAGGCGGCGTCGCGATCGTGCTCGCGAACCTCGTCTCCGATTTCATCCTCCTCCTGCTCGATCCGCGGATCAAGGTTTCGTGAGGAAAACCCATGGGCGCAACCGAAGTCGTGGTCCGACCGAGGGTGGTCTCCCCGTTCCAAGCTTCCCTCCGCGTGGCCCTCCGTCGAATGCAGGTTGTGTGGGTCGGCATCCGGCACAGCCGGACGGCGATGGTCGGGCTCGCGATCCTCGTGCTCTTCATCGGCATGGCGGTCTTCGCGCCGTGGTTGGCCCCATACGGTCCGATCGACCGCGTCGCGGATACCAGCAATTGCGTCCCGAACATCTCCTGCCCACTCAGCCCGCCGAGCGCCCAGCATCCGTTGGGGATCAGCGAGGAGGGATCCGACATTTATTCACAAGTAATCTGGGGGTCCCAGATTAGCCTCATCGTCGGCATTTTTTCCGCGATGGTCGCAAGTGTGCTCGGGACGGCCGTCGGGCTCGTCTCCGGTTATATGGGAGGCTGGGTCGACGAGGTCATGATGCGCTTCAACGACGTCGTCCTGTCGGTTCCTTGGCTCGTCCTCATGATCATCGTCGCCGCACGAATCGGGACGATCGACCTCCTCGGGCTCATCCTCGTGATCGGCCTGACGGGGTGGTCGATTACGGCTCGGGTGATCCGGGCTCAAGTCCTCTCCGTCAAGGAGCGACTGTTCGTGGAACGCGCTCGGATGATCGGCTCGTCCCGGTCCCACATCCTCCTGCGGCACATCTTCCCGAATGCGTTCCCCCTCATCTTCGCGAACACGATTCTGACCGTGGCCGTCTCGATTCTGTCCGAAGCCGTCCTCGCCTTCCTGGGCCTCTCGATCTACAACACGGTCAGCTGGGGCAAGGTGATCAACCAAGCGATCGGCGGGGGCGCGCTCGTGATCGGGGGCAACGTCTGGTGGGTCATCGTGCCGGGCCTTTGTCTCGTGTTCCTCGTGTTCGGATTCTACTTGTTCGGGTTCGCTCTCGACGAAATCCTGAACCCTCGGTTGCGGAGGCGATAGGCCGGTGCTCCTCGAGGTCAAGGACCTCGTCATCGAATACACCACGCAGTCCGGCACGGTCCACGCGGTCGATGGGGTTTCCTTCAATCTGGACGAGGGGGAGGCGCTCGGCCTCGCAGGAGAGAGCGGTTGCGGGAAGACGACAACGGCACTCGCCCTCATGCGCCTCCTCCCGTACAACGGGAGGATCGTTTCCGGCTCGATCCTGTTTCGCGGCCGGGACCTCGTCAAGGTCTCCGATACGAGGATCCGGAAGATCCGCTGGAAGGACATCTCGATTATCTTCCAGGGCGCGATGAACTCCCTGAACCCGGTGCGGAACATCGGACAACAGATCGCCGAGCCGATCGTCCTCCACGAGGCGGTCGAGGAGCAAGAGGCGATGAGACGGGTCGGGGAGCTCCTGGAGCTCGTCGGAATCAACCGGGAGCGGATGCGGGACTACCCACACGAGTTCTCCGGCGGCATGCGCCAACGGGTGATGATCGCGATGGCGCTCGCCTGCAACCCAAAGCTCGTAATCGCGGACGAACCGGTGACGGCGTTGGACGTCATGATCCAAGCCCAGATTCTCGAGCTGCTGGAACGGCTGCGGAAGGAGCTCCATCTTTCGATGATCCTGATCTCCCACGACCTGAGCGTGATGGCGGAGACGTGCGAAAAGGTCGCGATCATGTACGGCGGCAAGATGATGGAGATCGGGACGACGGTCGATGTCTTCACCGATGCGAAGCACCCGTACACCCAAGGCCTCGTCGCCGCGTTCCCCGACATCCGCGGGCCGAGGACGATGCCTGCCTCGATCCCGGGGGACGTGCCGAGCCTCATCAACCCGCCGACCGGATGCGTGTTCCACCCCCGGTGCAAGTTCGCGTTCGACCGTTGCACCACCGCCGAGCCCGCCCTGGCGGAAGTCACTCCCGGCCGTCAGGCGGCGTGTTTCCTCTACCCGGAAGTCCCGGAGGTGGTCCTGCGGACCGAGACCGTGGCGGCCCGTTGATTCGGGTTCGAGGACTCAAGGTCTGGTTCCCGCTTCGACGTGGCCTCCTGCGCGAACTCGCAGGTCGCTCCGCTCTTTGGGTGCGGGCCGTGGATGGCGTTTCGTTCGATGTGAAACGCGGAGAGGTCCTCTGCATCGTCGGGGAGAGCGGGTGCGGCAAGACGACGACGGGCAAGGCGCTCCTCCGGCTGGTGGACACGACTGAAGGGGACATCTTCTTCGAAATCCCGGAAGAGGAGTACCGTCGATACGAAACGATGCGCTCACGTGGCGGGCCGGAGAGGGCGGCTCAGACCGACGCGATCCGGCGCAAGTATTCCTTCTCCTGGAAAGAACAGCTTGCTTGGGATACCCGCCAGATTCTCACCGTGCTGGGGGCCTTCGCCGCGGCATTCATCCTCGGTCTCGGCCTCCCGGCTTTGGCCGCCGGCCTGTTTCGCGCCGCGCTCGTGAACAGCGCGTTCCTCCTTGCCGCGAGCCTGCTGTGCGGCCTCCTCATCGGAATGGCCGGCTCGCTGCCCCCGACACGCATCTCGGCCCGCACGCCGGGGATGTTGGGGCTCCTCGCGATCCTCGCGGTCAACCTATTTCCGCTCTTGGCCGCCAAGGAGTTCCCCACGTCCCTGCCGACAGCCTCGGCCGACCTGTTCGGGGTCTGGAGCGCTGTCTGGGGACCCGGATTCTTCGGGATGCTCGCGGGCATAGTCCTCGCGCCCGCCGCAGCGGGTGGGGCTTCGAAGATCCTGCTCGGTCGGCGTCGTGAGACCGAGGGCCTCCAAGCCATCAAGATGAGGACCCTCCGCCGACGGCTGCACCTGATCTTCCAGGATCCGTACGAATCCTTGAACCCGAAGCAGTCGGTTTTCGAAATCGTCTCCGAGCCCCTGGTCGTAAATCGGATCGCACATGATCCGGAGGAGATCGCGGCGCTCGTCGGCCAATCCCTCGAGGACGCAGGCTTGAGGCCCGCGGAAGAATTCGTGCTCCGGTTCCCCCACGAGCTGAGCGGCGGGCAGCGGCAACGCGTTTCGATCGCCGCGGCCCTCGCCCTCCAGCCCGACTTCATCGTCGCGGACGAGCCCGTCTCGATGCTCGATGTCTCGATCCGCACCGAAATCCTCCAGCTCATGATGGAACTACGGGAGAAGCGCGGCCTCACGTACCTCTTCATCACCCACGACCTCTCGCTCGCGTGGATCCTCGCGGACCGGATTGCGGTCATGTATCTGGGGAAAATCGTGGAGCAGGGGACCGCCGAGGAGGTCATCTCCCACCCGAAGCATCCGTACACCCAGGCCTTGATCTCCGTGGTCCCGAGCCCGGATCCGAGACACCTCGCCAAACGGACGATCCTCAAGGGGGAGCGACCGGACGCGGTCAACATCCCCGGTGGTTGCCGGTTCCATCCTCGCTGCCCGGTCGCCTTCGAGAACTGCGGCTGGAGCGCCGACGAGGTCGCCGAGGAACTCAAGTCCCTTTCGACCGCGGGAGTTCTGCCCGGCATCGCCCAGATGGAAGCGCAGAACCCGTGGACCGTCGCCCTTGCGGTCGTCCCCGGCACCACGCCCGAGGCATTCATCGAGACGTTCCGTCACGTCGTCAAGGAGCATCGCGATTCGCGGCGCGCACTGAAGGCCATCGCCGGCGTCCGCGCACGAGGCGGCTACGTCTACGTGAAACTCCACCAGGGCTCGGAGCCGCGGCTCGTCGAGCTCGAGCCCGGCAACACGGTGGCGTGCCATCTCGTGACCGCTCCGGCGGAGGCTCCCCACGCGCTTCCGGCGTGAGCCGGCTCCGCGGAAAACGTTAAGGTGGTTCGCAACGTCCTTGAGTCACGCTGCCGAGAACGGCGTCACGCGCTTCTCCGACGGCTCGCGGGCGGCGATAGCATCCCTCTGCTGACCGTGAAGGGCCTGAAGACGCATTTCGAGACGCAGGACGGCATCGTGAAGGCCGTCGACGGCGTCGACTTCACGCTGGGGGAAGGCGAGTCCCTCGGCCTCGCCGGGGAGAGCGGCTGCGGGAAGACGACCGCGGCGCTCTCGATCATGCGGCTCCTCCCGTCGAACGGGAAGATCGTCAACGGCACGATCGACTACCAGGGCTACGACCTCGCGACGATCCGGGAGGCCCAGCTCCGCGCGATCCGGTGGAAGCACATCTCGATCATCTTCCAGGGCGCGATGAACGCCTTGAATCCGGTGAAACGGGTCGGGGACCAGATCGCGGAACCCGTCATCCTCCACGACAAGGTCGACAAGGAGGCCGCGATGAAGCGCGTGGGGGAACTTCTCGAACTCGTCGGCATCCACCGCGAGCGCGCCCGCGAATACCCGCACGAGTTCTCCGGCGGGATGCGACAGCGCGTGATGATCGCGATGGCCCTCGCGTGCAACCCGCGGATCGTAATCGCGGACGAACCGGTGACGGCGCTGGACGTCATGATCCAGGCCCAGATCCTTGAGCTGCTCGAACGGCTGAAACGGGAACTGGACCTCTCGATGATCCTGATCTCCCACGACCTCTCCGTCATGGCGGAGACGTGCGATTCGATGGCGATCATGTACGCCGGGAAGATCGTGGAGCGGGGCAGCGTGCGGGACGTGTACAAGAACTCGAAGCATCCGTACACGAAGGACCTGATCGGGGCGTTCCCGGACATCGAAGGACCGCAGACGCTGCCGGCGTACATCCCCGGCCTCCTGCCCTCCCTGATCAACCCGCCGCTCGGCTGCCGTTTCCATCCCCGTTGTAAGTTTGCGTGGCAGCTGTGCGTCGACCAAGAGCCGGGCCTCGACCCGGTCGGAGAGGGCCATCTCGCCGCGTGCCACCTGAACACGACGACCCCGCCGCGGAAGGAGGTGGCCTGAGATGCCCCGCGAGCCGTACCTGGTCCTCCGGGATTTCCGCGTCTGGTTCGAGAAGCGCCGCGGATTCCTCGAGGCGCTCCGGAAGGCGACGCCACAATATGTGCGCGCGGTCGACGGCGTCGATCTCGACATCGGGCGAGGGGAGATTTTCTGCCTCGTCGGGGAGAGCGGGTGCGGGAAGACGACGACGGGAAAAGGAATCCTGCGGCTCGTGGAGCCGACGGGGGGCGATGTGTTCGTGGGCGTGTCACAAGACGTCCTGCGCCGGTACGAAGTTGCGAAATCGAGCGGTGCGGGTCCGGACGTGGAGGGTATCCGCCGGAAATACTCCCTCTCGTGGCGCGACACCCGCCCGTGGACCCTTCCGCATTTGATCCTATTGGCCGTGCTGCTTGCGATCGGATCCGTCGTCGCCGCGGGCCTCACGGCCCTCGTCTCGGCGAGCGCCTTCCATCTCCCCTTCACGAACGGGTGGAGCTACGTTGCGTACGGCGTCGTCCTCGCACTCCCGGTCGCGTACTTCGGGAGCATTCCGCCGACCCGGCCGACGCCCCGGACGGCGACCGTGATCGCGGCGCTCGCGGCGGTCTTGTTCGACGTGAGCCTGTACATCGGCCTCGTCTTCTCCGGGTACCTCGATCCCGCGGGCCTGTACCAGACCACGGTCTGGGGGGACCAGGCCCTCGCGACGCTCGGGGGGACCTTGCTCACGTTCGTCGTCGGACTGATCGCGGCCCGGGTCCTGATCTGGAACCGACTACGGGAGGAAGGGCTCGAGGGAATCAAGATCCGGAGCCTGCGGCAGAAGCTGCAGATAATCTTCCAGGATCCGTACGAGTCCCTGAACCCGAAGCAGTCCGTGTACGACATCGTGGCGGAGCCGCTCGTGGTGAATGGCCTCAGCGTGAACCGCGCCGAGACCGAGTCGCGGGTCGAGCAGGCCCTGACTGATGCGGGCTTGCGCCCTCCGCGGGATTTCCTCTTCCGGTACCCGCACGAGCTCTCCGGGGGACAGCGGCAACGAGTGTCGATCGCGGGCGCGCTCGTCCTCGACCCGGAGTTCCTCGTGGCCGATGAGCCGGTCTCCATGCTCGACGTGTCGATCCGCACGGAGATCCTGGAGCTCCTCGTCGAGCTGCGGGACAAGAAAGGCCTCACGTACCTCTTCATCACCCACGACCTCTCGCTTGCGTGGGTCCTCGCGGACCGGATCGGCGTCATGTACCTCGGCAAGATCGTCGAGGAAGGGCCCACGCGCGAACTGATCAAGAATCCGCGGCATCCGTACACGAAGGCGCTCGTCTCCGTCGTGCCGGTCCCGGACCCGGATCGGCGGCGGCAGCGGATCATCCTGAAGGGCGAACGGCCGGACCCCTCCGACATCCCGTCCGGATGCCGATTCCACCCGCGGTGCCCGGTCGCCTTCGAGCGGTGCGGCTGGACCTCGGGGGAAGTCGTCCGTGAGCTCCAGGAAGTCGCCGCGGGTCAGCCCCTCGGAGGCCTCGTCGCAGCCGCGCAACTGGAAAGCCCCCTCGCGTTCGCGATCCCCGCGGCGTCTCCC
>Ga0209056_10005806_pt1 | contig 12826 bp, 8 predicted proteins | sample GraSoiAngelo_114_FD_185876 | JGI IMG/M metagenome (GOLD analysis project Ga0209056, IMG submission 185876) | Grasslands soil microbial communities from the Angelo Coastal Reserve, California, USA - 14_0903_13_40cm (SPAdes) (version 2) | ecosystem: Environmental > Terrestrial > Soil > Grasslands ... | reverse complement strand
ACATCAGCAGCAACCGGAGTATTGGGGTGATGGAGTAAGGGAGTAATGGCCTTTCTGGATGCCCATCACTCCATTACCCCACTACTCCATTAGCTTGGGTTATCCGACCGCCGGTTGCGCTTCTGGTTCTTCCACGACCGCTGCGCCGATTGGTTCGCCCTTTTCCACAAGTTTGATCTCGCGGTGCGCGGGGAATCCCGTCCCCGCCGGGATCAAGTGACCCATGATCACATTCTCTTTGAATCCGCGCAGACGATCGACCTTGCCGAGCGTGGCCGCTTCAGTGAGCACGCGCGTCGTATCTTGGAATGATGCCGCTGAAATAAAACTGTCGGTCTCAAGTGAAGCCTTGGTAATGCCGAGGAGCACCGGCGTGGCTTCGGCCGGTTTGCCGCCTTGCTCGACCACGCGCTCGTTCTCCGCTTCAAAGTTGAGCCGATCAACTTGATCGCCCCAAAGCAATGAAGTGTCGCCCGGATCGGTGATTTTCACCTTGCGCAGCATTTGGCGCACGATGATCTCGATGTGTTTGTCGTTAATCTCCACACCCTGGAGCCGATAAACTTCCTGCACTTCGTTGACCAAATGTTCCTGCAAATCCTGCGGCCCACAGACTTCGAGAATTTCATGCGGCACCACGGGACCTTCGGTCATTTGCTGGCCTTTCTTCACGAAATCGCCTTTGAAAACGATAATGTGCTTGGTCAGCGGAATAAGATGCTCCTCCTCGGAACCAGTTTCCGGATCTTTCAAAATTAAGCGCCGCTTGCCGCGGACAGTTCCGCCCATCTCGACGACGCCGTCGATCTTGGCGATCTCAGCTGCATCTTTGGGCCGACGAGCTTCGAACAATTCCGCCACGCGCGGCAGACCGCCGGTGATGTCTTTGGTCTTCGCCACTTTTCGCGGCGTCTTCGCGAGCAATGCGCCCGCGCGAACCTTTTGGCCTTCTTCGACAATGACGTGCGCGCCGGCAGGAATCGAATAACTGGCCACCACTTCCTTCTTGTCGGCGACGATCACGATTTGCGGATGCAAATCTTCCTTGTGCTCGATGATTACCGTCCCCATCAGTCCGGTTGCTTCATCGACATCACGCTTGATCGTGACGCCCGCAATCATGTCGCGGAATTCAACCTTTCCGCTTTTGTCGGTGAGGATCGGCACGTTGTACGGGTCCCATTGCACAAACGTCTCGCCTTTTTTGACTGGCGACTCGTCCTTCTTGGAAATGACTGAGCCGATCACGACATTGTAGCGTTCGAGTTCGCGGCCATCGGCGTTGTGCACACTGATCGAGCCGTTCTTGTTCAAAACAATCCAACTGCCGTCGAGCGCTTGCACGGTGCGGAGATCGTTGAACCGAATTGTGCCATCGTTCTTCGCCTTGATGATCGGCTGCTTGAAGGTTTGGCTGGCCGTGCCGCCGATGTGGAATGTCCGCATGGTCAACTGCGTTCCTGGCTCGCCAATTGATTGCGCGGCAATGATGCCGACCGCTTCGCCCAGCTTGACAAACTGGCCGGTGGCAAGATTACGCCCGTAACAATGCGCGCAAACTCCGCGGCCACATTCGCAAGTGAGCACCGAGCGAATCTTGAGCTGCTCCACGCCAATACGCTGCAGCTCGGCCGCGATCTTCTCGTCGATGAGCTGATTCGCTTTGACGACCTTTTTCTTTTTCTCCACCGGATCGACCACCGTCTCGCAACTGACCCGTCCAATGATGCGCGTGGCCAGATCGACGACTTCCTCGTCGCCCTCGTAGATCGAGCGCACGACGATGCCGTTGACGGTCCCGCAATCTTCTTCGTTGATGATCACATCCTGGGAAGCATCGACGAGCTTGCGTGTGAGGTAACCGGAGTCCGCAGTTTTGAGCGCGGTGTCGGCGAGACCTTTGCGGGCGCCATGGGTGGAGATGAAATACTCCAGCACGCTCAAACCTTCACGGAAATTTGAAGTGATCGGACGCTCGATGATTTCGCCGCTCGGCTTCGCCATCAAACCGCGCATGCCGGCGAGCTGACGCACCTGCTGACGATTGCCGCGCGCCCCTGAGTCCACCATTAAGTGGACGGGATTAAGTTCCTTGCGACCCTCGTTATGTTCGAGGGTCCGGAACATCACGCTGGAAATTTCATCGCCCGCATGCGTCCAGATGTCGATGATCTTGTTGTAACGCTCGCCGTCCGTGATGATGCCTTTGCGATATTGCTGCTCGACTTGGCGGATTTGTTTGTAAGCATTTTCGAGCTCGGTCTGTTTCTCCTTCGGAATGATCATGTCCGAAATTCCGATCGAGATTCCGGCCTTGGTTGCTTCGGCAAACCCAAGCTCCTTCAATTTGTCCAAGGTCGCGACCGTTTCGGCCGGGCCAGCGGTTTGGTAGCAGCGCCAGATGATGTCGCTGAGTTGTTTCTTGCCCGCGGGCTTGTTGAAAAATCCAAGCTGTTTCGGCCAAATCTGATTGAAGATGACCCGGCCTGCCGTTGTCTCGATGATCTTTGCCTCGGCGTTTCCATAAGTCGTTTGCTGACCGTAATCGGGGTTCTTAATCCGAATGCGGTCGTGCGTCCGAATGCTTCCCTCGGCCATGGCAAATTCCACTTCGATGGCATCGGCAAACAATGAAAGACGGCCGTTGCCATCGCTTCCGCCGGCGCGCCGCGGATTCTGCGTCAGGTAATAACAGCCAAGTGTGATGTCTTGCGATGGCGTTGTAATCGGCTTGCCGCTTGAAGGCGAGAAAATGTTATTCGGCGCGAGCATGAGCATGCGCGCTTCCATTTGCGCTTCCACTGAGAGCGGCACGTGCACGGCCATCTGGTCGCCGTCGAAGTCCGCATTGTAAGCGGTGCAGACGAGCGGATGAATGCGAATCGCCTCCCCTTCGATCAATTGCGGTTCAAACGCCTGGATCGATAAACGATGCAGCGTCGGCGCGCGATTGAGCAACACCGGATGACCTTTGGTGACTTCGTCGAGAATGTCCCAAACTTCCGGCGTCTGGCGCTCGATCATCTTTTTCGCGCTGCGTACAGTGTGCACGTAACCGAGGTCCTTCAGCCGGCGAATAATGAATGGCTCGAAGAGAACCAGCGCCATCTTCTTCGGCAGACCGCATTGATGAAGTTTTAATTCCGGACCGATGACGATGACCGACCGGCCTGAGTAATCCACGCGCTTGCCTAACAAGTTCTGACGGAAACGTCCGCCCTTGCCCTTGAGCATGTCGCTGAGAGATTTGAGCGGTCGATTGCCCGCGCCGGTCACCGCGCGACCGTGCCGGCCATTGTCGAACAACGCATCCACTGCTTCCTGCAACATCCGCTTTTCATTGCGGATGATGACGTCCGGCGTTTTGAGCAGCAGCAAATTCTTGAGACGATTATTGCGGTTGATGACGCGACGATACAGATCGTTGAGGTCCGAGGTGGCGAAGCGGCCGCCTTCGAGCGGAACAAGCGGCCGCAGATCCGGCGGGATAACCGGCAACACATCGAGGATCATCCAATCGGGACGCGCATGCGAATTTTGGAAGCCTTGGATGAGCTTGAGCCGCTTGGCCAGTTTCTTGCGAATCTGTTTGCTCTTGGTGGCTCCCATCGCTTTCTCGAGCTCTTTGTTGAGCTTGTTGAGATCGATCTCCGAGAGAAGTTTTTTTACCGCTTCCGCGCCCATGCCGGCCACGAAATCGTCGCCGTATTGCTCGTTCGCTTCACGATATTCAACTTCGTTCAGGAGCTGCGTCTTTTGCAGCGGCGTCTTGCCCGGATCGATGACGATGTAATCCTCATAATAGATGACGCGCTCGAGCTGGCGCGCGCTCATGTCGAGCATGAGGCCGAGGCGCGACGGCATGCATTTGTAAAACCAGATGTGCGAAACCGGCACGGCCAGTTCAATATGACCCATGCGTTCGCGGCGAACGCGGGCGAGCGTCACTTCCACGCCGCAACGATCGCAAATGACGCCCTTGTGTTTGATGCGCTTGTATTTTCCGCAGGAGCATTCCCAATCCCGTGTCGGACCGAAAATTCGCTCGCAGAAAAGGCCGCCCTTTTCTGGCTTAAAGGTGCGGTAATTAATTGTCTCCGGGTTTTTAACTTCGCCCTTGCTCCAGGATCGCATCGTGTCGCTCGACGCTACGCCGATCGCGACTTGCTCGAAACCCACGGGGCGCTCTTCGCCCACTAACTCACGCCAGGAATGTTCGTTCATGATTCTTTAAGATGATGGTTCTAAATTAGGCCACGTTGTCGAAGACACTTTTCGGCGCCTGACCGCCGACTTTGACGTCGAGGCCGAGACTCTGCATTTCCTTGATCAGGACGTTGAAAGATTCCGGCGTTCCCGCTTCGAGCGAATTATCACCTTTGACGATTGATTCGTAGATGCGCGTGCGACCTTGCACGTCATCCGACTTGACTGTGAGCAATTCCTGCAAGGTGTAAGCCGCGCCGTAAGCCTCGAGCGCCCAGACTTCCATCTCGCCGAAACGCTGACCGCCGTACTGCGCTTTCCCGCCGAGCGGTTGCTGCGTCACGAGTGAGTAGGGCCCGACGGCGCGCGCGTGAATTTTGTCCGCGACGAGGTGGCCGAGCTTCATCATGTAGATGTAGCCAACCACCACTTCCTGATCGAAAGGATCACCGGTGCGGCCGTCGAACAAGCGCGCTTTGCCGTTTTCCTGGACCCAACTGAAGCCTTCATTCTTGCGCGCGTCTTTCAGATATTCGCGGATTTTATTTTCCTTAATGCCATCGAAAACTGGCGTCGCGACCTTGAATCCGAGCGCCTTGGCGGCAACGCCGAGATGGGTTTCCAAGACCTGGCCGACATTCATGCGACTCGGCACGCCCAGGGGATTGAGCACAATCTCCACCGGCGTTCCATCGGCGAGGAACGGCATGTCTTCTTCCGGAACGATGCGCGCGACCACGCCCTTGTTGCCGTGGCGGCCAGCCATCTTGTCCCCGACGCTCAATTTACGTTTGCTCGCGATATAAACTTTGACCTGCTTGATGATGCCCGGATCGATGTCATCACCGCTCTCCACGCGATCCATGGAGCGTTCGCGTTCGAGATCGAGCTCGGCGAATTTGTGTTCGTACGAGCCGATGATCTCGCGAATCTTGTTGCGGATCGGGCTCGGGTCGATCTCGATGTGGTCGTAAACGTTGGCCAGCTTGCGCAGCAGCGTCTTGGTGATTTTGCGATTGGCCGGGATGATGATTTCGCCGGTCACGGCGTTCACCACATCGAGAGGAATTTTTTCGCCCAGCAAAATATTCGAGAGCGCGTCAGTCAGTTGTTCGGTCAGCTCTTCTTTCTTGCGCTTGTGTTCTTCACTGATCGCTTTCAATTGCCGCTTCGTTTCCGTCGGCGTGAGCTTTTCTCGCGAAACTTCACGACGCGACGAAACTTTTACGTCCATCACGATGCCGTAGGTGCCCGATGGCACAGTCAAGGATGTGTCTTTCACGTCGGCGGCTTTTTCGCCGAAAATCGCGCGGAGCAGGCGCTCTTCCGGCGCAAGTTCGGTCTCGCTCTTGGGCGTGATTTTACCGACGAGAATGTCTCCCGGTTTCACTTCTGCGCCAACGCGCACCACGCCATCCGGCCCGAGATTGCGCAACGCTTCTTCGCTGACATTCGGAATATCGCGCGTGATTTCTTCGGGGCCGAGCTTCGTGTCGCGCGCGCCGATTTCAAACTCATCGATGTGAATGGAGGTGTAGATGTCCTCTTTCACGACCTTCTCCGAGATCATGATCGCGTCTTCGAAGTTGTAGCCGTTCCAAGGCATGAACGCGACGAGCACATTGCGTCCGAGCGCGAGCTCGCCATGATCGGTGTTCGGACCGTCTGCGATGATCTGACCCTTTTTAACGTGCTGGCCCTTCATCACGATCGGCTTCTGATTCACACACGTGCCGGCATTCGAGCGCATGAATTTTCGCAGTTCGTAAACATGAATGCCGGCTTCGAGGTCGGTTTTTAATTTTTTGCGGCCCTCGGTAATGTGGCCGTTTTTAGTGACGACAATTTGATCGGCCGTCACCGACGCGACCTTGCCGCTCTCAGTCGCCAGAACGACAGCGTGCGAATCCCGCGCCACTTTCGCTTCCAGCCCGGTGCCTACTAGTGGCGTCTCGGAAACAATGAGCGGTACGCCTTGGCGCTGCATGTTGGAACCCATGAGCGCGCGGTTCGCGTCGTCATGTTCGAGGAACGGAATCAGCCCTGCCGCCACTGACACAAGTTGTTTCGGCGACACGTCCATGTAATGCACTTTCGCCGGATCGACTTCGAGAAAGTCGCCCCGATAACGCACGGAAACCTTCTCACCAGTGAAATGTCCGCGGCCGTCAATCGGCGCATTGGCCTGCGCGACCAGGAAATTTTCTTCGCGATCGCCGGTGAGATAATCAATTTGATCCGTCACGCGGCCTTTCTCAACCTTACGATATGGCGTCTCGATGAAACCGAATTCGTTGATGCGCGCGAAGGTGCTCATCGAGCTGATGAGGCCGATGTTTGGACCCTCCGGCGTCTCGATCGGACAAATGCGGCCGTAGTGTGACGGATGCACGTCACGCACTTCGAATCCCGCGCGATCGCGCGACAATCCGCCAGGGCCGAGCGCAGACAAACGACGTTTATGGGTCAACTCCGCCAGCGGATTGGTTTGATCCATGAACTGCGAAAGCTGCGAACGCCCGAAGAAATCGCGGATGACCGCGCTCAACGCCTTCGGGTTGATCAGCTTTTGCGGCGTCATCCCATCGACGTTGATGTCGAACAACGTCATGCGCTCTTTGACCAGACGCTCGGTGCGCGCGAGACCGACGCGGCATTGGTTGGCGAGCAATTCACCGACCGTGCGCACGCGACGGCTCCCGAGATGATCGATGTCGTCGAGCGTGCCTTCGCCGCGGCGTAGATTGATCAAATACTTGATCGCGGCGATGAAATCTTTGTCCGTCAAAATGCGCTCGCCAAGATCGACGTTGATCCCAAGTTTCTGGTTGATCTTGTAACGGCCAACCCGGCCGAGATCATATTTTTTTGGATCGAAAAAGAGTCGCTTGAGCAAAGCGCGGGCATTGGCAACCGTCGGTGGATCACCTGGCCGGAGGCGCCGGTAAATATCTTTGAGCGCTTCCTCCTGATCATGCGCCGGATCTTTCCTGAGCGCCTTTACCACCGTGTCGTCATGCGAGATATCGATAACGTTAACTTCGCGAATCTTGAGACCCATAATCTGGCGGACCGTTGCCAGAGTGAGCGGCTCGAACGCGCGCGCGACTGTGACTTCACCGTCGCGGACTTCCGCGGTGAGCACTTTGGTGGCGAGCTTTTCTTCGTCGAGTTTCTCGCTCAGCTTGAGATTCTCGATGTTGTAAAAAAGCTTGATGACTTCTTCATCGGAGCCGTACCCAAGCGCGCGCAGAAAAGTCGTCGCGAGAAATTTCCGGCGGCGTTTGCGGCGATCGAGATAAATGTAAAGAAGATCGGCTGTATCAAACTGCACCTCGATCCAGGAGCCGCGGTCCGGGATGATGCGGAAGCTGTAGAGCACTTTGCCGTTCAGGTGGACGCTCGATTCAAAAGCGATGCCCGGAGAACGGTGCAGTTGGCTCACCACCACGCGCTCGGCGCCGTTGATGACGAAGGTGCCTTGCGCTGTCATGAGCGGGATCTCGCCCATATAAACTTTCTCTTCCTTGGTTCCCTTTTCCTCGCGCAGTTGAAAGGTGACGTGCAGCGGCGCGCTATAAGTCTGGCCTTCTCGCTGCGCTTCCAGCGCGCTCAGCTTCGGCTCGCCAATGTCATAATGGCTGAAATCGAGGACCGCTTTTTCGTCGTAGCTCTCAATCGGGAAAACCTCCCTGAAAACCGCCTGTAATCCATAGTTCCTCCGTTTCGAGAACGGGACATCTTTCTGGAGGAAATCGACGTAGGAATTGAGTTGGACTTCGATCAGGTTAGGCGGCTCAATGCCTTCTTTGATGGTTCCGAAGTAAATACGTTCCGGCATAATCACTAGACCATGGGTTCAACCTCGCACCGGCCCCAATAAATAGCGGCCGTGGCGGGAAAGCGTTCTACGGGGTCAACGGCGAACGAGGGGCGCAAAAATAGCAGCAAAACGGCGGCGTGTCAAATCGACCTCCACCGTTTTGTTGCCAGTCCTTGTTTTGCCGCCGAGCCCGGGTTAAAAATAAGTCTGACTACTTCTAACGAAAGATCACATTAAACAAGAACAGCCGCCGCGCAAGTTATTTTTGTGCGACGGTCGCGAACTTACTTGATTTCGACTTTCGCGCCAGCCGCTTCGATCTTTTTCTTGATCTCTTCGGCCTCCGCTTTGGTCACGCCTTCCTTGATTGTTTTTGGCGCCCCTTCAACAAGTGCCTTCGCTTCGGCCAATCCGAGCCCGGGCACAGCGCCGCGCACCTCCTTGATGACACCGATCTTGTTTGCGCCCATCTCTTTCAAGATTACCTCGTAAGCGCTTTTTTCTTCGGCCGCCGCCGCCGCCGCCGCGCCGCCACCAGGCGCGCCCCCCGCGGCAGGGCCAGCGGCTACCGCCACCGGAGCTGCTGCGCTTACGCCCCACTTTTCTTCCAACTGTTTCACCAAACCAGCAATCTCGAGCACGGAAAGCCCGCTGAGTTGCTCCACCAATTTATCTGTATCTGCCATTTTATTTTCCTCCAATTGCCGCGCACGAAAGCCTTCGCGCAATTAAGGCCGATAGCCATCGACCCGGACAGTTTTTATTGCTCGACGCGCCGTCGCAGCGCGTCGAAAATTTTTCTCTTATGTCGCCGCTGCCCCCGGTTTTCCTTCCTTTTCTGCTCTTGCCTTCAACAGCCTTGCCAACGCGGAACCCGGTTCGTTCAGCAAGCGCACCAGTTTGGTCGCAGGTGACAACAACAATCCGAGCAATTGTGCGAGCAACACTTCGCGCGAGGGCAAATCCGCGAGTGTTTCCACCTCGCTCGTCGATAGCATCGCTCGATCGACAAAGCCGATCTTGAGCGCCGCGATTTTAAATTCAGCCGCAAATGTTTTCAAAATCTTCGCCACCGGCGCAACATCTTTCTCACCGGTCACGACCGCCGTCTGGCCGATCAATTTGTCGGCGACGTCCGGATAACCAGAATCGGCCATCGCGCGCTTGAGGAAATTGTTTTTCACGACGTGCATCTCCGCTCTGGCGGGCGCGAGCCGGTTACGCAACTCACCAAAATCGCCCACCTTCATGTGTTGGTAATCGGCCACGAGAACAAACGGAGAGCGATTCAACTTCTCTGCGAGATCTGAAACGATGCTGGCTTTTTCCGGTCTCATATTGTCAATCTAATCATATCTTGTATTCACACGCTCAAATACGGCGTGGGATCGACATGAACTCCCGGCGACATCGTTGCACTGAGTGTGACGCCTTCCAGATAGTGTCCTTTGGCGCTCGCCGGACGCGCGCGCAGCACCGCTTCGATCACGGCGTTTCCATTTTCCACGAGCGCTTTTTCTTCAAACGAAAATCTTCCAACTGGCACCGCGACGTTGCCGTTCTTGTCGAGCTTAAATTCCACGCGGCCAGCTTTGACTTCTTGCACCGCTTTCGCCGTATCCTCCGTCACCGTTCCGGCTTTTGGATTCGGCATCAGGCCGCGCGGGCCAAGCACCTTGCCGAGTTTACGGACTTCCGCCATCGCCGCGGGGGTCGCGACGGCCACGTCGAAATCCTGAAAGCCCTCCTGACATTTCTGAATCATCTCTTTGAATCCGACAAATTCCGCGCCCGCAGCGCGAGCGGCTTGCGCGGCCTGCCCTTCTGCAAAAACGAGAACGCGCACCTGCTTACCGCTGCCATGCGGAAGCGGACATGTGCCACGCACCATTTGATCGGATTGCTTTGCATCGACACCGAGCCGGAATGAAACCGTCACGGTTTGGTCGAACTTCGCCGGTGGAAATTTCTTCAACGTCGAAACCGCCTCCGCAAGATTGTACGTTTTTGTGCGGTCCACCTGTTCGGCGGCGGCGCGATAACGTTTACTGCGGTTTTTTTGCATGATTTTATGCAGTTTAAACGCCCAGCACTTTACTGGCAAAGTGCGGGGCTCCAGCTTAAAAAATTTAGGCCGCTTGGTTTCGGCGGCGGGACGTGGAAAGTAGCGGCAATTTTTGCCTTGTCAAAACCAACTTAAACCTGGTAAAACCGTTGGATTATGAAATACCCCACTGTTTATAGCTTATCAATTATTGCGATCGCATTGTTCCTTTGGACGAACCAAACATCAGCACGTCCTATGGGTTTCAGCGAGATTTCACTCCTGGTTCGCGCCCACGAGAGCGAGGCTTCCATCAAGAATGAGGTTACGCAACGGAAGCTTCTTCACGCTTTAACGCCGGTCCAAGAGAATATATTAAAATCGCAAGGAGCGAGCGATTCTTTGATTCAGTCTCTCCACAATTCCAATTTGGTTGTTTCGAAAGAAGAGGCGGCGGTCATTGAAGCGGCGGCCGCGCGGAATGCGAACCAACCGCCGACTGAAGGACGCGTCCGCGAAAATGGTCACTCGCACGTTCTTGTTTTCGATGTGGCCTACGGTCACCCCGTTAATTTGAGCCAGTGGGGTGGCTTGGATTACGAGATTGCGTTTTATTCTTATCGATTTGCCGGTGAAGACCATGTCCAGCCTGCTTTCATCGACAATGTTCTGACTAGAACTGAAGTCGTGAGGAATATTCCCCTCACAAGTGAAGGTGAAACGTTCACGCAAGATTGGTTTCCAACAAATGGTGTTCGCAACTGGAGATTTACCCCGTACGATGGTCGTGGATACGACGGGCGTGGCGACTTCAGGGACACCCGTTCATTCAATTTCAGTGATTCCGTCGCGGTAAGCTCCTATTCCGTGTCGCGACCGGTTGCCATTGACTGGCGTAATCCCGTCTTCATCGACGGTCAGCCCTACACATTTTATCCGGTCTACGGCGCCGGCGCCGTTTCGTTGTACTTCATCAACGCGACCAGCGACTCGGTGAAGCTTGCTGTCAGTACGGTTAATCAGTGAACGAGCACGCCTTTTAATCAACCGGAACATCAAGAGTCGGAACCTCTGCTGACGCGGCCGCTGGTTGCGGGGTCGGCGGTCCGTTCCTGATAATTTTGCCTTCCTTCATCACGAACGAAACGCGTTCGGTCGCGGTGATATCGGCCGTCGGGTCGCCCGGCATCGCTATAATATCGGCCAGTTTTCCTTTTTCCAGCGTGCCCGCTTTTTGCGCGATGCCGAGGAGTTCCGCGTCGTTTGATGTCGCGGTTCTCAGCGCGTCAATCGGCGTCATGCCGAGTCCGGTCATGAGCGCAAACTCCTTCGCGTTTTGCCCGTGCGGAAAAACAGCCGCGTCCGTGCCAAAGGAGATTTTCACTCCCATCTTCACGGCGTTGCGAAACATTTCCGAGCGCGCCGCCGCGGCCGCTTTCGCCTTGGCCTGTAACGCCGGTGGGTAATTGTCGATCTTGCTCATGATCCACTCCGTCGCCATCAACGTCGGCGTAAGAAACGTCCCTTTGTTTTTCATTAACGTGAGCGTCTCCGGCTTCATGAACGAACCATGTTCGATTGAATCGACGCCGGCTTCAATTGCTTCGCGCGCTGCCTGATCGCCGTGGCAATGCACCGCCACCTTTTTCCGTAAACGATGCGACTCATCGACCAGCGCCGCCATTTCCGCGGGCGTGAGTTGCGGCGTGTCCACTTCGTCCGCCAATGAAAGCACCCCGCCTGATACCGCGGCTTTGATTACGTCCGCGCCATTTTTTACCTCGAAGCGCACTGCTCTGCGAATTTCGTCAGGGCCATCGACGATGCCCTCGCTCGCGTCAGGTTCGCGGCCGAACAAAAGATCACGAAAACCACTGGTCGGATCGAAGTGCCCGCCGGTCGCACCGATACCTTTGGTCGCAACTAGCATTCGCGGCCCGACAATCACGCCTTTGTTGATGGAATTGCGCAGCGCAACATCGACAAATTCGCGGCTGCCAACAAATCGGCTGCCCAAATCGCGCACTGTCGTGAAGCCAGCTTCGATTGTCGCACGCGCATAAGTTGTCGCCTTGATCGCTTGTTCTGAGACATTCAGGTCGAGTTCATTCAACCGTCGCTTGTTGAAATCGCCCGAATAATCAAGAGTGAGGTGGGTGTGCCCATCCATGAATCCCGGTGAAAGCGTCGCATCGCCGAGATCGATCACCTTCGCGCCGCTCGGAATCGGCACATCGCTGCCGACATCGACAATCTTATCTCCCTGCACGATGACGACGCCGTTCTGAATCAGCGCTTTCGATTTTCCGTCGAACATGCGCGCCGCCTTCAGCGCGATTGTTTGCTCGGCTGCGCGGACAGAGTTGGAATAGAGCAAGATGATGATTCCCGCGAGGAAAGAGAGAGTGATTCGCATTGCGCCGGTTTAGGAATTAACTGCGCCGCTGGCAAGCACGTTGTAGCCGCTGGTCGTTGACCGCGGCTCTTCGGCACCGAAGCCGCTGCCCGCCTCGGCTACAAGGCAGACGACCATGCTTGTAACGTTCTTGTTTCTCCCGCTGCGTTTCGCTTCAATTCCACCCTAATGAAGTCTCGAATTTTTTTTCAGCGATTGTCGATCTTGCTTCTCGTTTCTCTTTTGCCGGCAATGAAGATTGTCGCGCAAACGCTCCCGCCTGCGCCTTCACCCGAGCCTTCTGCAAAGCCTACTCCGCCATCGCCCACCGATTACGATCTGCGCTGGGGCGTCAAAA
>Ga0209056_10005805_pt1 | contig 12826 bp, 10 predicted proteins | sample GraSoiAngelo_114_FD_185876 | JGI IMG/M metagenome (GOLD analysis project Ga0209056, IMG submission 185876) | Grasslands soil microbial communities from the Angelo Coastal Reserve, California, USA - 14_0903_13_40cm (SPAdes) (version 2) | ecosystem: Environmental > Terrestrial > Soil > Grasslands... | reverse complement strand
GCCTTGAGGCCCATGAAGCGGCAGCGGTGCTCAACCTTCACTCCGGGCCAGTCGGTCTCGACGACGAAGCAGCTGATCTTCTTGGTCTTGGGGTCGCGCGCCATCACGACGAGCAGCTCGGCCATGGTGCCATTCGTGCACCAGAGCTTCTCGCCGTTCAGCACGAAGGTGTCGCCGTGCAGCTCGGCGGTGGTCGACAGGCTCGCCGGGTCCGAGCCGACGTGCGGCTCCGTCAGGGCGAAGGCCGAGATGGCGCCGGCCGCACACCGGGGGAGGTACTTCTTCTTCTGCGCCGGCGTGCCGAAGAGCTTGAGCGGCTGTGGGACGCCGATCGACTGGTGCGCGGAGAGGAGCGCGCTGATGTTCGAATCGTAGCTCCCCACCATCTGCATGACGGTCGTGTACTCGCTCACGCTGAAGCCGAGGCCGCCGTACTCCTTGGGGATCTTGATCCCGAAGGCGCCGAGCCGTCGGAGACCGTCCACCACCTCTTCGGGGTACTCGCCGGTCTCGTCGATGGCCACCGGGTCGACCTTCTCACGCAGGAACCGCTGCACCTCGTCGTAGAACTTCTCGAACTCCGGCCGCTCTCCCCGCAGCACGGGGAACGGGTGGATGTGATCGAGGAGGAAGTTCCCGAGGAAGAGCTCGCGGAGGAACGTCCGCCCCGCCCACTCCTTCTCGCGGGATTCCTCCGCGATCTTCCGAGACTCCTGCTCGCTCGTGAGCTTTGCGTCGGTTGCACTCAAGATGGTCCCTCCTTGTCGAACCTGGCCTCTTTACCAGCCGCAGCGCGGCTGACGCCAGCTTACCATCGGCGGCCGGGACGAAGGTACCGCTCCCGCCTACACCCGACCCCGCAGCCGGCGGGCCCTGGGTGCGACGACGCCCCGCAGGACGACGGCATTGTTGTGCTCCGGGTCGCGCGCCGCATAGACCAGCGTCACCCTGCCGGTCGCCCCCCGCCTCGCGAGGTCTCTCAGCGTCGCACGGGCCGCTGGTCCCCGGAGCTCCCGCCGGTATTTGACGACGAACTCTCGCCAGCGCCGGGGATCATGCGAGAACCAGCGACGCAGGGCATGGCTGGGTGCGACATCCTTCGTCCAGGCATCCAACGCGAGAGCCGCCTTGCCAATGCCGCGGGGCCAGAGCCGATCGACGAGTACCCGGTGACCATCGCCCCGCGCGGGCAGCTCGTAGGCACGCTTGATCCCGATCACGGCATGCTCTCTGGTCGGCATCCGTGAGCACCGCTCGCGCACCGCGCGCGCTCGCCTCGGCTGATCAGCGCGTAAACTCGATCGGCTGCCCGCAGGCGCTGCCTCCCGCGTTGTAGTCGTACACGAGCCGGCCACCGTAGTCGGCGCCGTGGGCCATCACGGCGAGCAGGACGAGGAGAAGCAGCACGAAAGCGCCCCGGCCCCGGGCGGGGAAGGGTCGCCCGGCCAGCGCCCACACGGTCAACGCCGCACTCAAGCCGAGAGTGCTCAGCATCCACAACTTGTGCGGATCTAGCAGCTGTTCGCGAACCGTCGGGTCGACCATCACCCCCTCGTCGGCGTAGAGCCCGGTCCCTGCGGCGGCCGCCGCTGATGCGGTCCCCAGCGAGAGGACCCACAGCGCCGTCCACGCCAGGGACTCGCGGCCCACCAGCCAGGCGAGCGCGTACAGGAGCGCTGCGCCCGGCAGAAGGACGAGCGGGCAGTGCACCACCAGCGGATGGATGTTCTGGAGGTGCTGCGCCCCCGGGAGGATCGTGCCTAGCACGCCCTCACTTCACGGATTCCACCGTCAGGAACGCGACGCCTCCCTTGGTGTGCGGGTGGCCGGTGACCGTGACCGTTTCGCCCATCTTGTTGACGACCTCGTCCGGCAGCGCGGTCTTGTCCTTGGTGGGGAGCAGGACGTGGATCTTCTCCGACCCCTTCTCGAGCAGGCCAACGGGAATGCCCTTCTTGGCGCAGTCGATGCCACACTGCTTGTGGCTCGCCCCCTTGGCGCCCATGGTCGTGTAGCAGAAGGTGTCGATCACCTCGCCGGTGATGCTCACGTCCTTCTCGCCTGCCTTCATGTCGGCGGTCGCGAGCATCGCCGTCCCAAAGAGCAGCATCGACCCCAGTCCAACGGCGGCAAACCTCGTCATCACTTTCTCCTTCTGATCAGCCTCCGGGTGCAACCCGGGGAGTGTCCCTGCCCGTCGGCGCGGGCAAGTCGTTGGCGACGATTCCCTATCCACATGGAGTCCCGGCCTGCGGAAAGGTTCCCCGATCCGACGTCGGCCTTCCAGCATGGGGTCACGCTTCGGCCCGGTCCCGGCCCAGGCCGCGTGGCAGCAAGAAGCGGACCGGGAGCACGCGCTCTCTGCGGCGCTCGGCCTCGAGGCTGCGCACGCGCGCCTCCAGCAGATCGAAGAGCGCGACCATGCCGACCAGCTTCGCGCCCTCGCGCTCGATGACCGGGAACCGGGTGAGGCCGGTCTCCGCCATCCGGTACACGACCGCCCGGAGGGACTCATCGGGGTAAGCGACGGTCGGGTCGGGCTCGATCAGCGGCGAGAGCGGAGGACCGTCGGCGTTGGCGCGGTGCCCGTCGAGGAGCTGCTGGAGGTCGGTGCGGGTCACCACGCCGACCAGGCGGCTCTCGGGGTCGATCACCGGATAGAGAAGCTGCTGGCGCCGCGGGCCGCCGGCCCGCAACGAGTGGCGGAGGGGCTCGAGCCCGATGTCGGCCGGCAACGCGACGATGTTCCGCCGCATCACCTCGCGCACGAACAGGATCTCGAGCGGATCGATCGCGTACTCGCGGGTCAGGTGATAGCCGCGCCGGCTCACCTTCTCGGTCAGGATGGACCGGCGGAGCGCGAGGACCGTGAAGGCGTGCGCGATGGTGACCGCGACCAGCAGCGGCAGCAGCGCGTTCACGTCGTGCGTCAGCTCGAGGGCAAAGACGACGCCGGTGAAGGGCGACCGCATCGTGCCGCCCAGGATGGCCCCCATGCTGACCAGCGGCCAGAACCCCGTCCCTTCGTTCGGCAGGAACATCGCCTCGACGCCGCCCAGCGCACCTCCCATCAGGAGCAGCGGGGCGAGGACGCCACCCGACGTGCCGGATCCCAGTGACACGCTCCAGATGACGGATTTGACGAGCAGGGTGCCGACGATCACGCGGGCCGGTACGTCGCCCTGCAGCAACGCGCCGATGACGTCGTACCCGACGCCGAGCGCCTGGGGAAAGACGAGGCCGCCCACGCCCACCACCAGGCCGCCGAGCGCGGGCCACCACATCCAGTGGATCGGGAGCAGCCGGAAGGCGTCCTCCGCCGCGTACACCGCCAGCGTGAGGAGGGCCGACAGCGCCCCCGCCAGCAATCCCACCACGGCGCAGCCAACCAGCCCCGCCGGTCCGATGAACACCGGGTGCGGGGGTACGGGGAAGAGCGGTCCCAGCCCGATGATGTAGCGGCGCGTGGCTGCGGCAGTCGCGCTCGCCAGCGCCACCGGGATCATGCTGCGCGGCTTCCACTCGAAGAGGAGCAGCTCGACGGCGAGCAGGACCGCGGCGAGGGGCGACGCGAAGGTGGCCGACATCCCGCCGGCGGCCCCGGCGACCAGCAGGGTCTTCCGCTCGGCGCTGGTGAGCTTGAAGAATTGGGCCAGCATCGAGCCGAAAGCCCCCCCTGTCATGATGATCGGGCCTTCCGCCCCGAAGGGGCCGCCGGTGCCGATCGAAATGGCGGCGGAGAGCGGCTTTAAGAAGGCGACCCGCGGCTCCACGCGGCTGCCGCCGATGAGGATGGACTCGAGGGCTTCCGGAATTCCGTGGCCGCGGATGCGCTCCGACCCGTAGCGGGCCATGAAGCCGATGATGAGCGATCCGGCGACCGGGACCAGGACCACGAGCCAGCCGAGCGTGTTGCCCGCCGGGGATACGAGCGCGACGTCCCACCGCTGGAAGAAGGCGAGGTTCGTGACCAGGCCGATCAGCCGGAGCAGCGCCAGGGCCACCCAGGCGCTCAGGAACCCGATCCCGACTGCCGCCGCGGACATCGGCACGAGCTGCCAGGTCGTCGTGAAGTCGCCGAGGTGGTCCGAGCCGTCGTGCTCGAGCCGGCTGAGCACCCCCGTCATCTTCTGCCAGAGTCCACTTCTCACGACGTTGACCCCCACGCTCCGCATCTCGCTCGCGCCCGCGGCCGGCTCGCCCGGCGTCACCCGATCGCGGATGCCCGCGCGGTGGTGGCGGCCGGGACGAAGGCGTCGAGCGTCCGGCGGAGCGCCGGCGCCACCGAGCGCAGCTCCGTGCGATGGGTGTGCGACAGCCTCGGGAGTACCGCCTCGGCGCGCCGTGTGAGGTGCACGAACACCCGCCGCCGGTCGGCCCCGGCCCGCGACCGGCGGACCAGGCCCCGCGCCTGCATGCGGTCGACGAGCTCGACGGCGGTGTGGTGCTGGACCTGCAGCCGCTCGGCGAGGAGCCCGATGGTGGCGTGTACCCCCGCGGGCATGCCCTTCACCGCGAGCAAGAGCTGGTGTTGCTGCGGCTCGAGACCGGCCGCTCGGGCCGCGCGTTCGCTGAAGCGCTCGAACCGGCGTAACTGATGACGGAACTCCGCCAGCGCTCGGTAGTCCGTGATCGTGAGCCGGTCCGTCGGCACACGGAAACTATATCGTGCTACGATAGGACTGTAAAGTTACCGACTCAGGTGCGAGGGCCGTCCAGCTGCGGCTCGAGCCGTGCCAGCACGCGAGCCAACGCGGCCCGCGCATCGGCAGCCAGGCGGAGGTCGCGCTCCCGCGCGATGTCCTCGAGCCGAAGGGCCGCGCGGGAGGCCGCGGGCGCCGCCAGCGTCATGAGCGCCCCCTTCAGCCGGTGCGCGGCGCGCGCGAGCGCCTCCGCGTCCCAGGCCGACAGCGCCGCGTCGATCGCGCGGAGCATCTCGCCACTGTCGGCGCGGAAGATCGCGATGATCTCGGCCACCGCAGCCTGGTTCCCGTTCACGCGCCGGAGGAGCGCTTCGGCGTCGAGCACCTCGGGGTCGTCTGCCGAGGGCGCCGGGGGACGCTCTGTGTCGGCACGCGTGGAGACGACCTGCTCGAGGACGGCGAAGAGCTCCTGCGGCTCGACCGGCTTGGTGACGTATGCATCCATGCCGCTGCGCAGGCATCGCTCCCGATCTCCCTTCATGGCATGCGCCGTCACCGCAACGATGGGCACGCGGGTGCCCCGGCTTCTCTCCCAGGCCCGCAGGGCGGCGGTCGTGGCAAAGCCGTCCATGACCGGCATCTGCACATCCATCAGCACGACGTCGAAGGTTTCCCGCTGGACGGCGGCTAGCGCCTGCCGACCATCTTCCACTCCCACGACCGTGTGGCCGGCCGTCTCGAGCATGAGGCTCATCATCCGGCGGCTGAGCGTGTCGTCCTCGACCAGGAGCAGACGCAGGGGCCGTAGGGGTGGTCGCCGGGACGCCACGTCGTGGGGCAGCTCGCCGCGCTGGCCGAGCCCGAGCGCTGCCGTCATGCCGTCGAGCAGATCGGACGGCATGAGCGGCTTGATGAGGCAGCCCGCCACGCCGAGCTTGCGCGCGCGGGCGACATCGCCGGGCCGGGTCGAGGCGGTGAGGAGAATGACGCGCGGCCCACGGAGCTCCGGATCCTCGAGGATGCGCTCGGCCAGGCCGAAGCCGTCCGCCTCGGGCAGGCGCGCGTCCACGAGCACGAGCGCATACGGCGTCCCTGCCCGCCGCGCCCGCCTGAGCGCCGCCAGCCCCGTCGCGCCATCCTCCGCGGCGAGCGGCTCCATCTGCCACGCCCGGAGCATCTCGACGAGGACGCCGCGCACGGTCGCGTTGCGATCGACCACGAGGACCCTGCAGCCGCGAAGAGCCGGGAGAGTCGACGGCAGCCAGGCCGCGTCGTTCTCCTGGAGGCCCACACGCACCGTGAACTGAAACACGCTCCCCTGCCCCACCTCGCTCTCGACCCAGATCCGGCCCCCCATCATCTCCACGAGCTGGGTCGCGATGCTCAGGCCGAGCCCGGTGCCGCCGTACGTCCGTGACATCGACCCGTCGGCCTGCGCGAAGGCGTGGAAGATCAGCCCCTGCTTGTCGGCCGGGATGCCAATCCCCGTGTCTGCGACGGCGAAGCGGAGCAGGGCGGCTCGGTCGGCCACGTAGGACTCGAGCCTGACGCGCACGACGACTTCGCCAGTCTCCGTGAACTTGACGGCGTTGCCCACCAGGTTGACGAGGACCTGTCGCAGCCGGTTCGGATCGCCGACCACCCCGTCGGGCACCTCCGTTCCCACGTCGGACGCGAGCTCCAGCCCCTTCTCGTCCGCGCGCAGCGCCAGGGTCTTCAGCACGTCGCGCACCGTCTCCCGCAGCTTGAACGCTACGCGGTCGAGCGTGAGCTTGCCTCCCTCGATCCTGGCGACGTCCAGGACGTCGTTGACGACGGCGAGAAGTCCGACCGCCGCCCTCTTCACCGCGGCCAGGTACTCCCGCTGCTCCGCGGCGAGGTCCGTCTCGAGCGCGATGTCGGTGTACCCGATGACGGCGTTCATCGGCGTCCGCATCTCGTGGCTCATATTGGCCAGGAACTCGGACTTGAGACGGCTGACCTCGAGCGCCGCGTCGCGCGCGGCCTCCACCTCGGCGAGCATCATGAGGTGCGGGCGCATGTCCCGCGCCACCCAGACCGTCCCGTGGACGCTCCCGTCGGGCTCCCGCATCGGGGCGACCGAGAGCGACATGGACACTTCGTCTCCGCCCCTCGTCACGTACGTGACGCGCCGATCATGGTGCTCGGCGGTCCCAGCCCAGCCGATCTCCCTGGCCTCCCTGACGCACCTGCCGAGCGGGCTGCCGATGAGCTCGCTCTCCGTGTAGCCGAGCAGCGCGCAGGCCGCCTGGTTGACCATGCGGATGGTGCCGTCGTCCACCACCATGAGCGCATCGCGCATCGCGGTCATGACGGCCTGCATGTGGTCACGCTGACGCCATACCTCTTGCGCCGCCCCCTCGAAGTCGCGGGCGATGGTCCCGACGGCGCGACTCAGGCCCATACCAGCCGCCGCACCGAGAAGGACGAACAGTCCCACGGCGAGCCACGCGTAGGACTGCGTCCGGGCCGCCGTGGTGTCGACGTACCGGCTCGCCGTCGCGGCCTCCTCGCTCGCCACCTCGAGCGCGCGATCGACCAACTCCATGTTGGCCTTCCGGGCGGGCAAGTACTGCTCGAAGTAGACCTCCTTCGCTCTGCCAAGGTCGGTCGCGACGAGCATCAGCAAGGCGTCTTCGATGCCGCTGGTGACCTGCTGGTCGTGGGTGCGGAGCCTGGCGAGCAGGGTCCGCAGATCGTCGCGGCCGGTTGCGCTCTCTGCCGTGCGGAGATGATCATCGGCGCTCGTGCTCGCCGCGCGCCTCGCCTCCCGGGCCTCGCTGCGGGAGGGATCGAGCAGAAGCTGGCTGACGGCGTCGCCTCTCCGGAGATAGTCCGCGCGCAGGCTGCGCACTGACGCCCGCACGTCGAGGGTGGTCGCATGCGAGGCCTGGGACCGCGTCACGGTCGCCCCGAGACCCTTGATGAGAGCGACACTCGTGAACGCGCCGAGCGCTATCAGCAGGGTGAATCCGATCGCGACCAGCGTCGAGATTCGCTTGTTCATGGCATGACGCGTTTCGGCTCTGCGTCGTCTGCGCCGCTCGATGGCGCAGAGGGGCGCGCAGTCCCGACCGCGGGCAGACGAGCCGGCGCTCGCAGGGCGACGCATCCATTGTCGGCTCACCGGGCCAGGGACTTGAGCAGGTGGGCTCTCTGGGGGTCCCCGTCGCCCGGTGGTCGCGCGGCCGTCTCGCGGCCGGGTGCCCGGCAGCTCTACCTCGAGTTGAGGGGCGAGTGCAGCAAAGCCTGCGAAGCTTCCGTCACCACGAACGGTGCGCCCGCCTCCGCTCGCTTGCCTCGTACAACTCTCAGGCTGTATGGGGAAGGGCCTGCTGGCCCGGCTACTAAAGGAGGCGGGCTTGAAATGAGCCGCAGGGAAAAGAGAGGCGCTGTCGCCGAAATCGGGCAGAGCGGCTACTACGCTCGGATCACGAAGCAGAGGGGCGGGTACCTCGTCGAGTTCCCCGATCTCCCCGGATGCCTTACCGAAGGCAAGACGATTCGGGAAGCTCTCGATCACGGGCGCGAAGCACTGTCGGGTTGGCTTTTCGTGGCGATCAGGAAGGGTGACGAAATCCCTCCGGGGAGGGTTCGCCGCGGGCGTGGCTACCACCTCATCGTCCCGGACGTCGACGTCGCGATTCCGCTTGCGATCCTCTCCGCCCGCAAGCGTCGCGGCCTCACTCAGGCACAGGTCGCTGACACGCTCGGGATGAGTCAGCAGGCGTACCGGAAGTTCGAGGTGCCGGGGAAGAGCAACCCCACCTTGAGGAGCCTCCGACGGCTTTCAGAGGTGCTCGGTCTCGAGCTCAGCCTGCGGGCGGCCTGACGTCCCCCGTCGTTTCACGGCAACCGCGACGCTGACGGGGGGCGGCGCACACCTCCTCGAAGCGCGCGAGCCGCGGTCGGTGTCACAGATGTCGAAGAGCTCGAAGCGTTGGATGCGATCGCCGTCGGTCACGATGACACGGACCAGGACGTCTTCCCTCCACGTCCACGTCGGGCTGCGTCGTCCTGATTCGTCGGTCACTCCTCCTTGACGCGGGCGGCTGGTCCCAGAGGCTCAGCGGACTCTGTTCACCGACATCGGCGCCCCGATTCGCGCCGAGCAGGTTCGCCGCCAGCTGCAGCGTCGGTGAGCGCCCACGACCTCTTCCACCTCCGGCGCCGCAGGCGGCGATGCTTCGTCTACAGCTGCCCGACGGGAACGTCCACCGGAACCCGCAGGAAGCCGGCGGTCGAGAAGTGATGGTCGAACGCGAAGGCATGGCGGAGCTTCTCCGCGCGCATGACGGCGAAGCTCGTCGCGTCGACGAAGCTGAAGTCTTGGTCGGCGTGCTGACGCAGCAGCCGGAACGCCCGTGCTTCGGTCTCCTGATCGACGAAGATGCGCTCGAGCCGCCGCGACTCCTCGAGGTGGTCGAGAAACCGAACCGCCGCGGCATGACCAGAGACCACGCGCAGGAGCGTGTAGGTCTCCCCGACGACGTGGTTCGTCGTGACCAGGGCGCAGGGCCGCGCGAGGAGAGCGCGCAATGTCCCCACGGCGCTGCCGTGCCACTCGTCGTCGGGTGCCTGCACCGCAAACCAGGCGCCGGTATCGACGAAGACCCGGCGCGGCTCCACTCTAGCGCCTGCTCTGCTCCCGCGCCGCACGTGCGAGGATCCGGTCGTGATCGCGCGCCCCGCGGCGGCCCCCTGCCTTCCCGGCTTGCCCGATCAACCCCAGCAGGGGCTCGCCTTGGTCGGCCTCGAGCCGAAACAGCAGGGCCACCGCACGGCGCACGAGGTTGGACTTCGATTCTCCACGGCTGCGGGCCAGCCGCTCCAGGGCGCGGTCCTCGTCCTCGGGCAGCAGAATCTGCACACGAGTCATAAGGTGTGTAACCTCGTACAAAACATACACACCCCTCCTCTGGTGGTCAACCCAGCATTTCCTGCGAACCGCACGGGGAGCCTCGCGAGCCCCCCGGTCGATATGGGGCAGGCCACTGACGCTGACGACCGTGCCGACCGGATGCGTCGGTTGCTCGCCTGCTCCGCAGACGCCGCCTCCCGGAGAGCCCGCTTCCTGTTGCCGGCTCTCGTCTCGGGGACGTTCCACAATCCCGAGCGCCTACCCGCCGTTGGCGGCGGGCACGAAGGTTCGGCAGGGCTCGCCGCGGAGCCCGGGACATGGCGGCAAAGCCGGCGGCGCGTGGACGCCGCGGAGGACGGCGAGCACGACGCGCGAGGGGTGCGCGCGGGTGCGCGCGACGTCGTTCGCGATCGCACCATGCGTGGCCGGCGTGTCGAAATCCCAGCGCGTGCGGTCGCCGCCGGGCGCCTCGAGGCTGAGCCGAATGCGCGAGCCCGCGCGAAAGACGTGCGCCACCGAGAACAGCTCCACCCGGACCCGCGTAAACCGCCCCACCGGCATCGGCCGCGCATCGCGCTCGAGGTGGGTCGGCCGCGGGTCGAGGACGGTCGAGGTCTTCCGGTCGAGCCGCCGGTGGCTCGCCCTGAGCCAGCCGTTCTGCACGTACGTCTCGAGGCCGTCGGGTCGGATCTCGCTCAGGGTCACTTGGAGATCGGCGTCCCGAGCGCTCGAGCGGAGCCAGAGATCGACGCTGCCCGGCCCCGCGATCACCGTGTCCCGGTCGAGCGGCGCCGTCGCGTAGGCGAGCGCCGTGCCGCCGGCCAGCGGCTCCCAATCGTACGGCGGGATGAGTTCCCACGACTGCTCCTGATCCTGCCCCGGGAGCGTCTGGGCCGGCCGCGCCTCCGGGTCCGGCCGATAGCTGTCGGCGCCGTCGTGGTCGCGTGGCCGCGTGCGGGTGAGCGTGCCGGCCGGGCCGAAGTACCACGCGCTCGGGCGCACCGTCCGGGCCGGCCACTGGCGCACCGCCAGCTCGAAGGTCGGCGCCGGCAGCCCCGGCACCGGCGAGCCGGCGCCGTTCTCCACGAGCACGCGGACGTGGGGATCCGCCTCGAACAGCCGCTTCGCCTCCTCCCGCGTGCCGACGTCCGCGAAGCGGTCGGCGGGCAGCGGCGGGGTGGGCGTCCCGGCCCCGAGGATCGTCGAGTAGATGATCGACGCGAGCGGCGCGAGGCGGCTCGGATCGGGCCGGCGTCCGGCGACGTAGAGGTCAAGGAAGGCGAGCCAGTTCCACAGCACCTCCGGATCGAGCGAGCTCGAGTGCACGCCGTTCGTCACCGTGATCTTCACGTCGCGACGGGTCGGCAGGCGCGACAGCATCGACGCGAAGTCGCCGCCGGTCTGCTCGTCCTGCCAGGCGCTCGCCAGGAATACCGGGACCTCGATCTTCGCGACCCAGTTGATCGGCGACCGGGCGGCCATCAGCTCGGGCACGTAGAAGGGATGCGTGCGGACGAACTCGATCGGGTCGAGGGTCTGCAGGCGCAGCCGCTGGTTCGCCAGGCAGGTCGTGTCGCCGTCGTTCACGCGCTTCACCGCATACGCCTGCCCGCCCTCGGGCGCGGGCTCGGAGTCGTGCAGGCGGTCGGTGAGCCACGTCTCGGCGAAGCCGGTGTTGAACATGCCGCCGGGATAGCCGGGCGCCCGGTAGATGTCGGCGATGACCGACAGCGGCGTGATGGCCGCCAGGTGCGGCGGACGGGCGCCGCCGACGAAGAGCTGGCTGATGCCGGAGAACGAGATGCCGGCCATGCCGACCTTGCCGCCCTGCACCCAGGGCTGCGCGGCGACGGTCTCGATGACGTCGTACCCATCGGCCGTCGTCGGCAGGTCGAAGAGGTCGAGCACGCCGCCCGAGCAGCCCGAGCCGCGCATGTTGACGGCCACGGTGGCGAAGCCGAGCACGCTCGTGAGGAGCGTGAGCGGCTGCGGATTGTCGGGATCCGCCGCGGCGTAGCCCGAGTACTCGACGAGCGTGGGGAACGGGCCGTCGGGCAGGTGCTTCCCGGCGGGCGCGCGTACCATCGCGGCGAGCAGCGTGCCGTCCCGCGCCTCGATGTACTGGAAGCCGTCGTGCAGCGTCTGCCGCGCGTAGAAGTCCGGGTGGGGTCGATCGTCGAGCCCGAGCACGGTGACGGGAGTCGGCGCGCTGTCGCCCGAGGCCGCGCGGACGGCATATCGGCCGGGCGCCAGGTCCCGAAAGACGAGGCTCCCGAAGCGATCGGTCGTCCCCTGCCCCCGCGTCGCGTGGTGCTCGTCCTCCAGCACGAGGGCGGCGCCCGGCGGCGCATCGGTCACCGCCACGAACCGGATGCCGCCCTGCAGGGTGAACGCGGTAGCGCGGGGCGTCCAGGCAACGGCGAGCGCGAGGGTGAGGACGACGACGGTCGAACGGTGGCTGGGCACGGGTGACCTCCGGCGCCCGCCATAGCCCGCGCGGCCGCCGACGGGCAAACGGCGCGGGCTCTCACTTCCCCTGCGTTCAATGGATGAACGCTGTGCGAGCTTCGCCCGCCGACTTACGACTCGACCGTCGTCGTCTCGCTCGCCGTGTTGTTGCTCGTGTCGGGGTCGACCGGCTCGACTGCGGCGACTGACGCCGTGTTGGTGACCGTGCCCTTCTTGCTCGGGCGGACGACGATCGTCACGATTGCGGATTCGCCGTCCCCAAGGTCCCCTAGCGCACAGCTGACGGCCGTCTTTTGTGCGCTGCAGCGCCCCTGGTTCGCCCTCGCGGACTTGAACCGAACGTTGCGGTCCAGCGTAGCTGAGCTTCGTATACGTGGGTATCTACTGGAACAACCATCACCACATGTTCCAGGTGGTCACGTTGGTGAATGGCGCTGTGTTATGGGCGAACCTGCATCTGTTGTTCTGGTTGTCGCTGCTGCCGTTTACCACCGGTTGGATGGGCGAGAACCACTTCGAGCGCTGGCCGACGATACTCTACGGCCTCAACCTGCTGTTCTGCGCCCTCGCGATTCGTCAGCATCATCGATCTCGCCTGTTTAGGGGAAGAACATGTGGCGAGCCATCGTCTCGGCCGGTTTATGTTCAGTGGAGGCTCTTGCGCCCCCGTCGACTACCCCTTGGGCGGCGGAACGTGGGTCAGCCACCAGTCAAACTTGGTCGAGCCGAGACGAGGATTGGGGCCTGGGACGAGCGACTGATCGTTGACCTTCACGCCGAAGTAGAGCGCGATCGGATCGACGATGATCTCACGGGGGTCCTTGTCGTAAGC
>Ga0209056_10005804_pt1 | contig 12828 bp, 15 predicted proteins | sample GraSoiAngelo_114_FD_185876 | JGI IMG/M metagenome (GOLD analysis project Ga0209056, IMG submission 185876) | Grasslands soil microbial communities from the Angelo Coastal Reserve, California, USA - 14_0903_13_40cm (SPAdes) (version 2) | ecosystem: Environmental > Terrestrial > Soil > Grasslands... | reverse complement strand
GAGCTACGCGACGCGCTGAAGGCCGAGATCCTCATGTTCAACGTCGAGTCGCGGAGCGAGCTCCGCGTGCTCGACGAGGTCGCGCGTGAGATGGGCGTGCGCGCGCCGGTCGCGCTCCGCGTGAACCCGGACGTCGACCCCCAGACGCATCCCTACATCGCCACCGGGCTCAAGACCTCCAAGTTCGGCATCCCGTACGCCGACGCCCTCCAGGTCTACGAAGAAGCCGCGGCGCTGAAGGGCCTGTCGGTCATCGGCGCCGACATGCACATCGGCTCGCAGCTCACCCAGGCCACGCCGGTCGCCGACGCCGTTGCGCGCGTGGTCGGGCTCGTGAAGAGCTTGCGCGAGCGTAGGATCGAGGTCCGGATGATCGACGTGGGGGGCGGCCTCGGCATCCGCTACCGCGACGAGACGCCGCCGACACAGGAGCAGTACGCGATGCTCCTGCTGCCCGCGCTCCGCGAGGTCGGCGTCACCGTCCTCCTGGAGCCCGGCCGGTCCATCGTCGGCAACGCCGGCGCGCTCCTCTCGCGCGTGCTGTATCGCAAGGACACCGGCACCAAGAAGTTCGTGGTGATCGACGCGGCCATGAACGATCTGATCCGGCCCTCGCTCTACGACGCGCACCACGACATCGTGCCCGTCGACGAGCGGCGCCGGTCGGCGCCCACCGAGAAGGTCGACGTGGTGGGGCCGATCTGCGAGTCGGGCGACTTCCTGGCCAAGGATCGCGAGCTGCCGAAGGTCGAGGAAGACGACCTCGTGGCGCTGATGAGCGCGGGCGCCTACGGGTTCGCGATGGCGTCCAACTACAACACGCGGCCGCGGGCCGCCGAAGTGCTCGTGGACGGCAGTCGCTACACGATCGTGCGCCGCCGGGAAACGTACGAGGACCTGGTGGCGGGGGAGACCACCCTATGAGCCAGACATTCCAGGGTTCGTTCGTCGCGATGGTCACGCCGTTCCGGGACGGCAAGGTCGACGAGGCGAAGCTCCGGGAGCTGGTCGAGTTCCACGTCACGCACGGGACCGACGGCCTCATTCCCTGCGGGACCACCGGCGAGTCCCCGACGCTGAGTCACGACGAGCACAAGCGAGTGGTCGAGACCGTCATCGAGGCCGCGCGCGGGCGGATCAAGGTCGTCGCCGGCACCGGCTCCAACTCGACGAGCGAGGCGATCGACCTCACGAAGCACGCGGAGCGCGCGGGCGCGAACGGCGCCCTGGTCGTCAACCCGTACTACAACAAGCCGACGCAGGAAGGGCTCTACCGCCACTACCGCGCGGTGGCCGAGTCGGTCACGATCCCGATCGTCGCCTACAACATCCAGAGCCGCACCGCGGTGAACGTGGAACCCGATACGCTCGCCCGTCTCGTCCGCGACGTCCGGAACATCGTCGGCGTGAAGGAGGCGTCCGGCTCGCTCGATCAGATGAGCCAGGTGATCCTGGCGTGCGGGCCCGACTTCTCGGTGCTTTCCGGCGACGACAACATCACCCTACCGCTGCTGGCCATCGGGGGCAGCGGCGTCATCTCGGTCATCGCGAACATCCTGCCGCGCGAGACATCCGACATGGTGCACGCGGCGCTCGACGGTGACTGGAAGCGGGCGCGCGATCTGCACTACCGGCTCTTCCCGCTCGCGCGGGCGGCGTTCCTCGAGACCAATCCCATCCCGATCAAAGAGGCGATGGCGATGGCCGGCATGATCGAGCCGGAGTTCCGGCTCCCGATGTGCCGCATGAGCGACGCCAATCGCGCGCAGCTTCGCGCGATCCTCAAGGCGTACGCCCTCGTCACGTAGCCGCACCCCATGATGGTTGCCGGCGGGGACACATCCCCGAGCGGGGGCGCGTCACCGCGCCCCACGGCCGATCTCGTCGTTGCCGGCGCGGCTGGGCGCATGGGCGGCCGCCTCATCGCGTGCCTGGCCGACACGCCGGAGCTCAGGCTGGTCGCCGCCCTCGAGGCGCCCGGCCACGCGTCGCTCGGGCGCGACGCCGGCGAGCTCGCGGGCGTGGGGAAGCTCGGCGTCGCCGTCGGCGACGACGCCGGCCTGGCGGTCACGCGCGACCGGATCCTGATCGAGTTCTCCGTGCCCGAGGCCTCGCTGGCGCACCTGCGGCTAGCCGCGCACAGTGGCGCCCGCGCGGTCATCGGCACCACCGGCTTCAGCGCGGCGCAGCGCGCCGAGATCGCCGATCTGGCCCGCCGAACCGCGATCTTGCTCTCGCCGAACATGTCGGTCGCGACGAACGTCGCGTTCAAGCTCCTCGCCAGCATGGCCCGGGCGCTCGGGGACGAGTACGACGTCGAGATCACCGAGACCCACCACCGCTTCAAGAAGGACGCGCCCAGCGGCACGGCGCTCCACATGGCCGAGATCGTCGCCGGCGCGCTAGGGCGCGACCTCGGTCGGGTGGCCGTCTACGGCCGCCAGGGAGTGCCGGGCGAACGGCCAAAGCAGGAGATCGGCATCCTCTCGCTGCGCTCGGGCGACGTCGTCGGCGAGCACACCGTCTCGTTCGGCACCCTGGGCGAGCGCATCGAGCTGGTGCTCAAGGCCCACAGCCGCGACACCTTCGCGCGGGGCGCGCTGCGGGGCGCCCGCTTCGTGGCCGGGCGCGCGCCGGGCCTTTATTCGATGGCGGACGTCCTCGGCCTGGCGTGAAGCGCCGCCATGCAGATCGTGCGCTTCAAGGTCGATGATCGGACGCGTTACGGTGTGCTCGAAGGGTCGAACGTCGTCGAGTACTCGGGCACGCCGTGGACCCTCTTCCGCCGAGGCCGCCGCCGGGTTCCCGTCAAGCACGCGGTGCTGCTCGCGCCGACCCTCCCGTCCAAGATCGTGGGGGTGTCGTTCAACTACCACGACCGCGCGGCGGAGCTGGGCCGGTCCGCGCCGGAGGAGGCCGGCTTCTTCTTGAAGCCGGCCAGCGCGCTCGTCGGACCGGACGATCCGATCATCTATCCGCCTGATAGCCGACGGGTCGAGCACCAGGCCGAGCTCGCCGTCGTCATCAAGCGCCGGTGCCGCAACGTGCATGCGCAGCGGGCGCGCGACTACGTGCTTCACCGCCCGCGATCTCGAAGCCCGGGGACAACCCATGCGCGCCAAGGGCTTCGACACCTTCTGTCCGATCGGGCCGTGCATCGCGACGGACATCGACCCCAACGCGGTGGCGATCGAGGCGTACGTCAACGGTGAGTTGCGTCAGGCGTCGTCGACGAAGGAGCTGGTCGTTCCGGTCGAGGAGATCGTGGCCAGTCTCACCCGGATCATGACGCTCTTGCCGGGCGACGTGATCGCGACTGGTACCCCGGCCGGCGCGGGCCCGCTCGAGCCGGGCGACCGGGTGGAGATCCGGATCGAGGGGATCGGAATTCTAAAAAACAGCGTCGTGAGGCTCTGATGGCCGACAAGCTCCTGCTCGAGGACGTGCGCTTCTACGGTCAGCACGGGCTGACGCGCGCCGAGCAGGTGGTGGGCGCCTGGTTCTCGGTCGACGTGGAGCTGGCGGTGGACCTCTCGTCCGCGATGGTATCGGACCAGGTGGCGGCGACCGTCGACTACGGTCTGGTGGCCAGGCGCATCGTCGAGATCGGCACCAAGAACCGCGTGAACCTGATCGAGCGACTGGCCGGCCTGATCGTGGAGGCAATGCTGCGCGAGTTCCCGGCGCAGCAGGTGCGCGTGCGCGTGCGGAAGCTCACGCCGCCGCTCGAAGGCCTCGTGGGCACGCCGGCGGTCGAGCTCGTGCGGCGCCGGTGATGGCGCGCGTCTATCTGTCGCTCGGCTCGAACGCCGGCGATCGGCTGGCCGTCCTGAAGGCCGCGGTGCAGCGGCTCCACGGGCTCGCGGCGGTCCGGTTCCTCGACGCATCGCCGCTCTACGACTCCGAGCCTTGGGAAATCGAGCCGGGCCGGAGCGCCGGCGAGCAGTCCTGGTACCTCAACTGCGTGGTCGCGGTCGAAACGACGCTGGCGCCGCGGGCGCTGCTGGCCGAGATGCAGACCATCGAGACCGCCCTCGGCCGGACGCGGCCGCCGGGGACGCCGGAGGCCCGGCGGTTCGCGGCCCGCACGCTCGACATCGACATCCTGTTCTACGCCGACCAGATCGTGAGCGCGGGCGACGACCTGCACATTCCCCACCTGCTCCTGGCCGAGCGCGGCTTCGTCCTGCGCCCGCTGGCGGATCTGGCGCCCGAGCTGGAGCACCCGGCGCTCTATCGCTCGGTGCGTGAGCTGCTGGCCGAGCTGGTCGACGAGCACGACGTGCGCCCGGGCGACTACCCGGCACGGTGGTTCGAGGATTGAGCGAGGCCGTGGCCTCCGACGACTTCCAGCGCGCGGCGCTCGAGCATCTCGACGCCCTCTACAATTTCGCGATGTACTTGACCCGGAATCCGCCGGAGGCGGACGACCTCGTCCAGGAAACGTATCTCCGGGCTTTCCGGTTTTCCCACCGCTTCCAGCCGGGAACCCACCTCCGGGCCTGGCTGTTTCAAATTCTGAGGAACACATTCTTGACGTTCTATCGGCTTCGCGAGCGGGAATCCGCGCTCGCCGAGGACGGCGTTCCCACCTGGGACGTTCCGATGTTTCACGACGCGCCCGAGGAATCGAGCGGGGCCGTGGAAGCCCACACCGACCTCGAGCGTGCGCTGCGGCGCCTTCCCGAAGAGTTCCGCACGGTGCTCCTGCTCGCCGAAGTCGAGGGTATGGCGCTCGAGGACGTCGCTCGCGTGCTGGCCTGTCCGGTCGGGACGGTCAAGTCGCGGATCTTCAGGGCCAAGGAGCGGTTGCGTGGGCTGCTGGGCGACTACAAGAAAGAATGACCACGCCTCCCTACGAGTCCGACGAGACCCTGGGCGCCCGCCTTCGCGCGGAGCTGTCGCGCCACGCAGCGCCCGCGCACGTGCGCGCCGCCGTCGCGCGGGCGTCCGCTCCCGCGCGACGCCCGACGCCGTGGCTGGCGCCCGTCCTGGCCGCGGCCGCCACCGCGCTGGTGCTCGGGCTCGTGTTCATGCCGATGCTGCCGCGGTTCGTCCACCCGACGGAGCAGCTCGTGCGCTCGGTCGTGGCCGAGCACACGCGCACGCTCATGTGGGGCTCCCGGCATTCGCAGGTCATCCCCGCGGCGCTCCCCTGGCTCACGCAAGAGTCGGGCATCGGTCTGCGGCAGGTCTTCGCCGGCGACGACACTCTGGTGTTCCTGGGCGCGGAGCCGGTGTACCTCGACGACCGCCGCGGGATGGCGCTCTACTACCGCGACGGCGACGGCCACCTGCTGACCTACGTCGTGCTGCCGTTCCCCGGCATGGCGATCCTCGACCGCTGGCGCGTTCCAATCGAGCGGGGTCAGAGCCGGTATCGCCCGGCGCTCCTGCGTGACGAAGGATTCTCGACCTGGGTGTGGCGGCAGGGCGACCTGGCGTGCTTCCTGGTGTCCGACATGGTCTCCGCGGAGGACGCGGAGCGCTTCAAGGACTACTTCGTCCGCGTCCGCCGCGCCACCGACCCCGTCCCGGCCCAGTAAGTCCGCGCTTCCGAGCGCCGGGGGCCAGGGGGGCCCTTCGAGGCCCCCTAGTGAACGCCGCCGCCGCCGTCAACGACGATGGTCTGGCCGGTGATGAAGTCGCTGTCGTCGGACGCGAGGAAGACCAGCGTCCCCACGACGTCGCCCGGCACCTCGGCGCGCTTCAGCATCCGCATGCGGACGTTCGCCTCGCGCCCTGTCTCCGGCATGTTCTTCTCGTTCTCGCCGCTCAGCGTGAACCCGGGAGCGATCGCGTTCACACGGATGCCGAAGTCCCCGAGCTCGCGGGCGAGCGAGCGCGTGAACCCGACCACCCCGCCCTTGGAGGTCGTGTAGTGGATGTAGTGCGGCACGCCCTTGAAGAACGTCCCTGACGCGATGTTGATGATCTTGCCCTTGCCCTGCGCCTTCATCGCCGGGAACACCGCCCGCGCGCACAGGAAGAGCCCGCGCAGGTTGACCGCCATGACCCGGTCCCACTCCTCGATCGGGATCTCCATGAACGGCCGGCGCTTGAGCGAGCCATAGAGCGCGGCGTTGTTCACCAGCACGTCGATGCGACCGAACTGGGCGAGCGTCTCGGTGGCCAGTCGCAGCGTGTCAGCCTCGCGCGACACGTCGCACTCGACCACCAGCGCCTGGGCGCCGAGGCCTTCGATCTCCTTGAGAGCGGGTTTGCCGTCGGCGACGTCCGCCACCACGACCTTGGCCCCCTCCGCGGCCACGGCCAGACCGTAGGCGCGCCCGATACCTCGGGCGCCGCCCGTGACGATGACGACCTTGTCTTTGAGCCGCATGTCCTACTTCAGCTCGAATGTCTTCACCCAGACGCCCGGCGAGCCCTTGGTGTGGCGCATGTGCGGCCGGATGCGCTCGGTCACGGGCGAGGCATCGCGCTGGGCGAGCCACTCGGCGCTCTCGGACACCTTGGGATGCTCGAACTCGTAGAGCGTGAGATACGTCGGCGAGCCGACCACCGCGCGATAGCGCCGGCCGCGGATCACGCCCGGCACCTTCTCGTAGTTCGGCACGTAGATCGTGTCGTACCAGTCGTTGAACGCCGCGTCGACCTCCGGCGGGACGTCCATGCGCCCGATCTGCAGCGCCGGGGCCATCCCGCTCGCCGCGGCCGCCGGCGAGAGCGCGCGCGGATGGATCAGCGTGTAAATATTGCGGATGAAATTGGTGCCGACGGCCTGCGGCCCCGTGCGCTGGGTCCACGGCGTCGGGTTGTTCGACACTTTCTTGTACGCCGCACTCTCCATCACCGCGGCGTTCTCGAGCTCGTAGATCGCCAGGTGCTTCGGCCCGCCCTTGACGGCCTCGTAGCGCGCGGCGTTCAGGAAGCCTGGAATCGAGAGCCGCTCGGCCAGGTGCTCCTCGTTGTACCAGCGGTTGAATTCCTTCTCTTTGTCCGACGGCACGTCGGTCCAGACCATCAAGAGCCCGGTGCCCTTCTTCGTCGTCATGGGGTGCTCCTTCTCATCGGCGAGGGGCGCAGACCCTGCTCGGCTCGCGTGGTGATCGGTGAAGCGTGGACACGAATAGCATTATCCCCCAACTGAACGGACGGCGCACTGGCCGCCGATCGCGCGTCGATGCGTATCGTCATAAACCGTCCGTCCCGTTCTACACAAAGCGCGCGCGCCCCAGCTTATGATGAGATGTGGCCCAGCCGCGGAGCCGCACCCTGCCCGACCTGCTCGACGAGATCACCGCCCGCGACCCTGCCCGCGAGTTCATCGTGGCCGGCCCCGAGCGCCTGAGCTACGGCGAGACGCGCGGCCGCGCCCGCCAGCTCGCGAAGGGGTTGCGGCGGCTCGGCGTGAAGCGCGGCGACAAGGTTGCCCTCTTGATGAGCAACCGTCCGGAGTGGCTGCTCGTCGACTTCGCGGTGACGATGCTCGGCGCCACCCTCGTACCGATCAGCACGTGGTCGCGGGCGCGCGAGCTCGCGTACGTCCTCGACCACTGCGACGCGACGACGCTGATCACGCTCGAGCGCTTCGGCGGCCAGGACTATCTCGCCATGCTGGCCGAGCTCGGCGGTCCAGGGTCGCAGCACCTCCCCACGCTCGGCCGCGTCGTCACCCTCGGACGCGAGCTGGGCGCGCTCTGGGACCTGGGCGCGACCGTCGACGACGCCGAGCTCGACGCCGCGCAGCGCGCCGTCACTCCCGACGACGTGGCCTGCATCCTCTACACGTCCGGCACGACGTCGACGCCCAAGGGCGTCCAGCTCCAGCATCGCGGGCTCGTCGAGAACATGTGGAACATCGGCGAGCGCCAGCACCTGACCGCCGACGACCGCATGTGGATGGGCATCTCGCTCTTCTGGAGCTTCGGCTGCGCGAACGCGCTGCTGGCCGTCATGACCCATGGCGGCACGATCGTGCTGCAGGAATCGCTCGACGCGGGCGCCGCCCTGGCGCTGATCGAGCGCGAGCGGTGCACGGTGTACTACGGCACGCCCAACATCGCGCTGGCGCTCACGGAGCATCCCGACCGGGCGCGGCGCGACCTTTCGTCGCTGCGGACGGGCGCCGCCATCGGTCCCCCGCCCGCGATGCGGATGGTGATGGAGCTCGGCGCCCGCGAGATCTGCAACGTGTACGGCCTGACCGAATGCTACGGCAACTGCACGGTCACCGACGCCCACGATCCCGCGGCCGTGCGTTGCGCGACGGTCGGCTATCCGCTGCCGGGCATGGAGCTCCGGATCGTCCATCGCGAGACGCGGCGTCCGCTGCCGGCGGGTGAGGTCGGGGAGATCCTGGTCCGCGGCTACCTGACGCCCGGCTACTACAAAGACCCGGAGAAGAACGCGGCGGCCTTCGACCGCGACGGCTTCCTGCTGACGGGCGATCTGGGCGCCATCGGGGACGACGGCCGGCTCCAGTTCCGCGGCCGCATCAAGGAGATGGTGAAGACCGGCGGCATCAACGTGGCGCCGCTCGAGATCGAGGAGGTCCTGCTCGGCCATCCCGCTGTCGAGCAGGCCTACGTGGTCGGGCTTCCCGATCCTCGCAAGGACGAGATCCTCGCCGCGGTGGTGGTGCTACGGGACGGCGCCGACGCCGGGCCCGACACGCTGCGGGCCTTCTGCAAAAACGCGCTGGCCGCCTTCAAGGTGCCGCAGGAGTTCCGCCTGCTGCGACGGGACGAGCTGCCCGTCACCGCCACCGGCAAGGTGCAGAAGTTCCGCCTGGCCGAGATGCTCGCCCGCGAGCGCGACGCCGCGGGCGCATGAGGAGCCCTCTCCCGAACGACTGGCGGCGCAACGTCTGGGCGCTCACGCTGACGGTCTTCGTGGCCTTCGTCGGCTTCCAGTTCTTCCCCCCGTTCCTGCCTCTCTACATCCGCGAGCTCGGCGTCACGGAGCCGTCGCGGATCGCGCTGTGGGCCGGCCTCATCGCGGCGGTCACGCCGGCGATGTCGGGGCTCCTGTCGCCCCTCTTCGGCCGCCTCGCCGATCGCTTCGGCCGCAAGATGATGCTGATCCGGTCGCTGATCGGCTTCGTCGTGATCGTGGCCCTGATGGGGCTCGTCACGTCGGTCTGGCAGCTCTTTCTCGCCCGCGCGCTCATGGGGCTCTTCGCCGGCTTCACGCCGATGGTGATCGCGCTCGCCAGCGTCTCGGCGCCGCGCGACAAGGTGCCGTCGGCCATCGGGCTCGTGCAATCCGCCCAGCTCCTGAGCGTCGCGGTGGGGCCGGCCATCGGCGGCTACGTCGCCTCGCACTTCGGGATCCGCTACGCGTTCTTCGCGACGGCGGGGCTCTGCGGGCTCGCGCTGATCGCGCTGATCGTCCTGTTCCAGGAAGTCTCCGACGTGGCCCCGGGCGCCGCCCGGGCGGCGACGCAGCTGCCGCTGCGGCGCGTGTTCGAGTATCCGCACTTCGGCGTGCTGGTCGGGCTCCTGCTGCTGGCCCAGTTCCTCGACCGGGGACTGGCGCTGCTGATCCCGCTGCAGGTCGCTCATCTGCCGGGCGTGCAGGCGATCGCTGCGGTCTCGGGCGCGATCATCTCGATCGGGGCGGTGGCGGCGACCACGTCGGCCAACGTCGCCGCGCGGCTCTCGCGCGACGTCCCCTCGGCCCGGCTGCTCCTGATCGGCCTGCTGATCGGCGGGCCGCTCTGCGCCGCGATGGCGCTGCCCCGCGAGTGGGTCGCGCTGCTCGTGCTGCGGACGCTCGTCGGGCTCTGTCTCGGCGCGGCGATCACGCTCACCTACGCGCTCGGCGCGATGGTCGTGCCCGCCGAGCATCGCGGCGCGGCGTTCGGCTGGCTCGGGATGGGGCTCCAGGTGGGCACCGCGGCGAGCCCGCTGGTGACCGGCGCCATCGCGGCCGTCAGCATCCCGAGCGCCTTCGTCTTCGACGGCGTGCTCGCCTGGGCCGCGGCCGCGCTCCTCGCCTTCGGCGCGCGCGGGCTCCGCTCGCGCCCGGCTCACTCGTAGCGGGGCCGGCGCTTCTCGCGAAACGCCGCAACGCCCTCCCGGAAGTGCGCGCTGGCCCGCACCCGGTCGCCGAGCTCCTGCTCCAGCGGCTCACGCGCGAGCGCGTGCTCGGCGATCGTCGCGCTGATCTGCTGCTTCACCGCCTGGACGGCCGACGGACTGTTGGCGGCGATCAGCTCGGCGGTCTCGAGCGCCCACGCCATGAGCGCGTCGGCCTCCACCACCCGGTTGACGAGCCCGAGGCGGGCGGCCTCGTGAGCGTCGACGAGCTTGCCGGTCAGCAGGAGGTCCATGGCGTGGACGTGGCCGATCTGCTGGACGAGCTTCACGGTCGCGCCGCCGAACGGGTAGACCGACCAGCGGACCTCCGGGAGCCCGAACCGGGCGTGCGGCGCCGCCGCGCGGACGTCGGTGGAGAGGAGCAGCTCCACGCCGCCGCCGACGCAGTCGCCGTTGACGGCTGCGACGATGGGCTTGGAGTACACGTGGTGCTTCAGCAGGGCGTGGTTGACGATGCGCGCGATGTCGGGCGACGCCGAGAGATCGCCGCTCATGTCGGCGCCGGCGCTGAAGGCGCGCTCGCCGGCACCGGTGAGCACGATGCAGCGGCAGCTCGCGCGCTCCAGCTCGTCCCAGCGCCGCCCGAGGTCTTCCATCATCGCGCGCGACATCGCATTGAGACGGGGCTGGTTGTCGATGGTCACGACGGCGACGTGTCGACCGTGCTCGCGAACCTTGATCTCCATCGATCAGCGCAGGTCCGGGACGACGACGACCTTGCCGTGGGCCTTGCGGTCGGTCAGGAGGCGGATCGCCTCGACGCTCCGCTCGAGCGGCAGGCGATGCGAGATGCATGGCCGGAGCTTGCCTTCCTCGTACCAGCGCAGCAGCTCGTCGACCGACCGGTGGAGCTTGTCCGGCGCGTTCCAGCGGAAGTAGCGCAGCGAGCAGCCGAGCGCCGCGCGGTTCTTCACCAGGAGCCGGTTCGCCGGGATCTGCTGCACGCCGCCGACGAAGCCGACGATCAGGATGCGGCCGCCCCAGCCGAGCGCGGACAGCGCCGCGTCGAAGAGATCGCCGCCGACCGGATCGAAGCACACGTCCGCGCCCTTGCTATCGGTCAGCGCCATCACCCGCTCGGTCAGGTTCTCGGTCGCGTAGTTGACGAGCGCGTCCGCGCCGTGCTCGCGGGCCACCGCTAGCTTCTCCGGCGTGCTGGCGCCCGCGATCACCCGCGCGCCCATGGCGTTGCCGATCTCGACCGCGGTGAGCCCGACGCCACCCGCGGCGCCCAGCACGAGCAGCGTCTCGCCGGCCTCGAGCCTCCCCTGCCAGCGGATGGCCACGTGGCTCGAAATGTACGCGACCGGAAACGCGCCCGCCTCCTCGAAGCTCATTCCGGACGGAATGGCGTACGTCTCGGACTCGGGCGCCACGGCCATCTCGGCGAGCCCGCCGTAGGCGAGAATCGCCATCACGCGGTCGCCGGGCTTCAGCCGCGTCACGCCCTGGCCGCACGCGGCGACGACGCCAGCCGTCTCGAGCCCCGGGCTGAACGGCGGATCCGGCTTCGTCTGGTAGCGCCCGGCGGTCATGAGCGCGTCCGCGTAGTTGACCGCCGTCGCCTTCACGGCGATCAGCACCTCGCCCGGCTTCGGCGTGGGCGCCGTGACCTCCTCGACCTTCAGGCCCTCGACGTCGCCGAACGCACGACAGATCACGGCCCGCATGCGCGTCATGGGCTCGTGGCCAGGTAGCGCGGCGGCCGGCGCGCCTTCGTCGCCTGCTCGAACGCGTAGGCGATCGTGAGCCCCCGCAAGAAATCTCTCCGCGTCGCGGTCATGAGGATCCTCCTGGCAGGCGATATTATCCGATGCGGCAGTCATCGGGAGGCTCGGACGGAAACCTCAGGGGATGGACTGGTGTTCCTGGCGGCGTTGACCATCGACGGCGCGTTGGCCGGCGTGATCTACGCGACGATCGCGCTGGCCTTCGTCGTCGTCTACAAGGCCTCCCGCACGATCAACTTCGCGCTCGGCGAGTGGGTCATGCTCGGCTCCCGCATGGTCGCCACCGGGCTCCACGCGTTCGGGCTCGGGCTGGGCGGGGCGCTCGGCCTGGCGATCGCGGGCATGGTGGCCGTCGCCCTGGGCTTCAATCGCCTGATCATGCGCCCGTTGATCGGCCGTCCGACGATCTCGCTGATCATGGTCACGATCGGCTTCGGCGCGCTCGTGCGCGGGGCGGCGACGCTCGGGTTCGGCGGCATTTCCCCGTCGATCGCGCTGCCGATCGGCCAGGACCCCATGACGGTGATGGGCGTGGCGGTCGCCCCCGCCAAGCTCATCGCCGCCGTGGCGGCGGTGGTGTCGATCGCCGCGGTGAGCTGGCTCTACCACGGCAGCCGCGTGGGCCTGGCGCTGCGCGCGCTCGCCGACGACCAGCAGGCGGCGACGGCGGTCGGGATCGATGCGCACCACTCATTGGCCATCGCGTGGGCGCTGCTGGGCGTCCTCTCGGTCCTCGCCGGGAGCCTGTGGACCGTCGTGGCCGGCGGCGGGTTCGGGATCGTGCTCGTCGGGCTCAAGGTCTTTCCCATCGTGATCATCGGCGGGCTGGACAGCATTCCCGGCACCGTCGTCGGCGCGCTCGCCGTCGGCGTGCTCGAGAGCCTCGCCGCCGGCTACGTCGATCCGGTGCTCGGCGGCGGCTTCAGCAACATCGCGTCGTACCTCGTGCTGATCGGCGTGCTCTTCGCGCGTCCCTACGGCCTCTTCGGGCAGGCGGATATCGAGCGCGTCTGAGCCTCCGAAATCGGTGGCCG
>Ga0209056_10005802_pt1 | contig 12831 bp, 10 predicted proteins | sample GraSoiAngelo_114_FD_185876 | JGI IMG/M metagenome (GOLD analysis project Ga0209056, IMG submission 185876) | Grasslands soil microbial communities from the Angelo Coastal Reserve, California, USA - 14_0903_13_40cm (SPAdes) (version 2) | ecosystem: Environmental > Terrestrial > Soil > Grasslands... | reverse complement strand
TTCCAGCGTCACTTCAACGGCGTCACGCGAAGACGTAGCACGAAAGACGTCCAGCAAAGACGTGAGCAGTGTCGCAAGCGCGTCCGGAGGCACGAGCGACGGCGTGCCGCCGCCGAGGTAGAGGGTTTCGAGGCCGAGGTCTTCGCTCTCCCCGGGCTTGCGCCCGGGGTCAGTCAGCCCGAGGAGAGTCACCTCCCGCAGGACGGCGTCCACATACTCCCGCGCCGGGATGCGCTTGCGTACGGCGATCGAGAAATCGCAGTAGGAGCAGCGGCGCTGGCAGAAGGGGACGTGGAGGTAGAGGTGGGGCATGGTGAAAACCTAGTGCGCAGTGCGGAACGCTCAAATGCGGAATGCGGAGTGCGGAATGCGGAATTGTAAGGGCAGGTCGTTCGCGGCACGACCCCCTACGTTGATATTCCGCATTCCGAAATCCGCATTCCGCATTTCGTTCATTCCGCATTCAGGTGAGCCCAAACACCATCCCCGGCCGTTGCTGGACCACCCCCCGCATCTCGAGCTCCGTCAACGCCGTCAGCACCGCGCTCGTGTCGGCCCCCGCACTGGCCACCAGCACGTCCACATGCCGCGGCTCCGAGCGCAGGGTGTCCCACAACGAGCGCTGCAACGCGCTCAGGTCTGGTGGTGGAATCCGTCCGGGTGGACCGACCCCGGCGCCATGCCCCGGGGAGACACCGGAGGCCTCTCGTTCCGCCCCGCCCTGAGCCGCCCCCGGCAGTCCCAGCTCCTCGAGGATGTCTCCCGCCGCGAGCGCCGGCTTCGCGCCCTGCTGGATCAGCTTGTTGCAGCCGAGCGACGTGGGGCTCGTGATCGGCCCGGGCACGGCGAGGACGGCGCGCCCCTGGTCGAGCGCGCAGTCGGCGGTGATCAGCGCACCCGACCCGGGCGCGGCTTCGATCACCACGGTCACCCCGGCGAGTCCGGAGATCAGACGATTGCGCCTGGGGAACGCGCCGGCGTGGGGTCGCTCCCCGGGCGGCAGCTCGGTGACCAGGCAGCCGCGGGCGACCATGCGCTCGTACAGCACGCGGTTCACGGCAGGGTAGATCACGCCGAATCCGTTCCCCAAGATCCCGACCGAGCCGCCGCCGGCGTCGAGAGCGGCCGCATGCGCGATCGCGTCGATGCCGCGCGCCATGCCGCTCACCACGACGACGCCCCCGCCGGCGACACCTGCGGCGAGCAGGCGCGCCGCTGCCGCGCCGTAGGGCGAGTGGTCGCGGCTGCCCACTATTCCCGCCGCCGGGCGGGCGAGCAGCGCCGTGTCACCCCAGGCGAAGAGCAGGGCGGGCGGATCGGGGACTTCGCTCAGCAGCGGCGGAAACGCAGGATCGTCGGGAAGCAGCACGCAGGCACCGAGGCGATCCAGCTGGTCGAGGATCTCATGGCCCGCTTGGGAGGAGGCAGCGCGGATCGCCGTGGCGGCGGCGCGGCTGAATCCGGGGAGCGCCGCGATCGCGCCGTGCGGGGCGCGCAGCGCCGCCGTGGCGCTCTCGAAGGCGGCGACGAGGGTGCGCAGCCGCGCGGCCCCGATCCCCGGGACCTGCGCGAGCGCCAGGTACGCTGCTACCTCGTCGCGACTCCGGCCCGGAGCGACTGCCATAGAGTCTCGAGCAGCTCCGGAACGCCCGCTCCGGTCACGGCGGAGATCGCGACCACCGGGGCGCCGGCCTGCGTACGGATCGTCGGGAGCCGGGAGCCGGGAGCGGGGAGCAGGTCGAGCTTCGTCAGCACGACCACGTGCGGCTTCGCCGCGAGCTCCGAGGAGTACGCCGCCGCTTCCCGCAGCAACAACTCGTAGGTCGCCTGCGGGTCCGGACTGTCCACGGGCACGAGCACCGCGACGAGCCGGGTGCGCTCCACGTGCTGCAGGAACTTGAGGCCCAACCCCTTCCCCAGGTGCGCGCCCTCGATGATGCCGGGAATATCCGCGGCGACGAGCGTCCGGTGGTCCGACAACGCCACCACGCCGAGGTGCGGCTCGAGCGTCGTGAAGGGATAGTCCGCGATCTTCGGGCGAGCGGCGGAAATCACGGAGAGCAGCGTGCTCTTACCCGCGTTCGGCTCGCCCAGGAGCCCGACGTCGGCGATCAGCTTGAGCACCAGCTCGAGCTGCCGTTCCTCGCCGTACTCGCCCGGCTCCCACTCGCGCGGGCTGCGATGTGTCGGGGTCGCGAAGCGCGCGTTGCCGCGGCCGCCGCGCCCGCCCTGCGCCACGAGCAGCGTGTCTCCGCCCGTGAGCACCTCGCCGATGAGCCCGCCCGTCGCGGCGTCGTGCACCTCGGTGCCGGGCGGGACCGGCAGATAGAGGTCCGTCCCCGACTTTCCGGTCATGTTCTTGCCCTTCCCGTGCTGCCCCCGCTCGGCCTTCCACTGGGTGCGGTAGCGGTAGTCGAGGAGCGTCGCGAGGTTCGAGTCGGCGCGCACGAACACACTGCCGCCCGCTCCGCCGTCGCCGCCATCGGGCCCGCCCTTGGGGACGAACTTTTCGCGGCGGAAGGAAGACGCCCCCGCACCCCCGGGGCCTCCGACAACATGTACAACAGCTCTGTCGATGAACATCCCCGCCCCTAATGCGGAGTGCGGAATGCGGACTGCGGAATTGAAGGGGGAGTTCTTCGCGCAGTCCGGATTGACGAGACGGCGATCGCGACGAGCTGCCCCGCCTCGTCTCGCAATGAGCCTACCCGGTCGGCGTCAGCGAACCCTCGTTCCGCGACGAGATCGAGCCAGAACTGCGCCTCATCTGCCTCCTCCTCGACTATCCCCATTTTCGCAGCAAACTCCCTTCGTGACCTGGCTCGGCAGGCAGAGCGGTAATTTGCTCCCACTGCGGTGCCAGCGCGAAGGAGCTGATTGCCTATGACGTCGGCGGCTCGACCGCGAGGAAGGTCTTCGACTAGCCGAATGATGGCCAATGCGAACAGCCGGGTACGAGCCTTCAGGCCGTCTCCGCGGCACGACCTCTCACTGACGTTCCGCATTCCGAATTCCGCATTCCGCATTAGAGCCTCCGTCCCTTCACATCCTCCCACTGCTCCCGCACCGTCCACCGCCGCTCGGCGTCGAGATCGCCATCGATCACCCCAAGAACGGCGTCGATCTCTACGGCCGACGCGCCCGTATTCAGCGCGCCCCGCAAGTGCGAATGCAGCTGCTCGGCGGTGCCGAGCACCGCGGTCGTTGCCACCGTGCACAGCTCGCGTCGCTTGAGATCGAGGCCCGGCCGACCGATCACCTTGCCGTACGCATCCACCAGCACCAGGTCTTCCAGCGCCGGGTGGAGCGCGCGCAGGTTCACGAGCAGCTTGTGATACGCCCGCCCGTACACCGCGCGACACACCGCCGCGCCGCGCGCCGCCCACGACTCCCAATCTGCGTGCGCGAGATCTTCCGCGCCGTCGCCCTCGACCGGCGCAGGCCCGCCCACGCCTCGCCACGCGCCGAACGCCACCAGCGCCAGTGGGTAGCCCACCACGAGCATGCTCTGCAGCAACAGCTCCTCGATCCACAGCCCCGGGACGCGCGCGTCGCGCGCCGCAGCAAACCGCGCGTTGAGCTCCGGCGCCTTCCCCCGGGCGACGGCCGCTGCCACGCGCACCAGCGCCGCGGTTTGGGCGTCCAGCGCCGGGGGGTTACGTTCGGTCATACTACTCGTCCCCCGTCCCTCGTCCCCCATCCTTTCATTGCTCCAGTCCTCCTTTTACACGCATCTCCCCCACCGTCTCGCCGCGGGTGTTCACGTTGGGTCGCGCGGCGAGCGAGGTCGGACGGGGCCGGAGGCCCAGCTCCTCGAGCACGGCCGCCATGGCGAGCGCCGAGGCGATCGCGTGCCCATCAGTCACCTTGAGCGCGACGCCGAGCCCTTCCTGGGGGAGCAGGGCGCAATACACGCCCTCGGCGCCGACCTTGGTAATCACGCGGCCCGGGTGCGCCCGCATCATCTCGGTACAGGGACGGCCCTCACCCGCGATCAGATCGGGGTGGCGGAGCATTGATTCGACAATGCGGAGTGCGGAATGCGGAATGCGGAATGTATCGGTCGGCTTCGTGTCGCGAACGGCCTCACCGGGCAATTCCGCATTCCGCATTCCGAATTCCGCATTCGCAAGCCTCGCATACGCCCACGCCATGTTTCTCAGCGGAAGCCCGAAGCACACCACCCCACATCCGTCCACCGCCGTCTTGATCTCAGCGACCGGCACATCGGTCCAGCGACTCACCTCCGCGAGGCAGCGTTGCTGCACGGGATGCTCCAGGCGCGTGTAGAACTCCGTCGGCCAGGCATGGTGGCGCGCCAGCGCGAGCATGCCCGCGTGCTTCCCCGAGCAGTTCGAGTAGGCAGCCGTAAGCCGCACGCCCCGAGTCTGGTAGTCTTGCGCCACCCGATCGGACAACGGCGGGTGCGGGCCGCATAGCAGGTCGCGCTCCGAGCACCCGATCTTGCCGAGCAGCTCGCGCACCCGAGCCACCTGTCCGGGCTCGCTCGAGTGCGACGCGCACGCGAGCGCCAGCTCCTCGCTCGTGAGGCCGAACCGCTCCGCGGCACCGTCCTCCACGAGCGGCAGCGCCTGGAACGGCTTCGCCGCCGAGCGCCAGAATGTCACGAGCTCCGGGTCGCCCGTTCGCGCGACGAGCCGGCCGGTCGCATCCACCGCTGCGACGTGGAGCTCGTGAACGGCCTCGACCCAACCACCCCGGCGCTGTTCGACCCTCACCGCTCGCTCCTTCCCACCCTTCCCCGGAGCGGGGAGCGGGGAGCGGTACCCTCTGGTGCAGGGGAAGGAACCGCTCCCTGGTCCCTGCTCCCTGCTCCCAGCGATAAGCCGATCCCCAGTAGCACGAGAACTCCTCCGAGCACCGCTGTCGGCGGGGGCACTTCGTGAATGGAAGGAACCAACCAGGCGATCACGCTCGCCCCCACCGGTTCTCCCAGCGCCGCGACGTTCACGGTCGTGGCGCGAAAGTGCCGGAGCGCGTAGTTCATCCCGGTGTGTCCGACCAGCATGGGTCCCGCCGCCATCGCACCGAACACCGTCCAGTCCCGGCCCGCGAATCCGACCAGGGGCATGCTGCGGGCCAATGCGAGCAGCGCGAGCGCCGCGGCGGCCACCGCATAGACACCGGTCGCGTAGCGCCAGATCCCGACCGTTTGGCGCACGTACCGCCCGATCACGTAGTAGCCCGCGCCGGTGACGGCACCGAGCAACGCGAGGACGTCACCGCCCAGGGCGCCCAGCGAGAGCCGTGCGTCGCCCAAACCGATGAGGCTCGCCCCGATCACGGCGAGCGCGATGCCCCAGGCTTCCGTGCGGGTCGGATGCTCGCGCAGCCACGCGGCCGCGAGGCCCCACGCGAAGACGGGCTTGAGCGACACGAGGAGAACCGAGCTGGCGACGGTCGTGAACCGGAGCGAGGCGATCCAGGACCAGAAGTGCAGCGCCAGGAGTAGACCAGACAGCGTCATCAACGGGAGCAGGGAGCGCGGAGCAGGGAGCAGAACGTGGCGCGTGACACTGCTCCCCGCTCCCTGCTCCCTGCTCCCTGCCAACACCGCCAGCCCTCCGGTTACGGGAAGAACCATCGCCAGCCGCCAGAACGCGATCGCCAGCGCCGGTGCTGTTGCGAACCGCACGATCGGCCCGGCGTACGTGGTGGCGAGCACCGCCACGATCAGCACCAGGAGGGGAGACATGGGCGCGAAACCTCACCCCCCTCCCCCCGCTCCGCAACCGGTTGCCCTCGCTCCGCGCCGCCCCCAAATTGCGCGCTCCATGCGCCTCCGGCTCGCGTTGCGCGTCGCGACATTGCTGCTCCTGAGCCCCGCCCTGACGGGCGGGGCCATGCTCGCGGGCCAAGAAGTGTCCCCCTACCTCCCGCTTGGGCACTGGGCCACTCCCTATCTCGAGCATCTGATCGCCCGCCGCGCGATCGCCGATCCGAGCCCCTTGAGCCGGCCGTTCGCGCAGGCCGACGTCGTGCGCGCCCTGTCCGCCGCCGACACCACCCGGCTCGGCGGCGCCGAGCGACAGGTGGTGCGCGCCATTCTCGCCGCCTTGGGACGCCCGCCCGCCGACGGCAAGCCGTGGGCGCGGGCAGACGGCCACGTGGCCGCGACGAGCGCGAGTCACGCGCGGCGTGACCCGCTGCGGGCCGCCGGACCGGGACACGCGACCGCCGCCGGCGGGCTCGCGATCCAGGCGCTGCTCGGCCCCGTTGCGGTCGTCACCCACCCGTACTTCGACACGCGACTCAAGTACGATCCGGATTACGACGGCAAGAAGGACCGCTTCATCGCGGGGCGGACCGCCGAGGCGTACGTGGACGCGCGGTGGCGGTTCGGCGAGCTGTTTTTCGGGTCGCTCGATCGCAACTGGGGACCGCCTGCGCTCGAAGGGCTGATCGTCAGCCCGAGCCCATACAGCTACGATCACCTCGCCCTGTCACTCGGCACCCGACGCATCCAGGTCCAGGGAATCGTGACCGAGTTGGACGACCTGGCCGACACTGCCGTCACGCCGACCCACCGTTTCTTCGTGGTCCATCGACTGCTGTGGCGACCCGGCGCCGCCACGACCCTCGGCTTCTGGGAAGGTGCGATCGCCGCGGGCCCCGCCCGGACGCTCGAGCCGTGGTTCGCGAACATCCTCAACGTCGGCCTGCTGGTCGAGTACGACCGCAACATCACGGTCAACAGCCTGCTCGGCGTGGACTTCGAGTCCCGGCTCGGCGGCGTGAAGCTGTTCGCGCAGGCGCTGCTCGACGACATTCAGGTCGACCGCCAAGCGGCGAGCGACAGCGAGCCCCCATCGTACGGCGTCACGCTTGGCGCGGAAACGGTGGTGCAGGGCGTGGTGATCACGGGCTTTTACACCCAGGTCGCGAACCTCACGTATCGGACGCCCAATCCCGCCGAGGCGGTGGAGAGCCGGCTGGTGGGCCTGGGTCGTAACTTCTCGGACTACGATCAGCTCACGCTGCGCGCGAGCCTGCTCGCCGGGCCCGGTGTGCTGGTTCAGCCCGAGGCGACGCTGCTGCGCCAAGGTGAAGGCGACTTCCGTCTTCCCTATCCACCGGTCGCGGCCTACGGGACGACGCCCACGCTGTTCGCGGGCGTGGTGGAGCGCACCGTGCGGCTTGCCGTGGGCGCCGCGTGGCAGCGCGGCGCGTGGGGATTGTCGGGCAACGGCGGCGTGCACGTCATTCGCAACGCCGGCCACGTGAGCGGCGCGAGTCAGACCAAGTGGATCGGAGCCTTGACGCTGGCCTATCGCTTTCATGTGGAAGGGGTGCTACCCTGAGCATCCCCACCCCCGAGCCCCGCGTCACGCGCGACCATCTCGAGCAGCTGTTCGGGAAGATGGCGACGGGTCGCGTCGTCGTCGTCGGTGACGCAATGCTCGACATCTATCTCGCGGGCGACGCGGAGCGGATCTCACCGGAAGCCCCCGTGCCGGTGGTGACCGTGCATACGCGGCGCTCCGCGCTGGGCGGCGCGGCCAACGTGGCCGCCAACGTCTCGGCGATCGGGGCCGAGTGCCGCCTCGTCGCGGTCATCGGAGACGATGCGCGGGGCGACTCGCTGCGCGCCGAGCTGGCCCAGAACCGGCTCGCCGACCGCCACATCGTCGTCGCCGCCGCGCGGCCCACGACCTCCAAGACGCGGGTCACCGCGCGCGGCCAGCAGGTCGTGCGGATCGACGAAGAAGTCGAGGACCTGATTGCACCGCGGGCCGAGAACCAGCTGCTCGGCCAGCTCGACGCGGCCATGGCGGACGCCGATGCGGTCCTGATCGAGGATTACAACAAGGGCACGCTCACGCCGGGCGTGATCGAGCGGGCCATGACCCTCGCCAAGAAACGGGGCATCCCCGTGATCGTGGACCCCAAGTTCAAGCACTTCTTCGCCTACCGGGGCGCGACGCTGTTCAAGCCCAACCGCCGGGAGCTCGAGCAGGCGATGGGCGCGACGCTCGACCTCGCGCACCCCGACGCCCTCCCCACCTCGCTCGACAAGCTCGGCGTGGACAACCTGCTCCTCACCCTCGGCGCCGAGGGGATGGTGCTCGTCACCAAAGACCGCCAGCTCACCCGCATCCCGACGATGGCCCGAGAGGTGTTCGATGTCTCCGGCGCGGGAGATACCGTGACGGCGTGGGTGGGGACAGCGCTCGCCGCCGGCGCCTCGGTGCGCGAGGCGGCGCAGGTGGCGAACTACGCCGCCGGCGTGGAGGTCGGGAAATCGGGTGTGGCCACCGTGTCGCCCGCCGAAGTGCTGGCGATGCACGAGGCGCATTATGACCAGCTGGGAAAACTGCGAAGGGGAGGGCTGCTCTGAGAGGGAGCAGGGAGCAGGGAGCCGGGAGCAGAACTGAAGCGGAGGGTCCTGCTCCCCGCTCCCTGCTCCCTGCTCCCTTTTTCAGCGCCAGCTCACCCCGACCCCGATCACTACGCCGTCTACGGTTTCCAGCCGCTTCCCGCCGCCGGGGACCGCGTGCAGGACCGCATGATCGATCCGGTAACCCACCCGGGCGTCGAGCGGTGACCGCCCCAGCCGGAGGATCATCCCGGCCTCGCCGCCCTGCGCGTGGTCGAACGACTCGGGCACATTGACGTCCGCCGCCACCACGCGCCACAGCTCCGCGTAGCCTCGCACCGTCGACCCGACGAACGCGGTCGCGGCACATGCCCGCAGCTCCCAGAAGAGCCACCGCTCCGTGCCCGCGGTCAGGGTGTACGCACGCGCGTGCGGTCCGGTCTCGAGCGTCAGCCAGTCGAGGGCGCGAACGCCGAGCAACACCGTGCCTTCCACCAGAGGGCGCGACGCCCCGAGCGCGCCGTCCGGATCGAGCGTCCCTTGCAGATAGCTCACGGTCAGCTTGAGCCGCCTGATCGCCAGCGCGCCCTGTCCCAGGAACGCGGGGCCGGCACCAATGAAAGGGCTCGTGCTCTGACTGCGCACCCGTGTCGTGACGACCGACCCGCTCAGAGTGGGGCGGAGCGTTTGCGCCCGAGCCTCCCCGGCGGCGAGCACGGCGGCCACGAGCGCGAGCCGGACGAGCCTGAGCCTCATGGTCCGCGCGGCTGAAGGGCAGTCGCCTGCCCCGCCCGGACCACCACCCGGACGTCGCGGCGGCGCCGGGCGTTCTCCGCGGTGGCGGCCTCCACCCGCCGCTGCCATGCGTCCCGCAGCGTTTGGTTGGCGCGCACGTTGGCCGCGAGCGGCCGGCCGGGCCGATGCAGGACGTAGCCGAGCAGGCCGGCGAGACCGATCGTTCCGGCCACGGCGATGCGCGGCCCGCTCGAAGCGTCCGTGCCGCCGACGAGTGCGGGGAGCGCCGCGACCGCGCTCGAAAGCACCACGCCACCCAGGAGCGCCCGCCTCGCCGTGCCGCTGTTCGCCCGCTCGGGCAGGAACTGGCTATCGGCGGGCGGGGGTGGCCACGGCAGCGTGTCCGGTCGGGACAACCGCAGGTCGAGCGGGACCTGGACGATGCCCGCCAGGTCGCCGGTCGGCGTGCGCGAGGCGACCCGCAGCAGGACGCGGTTCACCGGCGGTGGTGCTCCCGCCGCGTCCAGGCCGTCCCACGGCACCTTGAGGCTGTCCCCGATCGGGCCGGAGTACAGCGGGCGGAACGGCGCGCCGTCTTCGTACCGCAGCGTCACCTCCACGGTTTGGAACGAGCTAACGATGACCCAGATGCCGAAGGCGCCGGGGCCCGGCGCGATGGTCGTATCCCGCGGCACGGCGACGGTCACGGTCTTGGTCTGCAGGCGCACGCCGTCGAACAGGCTCGTCACCTCGGGCGGAAAGACGAGTCGGTCCGGGTGATACCGCGGGTCGAGCATCACGAGACGCCGGAACACGGCGGCGGCGGAGTCCCGCCGCCCGCGGAACAGCTCTGCGGCACCGAGGTACACGAGCCCCTGCGCGCGCGCCGCGGGCGGGGCGCCCGCCGCCGTCAGCTGGGCGAGATGGCGTCGCAGCGACCAGGCGGCGAGATCGAACTCGAGGTTCTTGTAGGCGCGCACCCCCGTAACGAAGAGACTGTCGGACGACTGGGCAGATGCGCTGCTCGGCACGGCGGCCAGCGCCCACGCGACCAGGCACAACCAGGCGACGAGACGCCCGCCCCTCACGGCTTGAGCTCTTGCAGGACGATGTCGGTGATGCGCAGATCCTGACCGGACGCGACCTTGATCGCGAGATCATAAGGCTGGTAGCCCTCTCGCACGACGCGCAGCTGGTGCGGACCGGCGGAGACCGGCACGTTGACCCGCGGCGTGTTGCCGATCAGCTCCCCGTCTACATACACCTGGCCCCAGGGCGTCGCGTTGATGAACAGGCGACCGGGGGCCGCAGCCGCTGTGCGGTCAGCCGCTCCGGGAATGTGGCGGGCCTGGCGAGGGGGGGGGGCGACGCTCGGGCGCCGCACGGGTGCCGCCGGCCGGACGGGCGTCCTGACCACCGGCGCCGGTCGCACCGCCGGCGCAGTGTCCGGGCGCACTCCCGCCCATTCAGCACTGGAGAAGGAATCCACCGGAGGCGGCAGATACCCCTCACCGGAGCCGGGCGTCTGGCTACGCCTCGAGCCGGAGCTCAGGAGCCACGGCGCCGCGACCGCTCCAAGCACGACCAGCGTCAACACACCGGCCGGAATCCACCGCCATCTGGATGGCTGCGGCGCAAACGCCGGGTCGTCCTCGTCGTCCTCGTCGTCATCGTTGACGAGCGGCGGCCGAGCGCCGCTCAGCGGCCGCGCCCCGGAGCCGCCGAGCGCTGCGACGAAGTCGCGCACGCTCGGGAAGCGCACCTCCGGCGTTGGGGTGAGCGCGCGCTGGAGCGCGCGGCCAATGTCCGGGGGGATGCGCGCGGGTGTCTTGACGAGACAGGCCTGCATCACGGCGGCGAGCGCGTGCTGGTCCGCCTCGGGGCCGCAGCGGCCCTCGGAGAGCTGCTCCGGCGCGCGGTACTTCGCCCGGCGCGCTTTCCCGCCGTCCCCGAGGAGGGCGCCGAGCCGCTCCAACACCCACGGAATCCAGAAATCGGTCACGTGGGCGTCGCCGGCGGCGTCGATCAGCACGTTGGCGGGCGTCAGGCCCGCGTGGACGATCCCGAGCAGGTGCGCGGCGTCGAGCGCGGTCGCGACCTGCCCCACGAGGCGCAGGCAGGCAGCGGGCTCCATCGGGTCGCTCGAGCGCAGCGCCTCGGCCAGGGATCGGCCCTCGACGTACTCCATGGAGCACCAGAAGAAGCGGTCGGTGGCGCCCGCGCTGTACAACGGCACGATGTGAGGGTGATCGAGGTCCGCGACGAGGGCGGCGGCCCGGTGGAACGCCTCCTCGGCCTCGGCACCCGCCACCGGAGCGCGCGGGATCAGCTTCAGCGCGACCGGCTGACCGAACTCCAGGTCCCGCGCGAGGAACACGACGGACGCGGGCCCCCGCCGGTGTACGGTATCGAGCTCGAACAACCCGCGTAGGTCTTCGCGCGCCGCGGCGTCGACCGGGTCGTGTCCGCCGTGAGGTGTGTCGACGGATGTCATGGGAGCGGGACCCCAGTGATGTTAAACGAGGAGCTCGTTGCGCCGGTCAGAGAACCCGAACTCGCATCCAGCCGGTACGGGATGAGCGTGCTGGGGAGATTGATGCTCAAGTCGGGGAAGGTCGCGAGGCCCCCGATGGCATTGACGGGGGTCGTCCCGGAGAGCCTGGCCAATGGCGTGCCACTGCCAGGGGTGATCACGAGCGCGATCGACCCCGTGAAGGTCGTCGTCGCATTCCCGAACTCATCCTGCGCCGCGACGACCACCGCTGGCGTGATGAATGCTCCTGTTTCCGCGTCGCTCGGCTGTCCAGCGAACGACAACTGCGCCGACGGGCCCGGTTCGACATCCACGGTCGCGGTCCCATTGATCGGCACGGTCGTATTCACCGTCGCCGTAACCGTCTTGGTGCCGACGAGCGTTGAGCTCATCGTTCCTTCTATCTGCCCGTTCGTGCCCGTCGTTCCTGATGGCTGAGTGAAGTTAGTCCCCGCGCCGGGTGACGCCAGGGTTACCGTCGCCCCCTCCACGGGATTGTCGAAGGCGTCACGCACCGTCACCGTGATCGTCGAGAAGCTCGCGCCGCTGCTCGCCGTAATCGGGCTCGGCGCCGCCGTGACCGATGATTGACTCGAGCTCGGCGCCCCCGGCGTGCCGGTCGCCGTGAAGAGCACCGGGCTCCCGCTGATGTTACCAGGCGACGGGGTGGCTGTAAGCGTGTTCGGTCCGGCGATCGTGCTGAGGGTCCAGGATGTTACAGTTGCGATTCCGTCTACCCCGGTCGGAGTCGGCGTGGTGGGGTCGACGGTCCCGCTGTTCGCACCGGTCGCAAACGTCACCTCGACACCCGGCACCGGATTGCCGCTCGCGTCCCGCACGATCACCGAGGGACGTGAGGCAACCGCGGTCCCCGCGGGTGCTGACTGGATGGTCAGGCTGTTGCTCGCGATCGATGCCGGCTGGCCCGCGGTAAGCGTGATCGTTCCGGACACCGCGCTCGCCAAGCCAGTGGCCTCGAAGCTGAGCGTGTAGCTCCCAGTCGGTCCGCTGATCGCCAGACCGTTGAACGTCGCGGCCCCGCTCGCCAGCGTCGTGGCCGTCGCATTGCTCAGCGTGGCCCCCGCCGGCCCCGAGGCGATCACCGCGGTCACTTGAACGCCCGCCCCACCGGCAGGGTTGCCTGCCGCATCCCGGACCTGGATCACCGGCTGCTGGGCGAACGCGGCCCCGCTCGCCGCCGTCGGCGAGGGCTCGGTCGTGATCG
>Ga0209056_10005801_pt1 | contig 12832 bp, 12 predicted proteins | sample GraSoiAngelo_114_FD_185876 | JGI IMG/M metagenome (GOLD analysis project Ga0209056, IMG submission 185876) | Grasslands soil microbial communities from the Angelo Coastal Reserve, California, USA - 14_0903_13_40cm (SPAdes) (version 2) | ecosystem: Environmental > Terrestrial > Soil > Grasslands... | reverse complement strand
TGCGGCCGGATGCCACAGTGCTCGATCTTTGCTGCGGGACGGGAGACCTTGGGATGGCCCTTGCGGAGGCGGGACGCGCTCGCGTGATTGGCGTGGATTTTGCCCACGCTATGCTGCTTCTCGCGCGCGAAAAGAGCGCGGGAGAGGGGCGCGCGCCGTCTGCGTATTTTGAAGCCGATGCGCTGCGTTTGCCCTTTGCCGATTCCTCGTTCGATCTTGTGACGAGCGCATTCGGTTTTCGCAACCTGGCCAACTACGCGGCGGGATTGCGCGAAACTCTCCGCGTGCTGAAACCGGGCGGGTTGCTGGCGATTCTGGAGTTCACCGAACCGCGCGATGGATTTTTTGGGACGATCTATCGCTGGTACCTGCATCGCGTGCTACCGCGCGTAGGCCGCGCGATTTCGGGAGACGCATCGGCCTATTCGTATTTGCCTGCGTCGGTATCGCGCTTTTTCCTTCCGGAAGAACTCGTCGAACTGATGCGCCGGGTCGGTTATCGGCAGGCGAAGTATGAAATGTGGACGGGCGGGACCGTGGCGTTGCACACGGGCCAGCGTTGCGGCTAGTGCCGTTCCAACTTGTTGAGGCAAAGTCCCCGCTTGGAAACCGCCGGGAATGGGGTTGTTTTCCGCGTACGAATCTAGCGGAGAATAGTTGGAACGGCACTAGGTATCCAGGCCGAGAGCGCGCATTTTGCTGAGCAGCGTTTTGGAAGATACACCGAGTTTCTCCGCGGCGCGCGTCTTGTTCCACTGGCAATCGCGGAGGGCCTGTTCGAGCAACACGCGTTCCACGTGGCTGATAGCGCGCTCGGTGACCTCGTGCAAAGAACCTTCCCACTGGAATTCCCCGGGCAGCATGCCTTCGGGCAGGCTGCTGACGGCGGGACGCGCCACGGGCAACTGCAGAGCGCTCGCGGAAATCTCCGACCCGTTGGACAGGATCGCCGCGCGCTCCATGGTGTTCTGTAGTTCTCGGACGTTGCCGGGCCAGGGGTAATTGAGCAAGCGTTCGCGAGCCGCGGGCGCGAGCCGCAGCCCAGTCTTCCTGAACTCGCGGCTGAATTTGTCCAGGAAATGATCGGCGAGGAGCAAGACGTCGTCCCCGCGCTCGCGAAGCGGAGGAATGGTGATGGGCACGGCAGAAACGCGGAAGTACAAATCTTCCCGAAAGACTTTTACTTCGACGGCCCGGCGCAGATCGCGATTCGTGGCCACAACGATGCGGGCGTCCACTTCGACTAACTGTGTCCCGCCGACGCGGTCGAAACGTTTCTCCTCGAGCACGCGCAGAAGTTTCGCTTGGCTGGGAAGCGGAAGTTCTGCGATTTCATCCAGAAACAATGTTCCGCGATGGGCCAGATCAAGCTTTCCAATTTTGCGCGCCCCGGCTCCGGTGAAGGCGCCGCGCTCGTGGCCGAACAGCTCGTTTTCCACCAGGCCCTCGGGGATGGCGGCGCAATTCAGCGCGACAAAGGGATGATCGCGGCGCTGCGACAAGTGATGAATGGCGCGAGCGAAAAGCTCCTTGCCCGTGCCGCTTTCGCCGAGGAGCAGAACGGTGGAATCGGTGATGGCAACGCGCTGAATTTGCTGGCCGGCTTCACGGATGGAGGCGTGTTCCCCGATGATGCGCGGAAGCCCGTAGCGTGCGGTGTATTCCTCGCGCAAGAGCAAGTTCTCGCGAAGCAGTTCCTGCTCGCGGGCTGCGCGCTGGACAAGCAGCTTCAGGTGATCGAGATCGATTGGCTTTTGAAGAAAGTCGAATGCGCCTTCCTTCATGGCTGTAACCGCCTCGTCGATGGAGCCGTATGCGGTGAGGAGAAGGACGGGTATCGTAGCGTCGGCTTGCTTGGTCTCGCGCAGGACGTCGAGGCCGGACGCGCCGGGCATCTTGAGGTCCGAGAGGACAAGAAGGTAGCGCCGCTGGCGGATTTTTTGAATCGCCGCCGAACCGTCGGCGGCTTCGTCCACGTCATAGCCGAAGCGTTCGAGCGCCTTGCGGAGCATGCCGCGAAGCTCGCTTTTGTCTTCGACGAGGAGCAAAGGTTCCATTCGAATCGTTTCTACCACGAATCGAACGGGGAGCACGGAAAAGGCGCAGGCCGTGTGCGGAGAAGGGAAGCATGTTTCATAGCGGATACACACCTCGGCCCTGGATGTGGCTCTCTGCTGGCAGGAGACGCCCAGCGCGGGCAGATATCTTGCCTGGCGTGAAGATCAGCGAGACCAGCCGATGTCGCCGCCGGCCCTTTTCAGCTCGACCTCCATATCGTCGAGCTTCTGCTTGAGCGCCGCGATCTCTTTTTTCTTCTCATTGATCTTGGCTTGCTTGTCGTTCACTTCGGTGCGCTTGAGCTGCTCGTTCATGGCTTTCGTGGGGTCGGAATAATACTGAATCTGGCTTTGATCGCGTTCGCGCTGGAGAATGTCAAGCTCCTTTTCGGCGCGCGCCAAAGCGTCACGCGCATCCTTGAACCGTTGGCGCCAGTAAGTCTCGTCCTTCTTATCTTCGGCTGGAGCAGTGGCGCCCTTGGCGGCCGGACCCTTATCCTTCTGGCCCTCCGCCGCGGCGCCGGACTGGGCTGGCTGGCCAGTGACCTGGACTTCTGGCGTCAGCGATCGCGGAGGGGCTGCGAGATCGTCGTTGGTATAAACCTTGCCTTCCTTTTTGGCCGTTTTCTTCTGTTCGCGCGTTTTGCGCGCCGCGTCGGCGACGGATTCTTGCGATTGCTCCTGGGCAATGAGAGGCGGCGCGGCCAGCCCAGCGACGCACAGCATCGCGCCCAGGGTGAATGCGGACAATCTTCGCATAAACACCTTCCTTGCCGGAGCAAGCCAGCCCGGGAACCCCGACACTTGGTTAGATGCGGTCTTGCTTCGATTCTATCGCTTCGGCGACCACTTGGGAAATAGGCAGCGTAACGGTAAACTCCGCGCCGCCTTCGGGGCGATTGCGCGCCTCCACTCGCCCGCCATGCTGGAGAATGATCTTCTGTACGACGGGCAGCCCCAGGCCGGTGCCGTGGGCCTTGGTCGTGAAAAAGGGGCGAAACATTTTCTCCAGCGCAGCCGCGGAAATGCCTGGGCCGCTGTCGACCACGCGAATCTGCTGCACCTCATTGTTTCCGATTGCTTCGACGCTGCCCAAAATGAAAACTCGCCCGGTTCCCGGGGCATCACTCGCGGCCTCGGCGGCGTTGCGAGCGATGTTCAGAATTGCCTGTCGAAGCAGGCCTTCATCGCCGGAAACTTGTCCGAAGCGTCCCTCCGCTGTGACCTTCACGCCGGGAATAGCTTCCTGTAATTCGCCGATCACGCGCTCGACGAGCGGCTGCAAGTCTACCGACTCGTCGGAGATGTCGAGCGGCTTGGCGTACTTCAGGAATTCCGTGACGACGTGCGTGATTGTGCGGGTTTGTTCGAGGATGTGTTCGGCGTAATCGGATGATTCGCGTGGGTTGGGTTCCCCGCGAATCATCTGCGCGTATCCGGAAATTGTGGCGAGTGCGTTTTTGAATTCGTGGGCCATGCCGGCAGAAAGCTCGCCGAGCAAGGCGAGGTTTTCCTTGAGCTGGATCTCTTGCTGGAGCGCGGTGAGCTCGGTCAGGTCGCTGAGCAGACAGATGGCGCCCGTGATTTTGTCGCCGGGGCGGCGGACGGGCGAGATGGTTATGCCGAGGAGGCGCACGTCTGCGCCGGGAGTAACATGCTGCACCTCTTCGCGGCGGAATACTTTTCCGCTTGCGAGGCATTCGCTGAGCAGACGCGTGAGACCCGAAGTCTCGCCGAGCGCCTCGCTGAAGCGGCGGAAAGCCAGGCCGCGCATTCCGAGAGTCTGCTCGGCGGCAGGATTTGCGTTGCTGATGATGCCGGAGCTATTCACGAGGAGCAGTCCCGCCGGCATATTGCGCGTCACTTCCTCGCTTACGCGCTCCGTGTGTTCGGCGCGCTCTTTCTCCGCGCGGTGAAGCCGCTCGAGTTCTCTCTCCTGCTCGCGCAGCTTTTGGATTACGCCTTGCATCGAGGCGGCCATGAAGGCCGATGGGTTTTCCGTGTGACGCGCGGATTCGGCCGGGGCGCTTTCGTCAGCGTGCTGTTGCCCGATGAACCGCCGCCGCAGATACTTCACGAGAAAAATCCCTGCGCCGAGGACGAGGAGAGCGACCACAACAGTGATGCCCAGGAGCCGGGACGGCTCCATCTGCGGTTGAGCAAGCATTATTCCGAGAAGCACGATCGCAGCTCCTGGTCAGCGCAGCGCCGAGAAACGTTGCACGAGGGGCGGCTGCAGCAAGAAGACGACGAGCAGTCCTGCGACGCCCAGAAAGGTGCCCAGGGGGAGCTGGTATTGGCTCGCGAGCACGCAGCGCAGCGAAGAGACGGTCCCTAATCCGCGGCGGTTCGCTCGCAGGGCCACCTGCCGCTTCCAGCCCATTGCGTACAGAGCGAGAACAACGCCGATGCCGATGAAGCTTCCGAGCAAAGTGCCCAGGAGAATGGTCAGGAACGTCAATTGCACGCCGAGGAACGCGCCTGCCATGGCCATCATCTTCACGTCGCCGAGGCCCATGCCTTCACGCCCGCGCACGCGTTTGTAGATGGCGCCCGCGGCCCAGAGGAGCAGGCTGCCGAAGGCCGCGCCGAGCAGGGCGTTCAGCACGCCGAGCACAACTTCGGGAAAAGGGCGTTGCCAAATCCGCGTGAGCAACCAGAGCGCAGCGTCGCCGTGGACAAAGCCGCCGGGCGGCTGGCCGTTTCCGTCGGGCGGCGGCGCGACCGCGCTGAAAACCAGCCCCATGCCGAAACCCGGCCACGTGACCGCGTCGGGCAGCAACCGCGTGCGGTAGTCGGTGACGGTCAGCACGATCAGCAAGCAGGCGAAGAGGAGCCACTTGAACGTGGGAATGCTTACACCGAAAACTTCATAGCAGGCGACGAAGACGAAGCCAGTGAGCAGCTCAACCGCCGGATACATCGCGGAGATCTTTGCACCGCACAAGCGGCATTTGCCGCCCAGGAGGAGCCAGCTCAGAACGGGAATATTGTCGTAAGGCCTGATCGGCTTATTACATGCCGGACAGTGTGACGCGGGCGTAACGATCGACAGACCTTCCGGGATGCGCAATATGCACACGTTCAGGAAGCTGCCGACGATCAAGCCGAGGACTAGGAAAGTGGCAGTAACCACAATTTCACTGTGCCACAGCTACGGAAGTGCCTCAAGAAACGGCCGATGGAGCGTGTCGCATGGCTAACAGGGAGCGTTGCCTTTAGAAGGCTGCTGAAAAAGTCTCCGGCATGTCATTCCGAGCTGTAGCTCAGGCCTTCAGGCCTGGGGAATCTGCTTTCCGCCAAAATCCAAGAAAAAAGCAGATTCCTCGGGCAAAAACCGCCCTCGGAATGACAATTTCGGGTGTTTTTCAGCACCCTGTTAGGCCGTGCCACAATACCTATGATCCTGCCTCTTTTGTGCAGGCCGAAGCTTTGCCCTCGGTTTGCGGCCTCGCTTAGGCTTCGCTATATTGGAAAATTTGACGCCTATGCGCTGGCTCGAACAGAAAGTACGCCGTTACGAAGTCCGCCGCTGGACAACGGACAATAATCGCAAGGTGCGCCCGTTCGCATGGGGCTTGGAGCACATTGGCGGTCACGCGGACGACCCCGAACCGCGCCGCTTCCTGCACGGATGGGCGCAGAGATCCATCGAAAACAGCAGCGAGTGGTACGCGGCCGCTCCGGCGCACGATTACCAGCTTGACCGCGAAAACGTTCTTACGTTCACCAGTTCCGTGCGCTCGCCGTGGCCAGAGAACAACACGGTGCATGCGCAGTATTTCCCGGCGCGCAGGGCCGGCCCGGCGGTCGTCGTTCTTCCCAACTGGAATGCGAAGTGGCGCGGGCAGCGGAGGCTGTGCCAGTGGCTCCAGTTGCTGGGCATCACCGTGTTGCGCATGAGCATGCCGTACCACGACCGCCGCATGGCCTCGGGCCACGAACGCGCTGACCAGCTCGTCGGCACGAACATCGGCCTTACGCTCCAGGCAAATCAGCAGGCCGTGAGAGATGCGCGGCAATGCCTGCGCTGGTTGGAGCAGCAGGGCTACACGCGGCTCGGGATTCTCGGGACAAGCATCGGGTCGTCCATCGGCTATATCGCGATGGTGCATGACGCAGCCGTACGCGCGAGCGGCTTCTTTCATGTTTCGACGTACTTCGCCGATGTCGTCAAGGCAGGCATGACGACGAGTCACGTGTGGGAGGGGCTGCGGGACGGCGTGAAAGTGGAGGAGCTGCGCGAATTCTGGGCGCCGATCAGTCCCATGCCTTACGTCGAGCGCGGGATGGGGGCAGGAAAAAACTGCTTCCTGGTGTACGGCAAATACGACCCGACGTTTCTGCCGGAGTTTACCGCCGACATGCTGGCTGCGCTGCGGAAGAATGGCTGTGAGCCTCAGACGCTCGAATTGCACTGCGGACACTATTCGCTCGACTTGCCGCCATTCAGCTACGTCGCTGGCATGCGGATGGGGGCGTTTCTTGTCCAGGCTCTCGGCTGACGCCGAGCCATTTTCCCGGTAGGATGTCTGCGTGGAAACAACATTGTTCCTCGAAGTTTTCGGTCCGTTCATCCTGGTAGGCACGATCTATACGCTTGTGCTCATGTTTCTACGTTGGCGGAGGGGACAGGTTGAGCCGACGAAGAACGCTTCCGATGAGGAGTCGCCGGAATCAGACCAGCCCGAAGATCGTGAGAACTAGTGCCGTTCCAACTTCTTCCACCACAGTATCAGGAGATAGTCTTCCCGGACTCGGTGAGCCAATGCCAATTGAGCGTTCGGCCCGAATAGTTGGAACGGCACTAGCGAAGGATGTCGGCCACCTCTGACCGTGCGATGGTTTCCGCGATGGCCTCAATGTCGGTTGCGAGCGGCCGGTCACCGCTGAGTTTGGGCGATTTCGAACGCACCAGGTCATACGCCTTCTTCGCAAGCTGGCCGGTCTGCAAGGGCGCGAGGAATTCGATGCCCTGAGACGCGCAGAGAAGCTCGATCGCGAGCGTGCGGCGAAGATTCGCGATCATGCGTTCCAGACGCCGCGCCGCACCCATTCCCATCGAGACGTAATCTTCCTGATTGCCGGAAGTGGAAATCGAATCCACTGAGTGCGGTGCGGCGAGAGTCTTATTTTCGCTCGTCAGCGCCGCCGCAACCACCTGCGCGAGCATGAAGCCGGAATTGAGCCCCGGCTCGGGCGCGAGAAAAGCCGGCAGCATGCTGGTCAACGGATTTGTCATCTGCTCGATGCGGCGTTCGGAAATGCCGCCGAGCGTGGCGAGTGCTATGGCGATCTGGTCGGCCGCCATGGCCAGCGGCTGCCCGTGAAAATTTCCTCCGCTCAGGATGTCGCCCTCGCCGGATTTTGCGTCACGCACGAAGACAAGCGGATTGTCGGTGGCGCTGTTGAGTTCGACTTGCGCTACGGCGCGAGCCTGGGCCAGCGCATCGCGCACGGCGCCATGCACCTGGGGTGCGCAGCGCAAACTGTACGCATCCTGCACGCGTGGATCTTTCGCCGCCGCGCGATGTGATTCCCGAATCTGGCTCCCCTTGTTGAGACGCGAAAGATTCCGCGCCGTTGTGACCGCGCCGGCAAAGGGCCGCGCGGCGGTGATGCGCGAATCGAAAGCGTTCGGACTGCCGCGCAAAGCGTCGAGCGAGAGCGCGGCGGCAACGTCGGCCGTATCCGCAAGAATTTCCGCCTCCCGCAGGGCGAGGCTCACAAGAGCGAGCATTCCCTGCGTGCCATTCAGAAGAGAAAGGCCTTCCTTTGCTTCAAGGGCAACGGGGGCGATGCCCGCGCGGCGCAGGGCTTCGGCGCCGGGCAGCGTCTCTCCCTTAAGGTGGGCTCGGCCCTCTCCGATGACGACTTGGGCGAGATGCGCAAGCGGGGCGAGATCACCGGACGCGCCTACCGAACCCTGCGACGGAGTCACCGGAAACACTCTGGCGTTGAGCATGGCGCAGAGAGTCTCGACCACGATTGGTCGGATGCCGCTGAATCCCTTAGCCAGGGCGTTGGCCCGCAGCAGAATCATCGCGCGCGTCTCTGGTTCGCTGAGGGGCTCGCCGACGCCGCATGCGTGCGAGCGCACGAGGTTCACCTGGAGCTGGCGCACCTGCTCCGCCGAGATGCGCACGGAGGCGAGCTTCCCGAAGCCCGTGTTGATGCCGTAAGCCGTTTGGCCGGAGGCCAGAAGCTGCTCGACCACCGCGCGGGAGTCTTGCATGCGCGCGCGAGCCTCCGGCGCCAGCGAAGCCGTCTCCCCGCTCAGCGCCACGCGATAGAGCTCCTCAAAGGTCAGAGTGTTGCCTGTGATGGAAATGGCCATCAAACGCTCCGCTGGCTGGCGTCCAGCGCGGGAGTCGTCAGCGTACTGCGATATTTGGCCGGCAGCGACCTCGGGCGGCCATCGCGCCCGCAGATGACATGCGTCGTCTCGCCGGTGGCGAGCAAACGGTCGGTTTCCGCGTGAAAGACTTCGTATGCGAATTTGATGACGCGGCTACGGCCGTCCGCAATGCGTGTGCGCACGCGAAGCACCTCATCGTATCGCGCAGGATGATGATAGCGGCAGTGTGCTTCGGCGACGACAATGTGGCAGTCGTCCTCGACTTCCATTTTCTTGTATTCAATCCCCAGCGAGCGGATCAGTTCCACGCGCCCGACCTCGAACCAGATGAAGTAATTCGAGTGATAGACCACTCCCATCTGGTCGGTTTCCGCGTAGCGGACGCGCACGGTCGTGTCGTGAAAGGGAATTGTGCCCATCGCTCGGAATATTCTCAGGATTCGCCGCGCCACACAGGCTTGCGTTTTTCGAGAAACGAGGCCAGCCCTTCACGAAAGTCGGGCGTGCAGCGGATGCGCGCGTTCTCCAGGATGGCCCGCTCCAGGTCGTGATCCACGCTCGACGCCACTGCAGAGGTCAACAGATGCTTCGCGCGGGTGAGGCTGCTGGGGCTTGCTTCGATCAATGTGTCGGCATACTCGCGGGCGCGCTCGACGAGTTGTTCAGGCGGCACAATTTCCGTGACCAGCCCGATTTCGCGCGCCTCGGACGCTTCCAGGAGTCGCCCCGTCAGGAGGAGATCCCGCGTGCGCTTTTCGCCGATCTGCCGGGTCAGGAAGACGGAAACAATCGCCGGCAGAAAACCGATCCGGACCTCCGTGTAGCCGAATTTTGCTTCGGGCACGGCGAGGGTGAAATCGCAGAGCGTGGCAATGGCGCAGCCGCCGGCGAGCGCGGGGCCGTTTACCGCGGCGATCAAGGGTTTAGAGTAGCTCCAGACGCGGCGAAATAGCCGCGCCATGCGCCGCGAGTCTTCCATGTTTTCTTCGGCGGAGTTTTTGGCGATCGTGGCGAGCATCTCCAGGTCCATGCCGGCGCAAAAAGCCTTGCCGGCACCGGTGAGGATGACCACCCGTGCGTGGCTTTTTTCGACGGCGTCGAGCGCGGAAAAAATGTCCGCGATCATCGGGACGGAGATGGCATTGCGCTTGTCGGGGCGATTCAGCGTGATCGTGGCGATGGGGCCGGAGGATTCGAGAAGAAGCGTGTCGTACATGCTCGAAAATCCTCCTTATTGGACAACCGGCGCGTGCGCGTACTTGGCGCGAATCTCGTTCGTCATCCGCAGGACTTTGCCCAGGCGCGCGGAATCGATGCCGGGATCTGCGCCGGCTTTTCGCAGGGCTGCTAGCACGGACTCCGTGGCGATGTTGCCGACAAGATCGTCGCCTGCGAACGGACATCCTCCCAGCCCCGTGAGCGCGCTGTCGAAGCGGCGGCAGCCAGCCTCATAAGCGGCCAGAATTTTTTCTTGCGCATTCTCGGGACGGCTGTGGAGATGCACGCCCAGCTCGATCCCGGCGACATGGTCCTTCGCCCGGCCATACAGATCGCCGACAAGTTGGGGCGACGCTGTGCCAATTGTATCTGCGAGCGAGACGCTGCGGACGCGTATGTCCTTCAGCCATTCGAGCGTCTCTTCAACGATTTCCGGGCCCCAGGGTTCGTCATAAGGATTGCCAAACGCCATCGAGATGTAAATCACGAGACCTCGGCCGGCCGCCGTTGTTTCCTTTTTGAGCTTTGAAACCAGCGCGCGCGCTTCTTCACGTGTCATGTTGGCGTTTGCGCGGCGAAAGTAGGCAGAAATGGAGTAGGGATAACCGAGCGTCGTCACCCCGGGCGTGGCCAGCGCGCGCTCCATCCCCTTTTCGTTTACGACGATGCCGATGATCTCTGGCGGCTCGGTTCCTGCGGGCAGGGAAGCGTTGAGCAGCTTCATCACTTCCTCGCTGTCCGCCATCTGCTTCACGTGCTTCGGCGAAACGAAGCTCACTGCATCGATGTGCCGGAAGCCGGCGAGCACCAGTTCCTTGAGGTACTTCGCTTTGTATTCCGTGGGAATGAAGTCTTGAAGACCTTGCCACGCATCCCGCGGGCACTCGATCAGCGTTGCTTGTTCGGCTGCTTCTGCGCGGTTCACGGTCGATAGTCCATAGTCGATAGTCGATGGCAAGCGTTATCCCGGGGCCCAAGAATGGTTAGGGTGCGGGAGCCTGGCGACCCTTGAGCGAAGAGCGTTGAGCATACGCGCGATTTCTCCGGTTTCGCGCAAGGGTTTCTCAACAGCTGGCTTGGTCACGTAACCGAGATCACGGCTCAATAACAGAAGGTACTCGAGTTCGGCCAGAGACGCCTCGGCAACATTAAGGAAACGGGCATATTCCTGGGCGGTTCGCCGCTTGGATCCTTCGGCGATATTCGTCGGCACCGACGCGGCCGCCCGGCGAATTTGGGATATGAGCCCGTATCGCTCGCTGTCGGGCAAAACCGAGGACAGCCGATAGATATCCAGAGTCAATTGGTGGCTGCGCTGCCAGGCCTTGATGTCCTGAAATCGTTGCATAAGGTCGCTGCAAAACTGTCCGGTTGCCTTCTATCGACTATGGACTATCGACTATGAACTTCCGTTACGTCTGCAAAACTCCCGTCTTGAATTCTCGCACTTCCGGATTGAGCGCCGCGGCATCGAGTGCGGTGGTCAGCGCGTCGCGCGTGTGCGCTGGGTCGATGATGGCGTCCACCCAAAGACGTGCGGCGGCATAACGCGGATCGGTCTGATGCTCGTACGTTGCGCGGACGGATTCGTAGAGCTCCTCCTTCTCCTTCTCGTTGAGCTTCTTACCCGCGCGCTCCAGTTGTTTGAGCTTGATCTCGACGAGCGTGCCGGCGGCCGAATCGCCGCTCATCACCGCGTAGCGTGCCGTCGGCCAGGCAAAAATGAAGCGCGGGTCGTAGGCCTTCCCGCACATGGCGTAATGGCCCGCGCCGAAGCTGCCGCCGCAAATCACGGCAATCTTGGGCACAACGCTGTTCGCCACGGCGTTGACCATTTTCGCTCCGGCGCGGATGATCCCGCTCCATTCGGCGTCTTTGCCCACCATGAAGCCGTTCACGTCGTGCAGGAAAACAAGCGGGATGCGGTTCTGGTTGCAGTCGAGGATGAAGCGCGCCGCCTTCTCCGCGGACTCCGTATAGATCACGCCGCCGAACTCGATGCGCTTCTCGTCCGAACCGGGCGCGACCGTTTGCACGTTCTTTTTCTGGTTCGCGACGATACCGACGGCCCAGCCGCCAATGCGCGCATAGCCGCAGAGCAGGGTTTCGCCGTATTCGGCGCGGTATTCCTCGAATTCGCTTGCGTCCACAATGCGCGCGATGATTTCGCGCATGTCGTATTGCTTCGCCGCTTCGGCGGAGAAGATGCCGTAAATTTCTTCGCCAGCGTAGCGCGGATCGCGCGGCGTCGCGTGGCTGAAGGGCGTAGCGTCCGGCGCGCCCATCTTGTCCACGAGAGCCCGAATGCGCTCGAGGCACGACTCGTCGTCTTTCTCGCGGAAATCCACCGTGCCGCTGATTTGCGCGTGCATCTTGGCTCCGCCGAGATCTTCCGCCGAAGTTTTCTGGCCAATGGCAGCCTGCACGAGCGCCGGCCCCGCGAGAAAGAGCCCCGACCCCTCGGTCATCAGAATGTGGTCGCACATGACCGGCAAATACGCGCCGCCGGCCACGCACATGCCCATAATGGCCGTTATCTGTGGGATGCCCATCGCGCTCATCACCGCGTTGTTGCGGAAGACGCGGCCAAAATCATCCGTATCGGGAAAGACGTCTTCTTGCAGCGGCAGGAATACTCCCGCCGAATCCACCAGATAAATGGTTGGGATGCGGTTCTCGATGGCGATGTTCTGCGCGCGGATGACCTTTTTCGCCGTCATCGGGAAGAAGGCGCCGGCCTTTACCGTCGCATCGTTCGCGATGATCATAAACAGCCGCCCGCACACGCGGCCGAGCCCGGTCACTGCGCCTGCGGCCGGGGCGCCGCCCCATTCTTCATACATCTCATAAGCGGCGTAGATGCCCAGTTCAAAAACGCTGGTATTCGGATCGATGAGTTTGGCGATGCGTTCGCGCGCCGTCAGCCGGCCTTTGGCGTGCTGCGCTTCGATCGCTTTTGGCCCGCCGCCCTGGCGGATGCGTTCCTCTTCATTTTTGATTTCCGTCAGGAAATCGACGATCCGGCGCGTGTTCTTGGGATAGTCGGGCGACTTCAGGTTGAGGGCGGATTTCAGGGCCGATCCAGACACTCGCTGACCTCTCTATGGGTGACCGCGAAGCGGTCAACGCGCCGGGCTTACCTGCGGCAAGCAAGCTGGCGGCGTGCCGCGAAGCGCTCTCTGCGGCGCCGCGAGCAACA
>Ga0209056_10005799_pt1 | contig 12837 bp, 11 predicted proteins | sample GraSoiAngelo_114_FD_185876 | JGI IMG/M metagenome (GOLD analysis project Ga0209056, IMG submission 185876) | Grasslands soil microbial communities from the Angelo Coastal Reserve, California, USA - 14_0903_13_40cm (SPAdes) (version 2) | ecosystem: Environmental > Terrestrial > Soil > Grasslands... | reverse complement strand
AGGATGCCTACCAGGAGCGCGGTCGAGCCGAGGTCCACGTGGACCTTTGGTCGCGTAGCGAGGATCTTCCCGGCGGCCCAGGTGTCCTGATAGAAGTAGTTCAGATCGACCGGCGTCACGGCCGTTCGGTCGCGTAGCGACGGATACCAGTCAGACCACCCAGCGCCCTCTCCACCCGGCATTCGGCGATAGGCCAGAAACTCCCGCACGCAGCGGGCATAGGCAATCGCCAGCGGCAAGGGATTCGGCAGCGCAAACGGTGAAAGGCCACGCGAGAGCAGGCGGAGTCCGCCGTACACTCGCGGATAACGCCGAGCCCACCTTCGTATGTTTGACGAACGGGGCTCGCCCGCCGTCATCCGTCAACCCCGTAGGGATGGGCGTCCCCTCTTTTTCGAGCAATGGTGGGCGCGCCCCATCGCAGTCCGAGCCACCGCAGGCGTCGCGTCGGCCTTTCGGTAACTCTTCGATTCAGCGTGACGACCCACACGAGGTACATAAGCGAGAAGATCACGCTCGCGGCGACAACACCACGCAGCCCCATCAGGTAGGCGCCGCCGACCTTCAAGACGACTCCGGCGACAGCGGTCCCGATCTTCGGCGCGATCAGGACGCGCGTGTCGGCGCTCATGAGAATCCGCAGGACCGCGACCTGGGCGCAGCCGAACAGCCCCCCGGCCAGGATTGCCCACGGAAGTAGCGGCGCGATTGCCCGATATTCAGGGCCGACCAGAAGCGCAACGATACGGTCCTGGAACACGTGCCCCGCGAAAGTGGCAGCGATCGCGATCGTGAACATGCTCCCAACGACAAATGCATTCATGCGTTGCGCGTCTTTGAGGCGGAGCTGATCCGAGCCGTCGCCGGCTCGTGCGAATACGATGGGGGCCACGGTGGTCGCGATCGCATCGGCAAGCAATACGATCGGATACTGTCCGATCTGCCAGAGCGCGGCGTAGAGACCCACACCGGTCGTGCCCGAAGAGAGCTGGAGCGCCCACGGGCCGGATGCCTCGAACGCCCACGTGAACACACCCCAGGTCGCGAACGGCCGCGCGTAGCGTCGCATGCGCGCGACCATCTCGTGGGCGGCTTCTGGGGAGTTGTTCGCGGTGTCGCTGTGCGCTCTGAGCCTCTTCCCGAGAAATAGCGTACGCGAGAACAGAGTCGCGGCCGACACCAGCGCGTAGGCCACCAGCACCATGCCGCTCGATTTCTGGAACGTCACGATCAGCGCGAGCGCGACGAGGAAGCGCGCCCACTGGTTCGCGATCTGGTGGACGACAACGAGCAGACGGTGTCGGGCCGCGTTCTGGATATTGTCGAGCGCGACGTTGTACCCGGAGAACAGGGAGAGCGCGGTCGCCGCCAAGACGACGCCGACCCACTCGGCGTGGGCAACTCCGACGAGACCGATTGTGCAAGCGACAGCGAGGACCGCAACCGCGATCGACGCCTGAAGGAGAAGGCGGCGAACTGCCTTCGAGTAAGCTCCGATCGTCCGCGCTTCCCGCGCAGGAGAGAAGAACCGCAGGAACGCGACCGAGAGCGGTGAAAGCATAGTTTGCTGCACAAGGAGCGCGAGTGTCATCCCGAGCGCGACTTCACCGTAGATGGTTGGGCTAAGCGCCTGTGTCAGGAGGCGAACTCCGACGATGCCTCCGAACGCGGCGACGCTCTGTCCGCCAGCGATCAGCGCGAACTCGCGAACGATCCTCAAGACCGGAGACGGTACGCCAGACGCTCGATCTGTCAACGGTGGCGGCGGCCCCTCGCCTCGATGCCGTTGTGCCCGGGCCTCACCTCCACGTCGGTGAGCGCCGCGTCGCGGAACCACCTGCGAACCTCGGCGATCGTTTGTGGTCTGTCGTACATCGGGGACAGCATGTCGAACGTGTCGAGCTCGGCGAGGACGCGGAGAGTACCGTCGGGCGCGTCATAGACACCGCGATAGTCGGCCACCGCCAGTACCGCGGACAGCCTCCGGCTCCAGGGACCCGTGAGCCCCTGGATCGAGCCCGTCAACGGGTAGACCCATCCGACGTGCACCTTTACCAGGCGGTGGAGCGTCTCGGGTCGCAGTCGACGCGTCAGAGGCCGGAGGTAGTACTTCCCGAGGAGCAGGCAGTGCCAGCTGAGCCGGTAAACATCGATGACGATCTCACCGCCAGGCTTCAGGAAGGGGACGAGCGCCTCGAACGCTCTGCGCGGCGACGGGCAATGCTGGACGACGCCGACACACAGGATACGGTCGAAGGATCCCTTTTCGTAGGGGGGCGCATAGATGTCGGCCTGCGCGAAATTGATGTTGCCGAGCGAGCCGTTGTTCTTGAGGTTGGACTCTACCGCCACGCTGGAGTCGAAAGCGAAGACCTCGGCTCCAGTGCGTGCCAGCGCTTCGGTGAACCGACCCATTCCGCAACCTGCCTCGAGAATGCGTTCGCCCTCCATTCGCCTGGGCCACTCGGTTTCGGCGAACAGGCGCCTTTCGCTCACGTTCCCCCATTGAGCTCTAGAATCGAGCTGCGTCGTGGAAAACCGCGTCCACTGATAGCCGAAGGTTCGAGTGTAGTTCTCAGCGTGGCAGAAACGCGGGATGCCACCTAGGATGGGAAACCGGTCGCTCCCTCCGACTAGAGCGCCGGAAAGAACCTCCTCGCCTGCGACGTGCTCGACCACGAGGGTCAGCGGCCCCGCGGTTCTAGGATGTCTATAGTGGCGAGCGTCTTTCACCAGCAAGGAGCGGTGTGCAGAGCTTCGCTTTCTCGATTACAGGGTGGGCGGCAGGACTGCCTCGGCTCCGCCTCACCCCCGCGATGATGTTACCGCAGGGGTGGGGCGGCGCCAAAGGACCTTCGTCGACTATTGGAGGGTTAGGAGCACAAGGATCTCGCCCTGGCCTTCGCCGAGGGGTTCGAGCGCCTTGCCGAGTAGCGTCCCGGGGCGGTGGATCACCGCTTGACCGATCTCGATCGGCGTCGAGCGCATCGCATAGCCAGGGGTCGGGCTCGTCACGAGAAGGTCGCCAGCCGCGACTGGTCCGAACGTCGCATCGACCTTCACCTTCACACGGCCACTCTGGGCCACCTTGACCTTGTCCCCGCCGGCCTCCCCGAGCAGAATCCCCGGGCGGTCGGAAACAACCCCGGCGACCCTGATGTCGTAAGCTTCGTCCGCCTGCACCACACGATTCTGATTGCGCGGATCGATGATGACGACCGTCCCGGGCCGCAGGGACGTCGGCGCCTTGACCCATTCGGCGACGTCCTGGTACTTGGCAGCGATGTTCCCGTCTATCTGAGCGTCGCCGGCGACGTGGAATCGGGCCGCCGGGCTCGCCGTTCCGATCCCGATGTTGCCGGAGCTCGCGATCGTCAAGCGTGCAGCGTTCCCGGCTCCGATGCTGAGCCGGTTCGATGAGTCGCCGGCGATGAACATCGAGTTCGTCAACTGGCCCGCGCTGTCACGGAAGTAGATGACGCTGTTGTTACCCATGACCTGATTGCCACCGACGACTTCCAGTCGATCACCAGGGGCCGACGTCCCAATGCCGACGTTCCCATTGCTCGTGATCGTCATCCGGCTGGCGTTGCCGGCGCCGAAGTTGAGCCGGTCCGACGAATCGCCAAAAAAGTACATGGCGTTATTCAGCGAGCCCGTGCTGTCCCGGAAGTAGATCACATTGTTGTTGCCCATCACCTGGTTACCACCAGCGATTTCGAACCGCCCCGCCGGGTTCATGGTCCCAATGCCCACACTGCCCTGAGGCGTGATGGTCAACCGCATCGCGTTCCCTGTTCCGAGGCTCAGCCGATTCGCTGAGTCGCCGAAGAGGAACATTGATGAGGCCATCGAGCCAGTATTGTCCTGGAAGTAGAGGACCGTGCCGTTGGTATAAGTCTGGTTTTGCGCCCAGGCCGCAAAGAGACCGCCACTGAGCACGATCAGCGTCGCCAATGCCACGATCCACACCTGACGCCGAGTAAACGCTCTCATAAATGATCCCCTCCAAGACGTGATCTTCTTACAACGAAGCTCGATGGCCGAGGCGGCCGCATCTATACTCTAGCAAAAGCGGCATGCAACATGGCTGCCATGTGAGTCTTCCGTGTTTCTATCGGATTCCCCTTTCTTTAGGGAGGACAAACCGTCGACGGAAGGGACAAACTGTCCGTGGAATGACTCTGGGCGCACGCGGCCGAACAGTAGGGCCCAAACCTCAAAAGAGGGGAAACAGTCAGGATGAGCAACAAGACTTGCCAACTCGGAATGCTACTAGCGCTCCTCGCGCTCGCTCAGCCAGCAGCGTCGCAGCAGCCGTCTCTGTCCCGTCCCTCGCCCGCTCGGATACCATCCTTCACCTCCGGCGGGCTCCCGGCTCCGGGAAGCGCTGGCAGCATGTCGAGAGTCACCGACGGCGTGCGTGGCCTCTGGATCGATCAAGGCCAGCAGTGGTTTGGCGTCAACGGGGAGCGCCTGAACGTCCGCGAGTTCGGAGCGACAGGCGGCGGAATGACCGACGACACGACCGCGATCCAGAGTGCGATCAACGCCGCCGGCACGGGCGACGCGATCATCTTCCCGAACGGGACCTATCTCGTGACTGGTCTCGCGGTCACCAGGCGGATCACGCTCATGGGGTGGGGCGGCGCGACCCTCAGGGCGAACAACTCCATTCGGGGCACGACACTCCTCGCGATCAGTGCGGCCGCCGATGAAGCGCTCGTCACCGGGCTGCGCTTCGCCGGCAATGACCTCATGAGGGGGATCGACGTCGAATCGGCTCAGCGTGTCGTCATCTCGAACAACCACTTTGACAATCACTTCCGGGGGCAAACGGTGCGGTTGCGATCGGCCCATCTCTCGCGGATTCACAACAACTTCTTCGAGTGGGAGGGGAAGCAAGGGTCCGACGGCGGCCCCGACGCGAACGTGATCGTCTCCCTCTGGCAGTCCGACCGCGTCGAGGTTCACCACAACATGTTGGTCGGCCTGAACACGATCACCGACCCGACGCGCATTCAGCGCGGAATCTTCTCTCAGCTCGGCAACGGCGTGTCGATCGTGGGCAACGTCCTCAAGCACCAGACCTCCGCGACCCCGCAGACCGGCACCCCGATCGCCATGTGGGCCTCCATCGGCACGCCCAAGCACGGCGGCATCATCGCGAACAACCACATCGACGGCGGGTACGGTAACCAGATCTACGTGAAGAACCAGATGTATGGAGTTGCGATCTCGGCGAATGTCATCACCAATGCCAACGGCGCCGGCGGCTCGGCGGCGCTCGTCTGCGCCGATCAGGCCGACTACTGTGTCATCACGAGCAATACGGTCTACGGGTCTTCGAACGAGGGCGACGGCGTGAACATCCGGGCCCAGAACAGCACCGCGCCTGCTTACTGCGTCATCCAGGGAAACACGATCCACGCGGCCGCGCGGCACGGGATCTCGGTGGAAGGTCCTTCTCACAAGGTCGCCAATAATGTCGTCCGCAATAGTGCCCTCAATCAGGTTATCGTGCAGGCGAAGAGTGACTCCGTCCAAATCTACGACAATTACCTCGAAGGTGGTGCGGCTCGAATCGCCGACTTCGGAACCAACACCGCCTTCCGCAACAACGGCGGTCTCACCGCCTTCGGTTTCCTTCTCGAGAACGCGGCCGGCTCGCCGCTCGTCAAGATCGATCCCACGGGTTCGACAACGTTTCAGAATGCCGTCTTCGTCCGCCAGGGTTCGTCCACTCAAGCCAACCAGCTCGTCGGCACCGCCGCGGTCAATCTCACTCCCGCTTCCACGACCGGCACGACCAAGCAGACGCTCGCCTCGTACTCGTTGCCGGCGAATTCCCTGTCGGCCCGGCTCAAGGGGCTCCGCATCACCGCCTTGGCCACGACGGCAGCCAACGCGAATCGCAAGAGCTTCGGCCTCAGCTTCGGGGCTACGACCTGTGCCACCCAGAGCGCGACAGTCAACGGCGGCACTATTCGCCTCGAGGTCACGTTATTCAAGACGGGCCCGAACACCCAAGAGTGTTCGGGTCTCAGCACTACGTCAACGGGGACGCTCAACCAGACTCACGCGACGCCGACCGAAGTTGACACGCGCCCGATCACGGTGGGGGTGTGGGGGCAGACACCCACGATGACGCGCGATCTGACCTTTCGCTCTCTTTGGGTCGAATTCATCAACTGACATTCCGCGCCCCCGTCCTGTATCGACGGCACGTGAGTCGTAGCGGCGTTCGCCAGAACCTCCCGTTGCCTTCGACCGAAAACTTATCGTTCGCTACTCCAGTGCTCGATCGTGCCTTCGCTAATCTCTGGTGCCGTTACTGGGAAAGCGAGAGGGAATGCACTCTTGCTTGGCATCTCAGACTGGAATCGCCGGTCGGTGGAGCGCTATCGAAACGACCGGGTCAGCTCCAACCGGACGAGATGATCGAAGCCGTCATTCCCGGCGACGAAGCTCCGGTGCTTGACGTCGCTCACGAGGTACTGGGCAAACAGCGCGTAGCGGTCCCAGAAGCGATAGGAGATGTCGATGCCGCCGCCCACACGCTTTTCTTGAGGTCCGGCGAAATTGCTCACGGTGCTGCCGATGATTGCGCGGTCGGCCTGCACTCCGAGCATCAGGTTCGGAGTGAGCCGAGCGGTGACGCGGGCGTAGAGATCGCGGCCGTCCGTGCCGATGAAGTCCGAGATGACGTGGCCGCGCGTCCAGTAGCCGCCGGTGAAATCGCCGTGAACGAACGACTCGGGAGACGTCCTCCCGTACTCGATCCGGGCGTCCAGCCAGTCTTGCCCGAAGAGCCCGAGAAAGTGCACGCCTCCGACGCCGCCGACGGTCCTTCCCTTCGGCAGAAGATTCGAAGCGAGGAAGTGGCCGACGCCGCCGCTCGGGCCACACTCGCCGCAAGTATCATCCCAATAGAACTCGCCGTAGAGCCTGAGGTCACGGCTCGGAAAGAAGTAGCGATCGAGGTTGCGGAAGCGCAGCTCGGCGTCGACACTAAACAGATTGTTGGTCCGCTCCTCTGGATGGTTGGAGTCATTGCCGAAGCTCGAGACGAAGATCGCGCTCGGATATTTGCTCAGAGCAAGGTACGGACAACAGCCGTCGAACATGACCGCCCGGCTCGCGCCGAGCTCCAGGAACGAGGCCGGCGACACCGTCAAGCGCATCCCGGCGAGCTTGGCGTGAGAATGATCGCGGCGTTCTTCGAGCTGCGCGAGAAAGATCAGCGCCTTCATCGGCCCCACCCATTGGCCGATCCACGGCAGGAAGAACGGCTCGGCGGAGCCGAGCCGGATCTGGTCGAGGGGCGCCGCGTTGTTGGAAAGCAGTAGCCCGTTGTGATACCCGGGGCCCCACGCGATGCTATCGCGGCCGACGAGGAGCTCGATGTTCCAGAGGGTGAGCTTCACGTAGCCGGTGGCAAGCCGGGCGGCAACATAATCCTCGTTCGCGAGCAGCTCGGGCTGCACGTAGAACGTGAGAAAGTCCCTGATCTGCAGGCGGCTCTCGAAGGTCAGGCCACCGTTGGCTCCGCGCCTGAACGAATGCCCCTGTTCGTTGACCAGCGAGAGCAGATGATTCGCGTAGCCGGCGTACACCTGCGCGCGATCGACCGTCGTGAACGAGAAGACTCCCGGGGGCGGCGGGCTGTCGGGGACCCGCACGCCCAGCCCGGCCAGCTCGACCTTGAACTCCTCCATCAGGCGATCGAGCACGGGCTCGAGATCGCGCCGTGTGTTGAGCCCGCCTGACTCGTCGCGCCGGATGCGCTCGATGGCGCGCGCGACGATCCGCGCGCCCTCCACGCGGCTGAGCGGCTTCGTGTTCAGCAGCGTGCGATCGGCGAGTCCGGCCGTGACCAGCCGCTCGAGATCGTCGTAGACGGCGTCACGGTACAACGAGAACCCGCCCCAGTTCTTGAGCGGCAGATTCGTGCGATCATCGGCCGCGGCGTCTTCTGGAAGGAGCGCGACCGTGATGACAACGAACAGGACCGCTGGCGTCATCCACGAGCGCGCCGTGCGACCGAAGCTTCGTCCTAGACCAGGCATGGGGCGTACAGCATAGCGTAGGGCAGGTGCTCGGCCGCAAAACTCGCTCCGATGCGGCGCTCGGTTACACTAGGCGAGATGACCCTTGCCGAGCAGCGCGCCGCTTATGTTCGCCGGCTGGAAGAAGCCGTCGAGCGGATCCGGACCGTCCTGGCGAACGTCCCGGGCATGCGGCACGTGAGCCTCTTCGGATCCTATGCCCAGGGGCGGCGTGACTTGTTTACTGATCTCGACCTCTTCGTCGTGTGGGACACCGACCGGTCTCTTCTTGAGCGACAGCGGTATCTATACTCGCTACTCAGTCTTTCCGTCGATCTGGACATCGTGTGCTACACGCCCGCAGAGCTCGCGGCCGCCGCCGACTCGCCATTGAACCGGCACCTCCTGAAGGAGGAGGTAGTCCTCTTTGAGCCGAAGCCCGCGTGAGACCGGGCGCCGCTGGCTCGAGCAGGCGACGGAGGATCTCCGCTGGGCGGCCCACCTCGCCGCGCTGAAGGCGTTCCTTTACGCAGCCGGCGAGGAGATCGTCCTCGGCCACTCGGTTCAACGTCTGTGCGCCGACGCTGCCCACTTCGACGCCTCCTTCGCCGAACACGTACGCCGCTGGGCCATCCTGGACGGCTTTTACGTTCCCACGCGCTACCCGAACAGTCTTCCCGACAGTATTCCGGCACGCGTCTACACCGCGGACGCAGCGCGAGAGGCGGTTCGGCTCGCCCGCGAGGTCGTGGCATACGTGACCGAGCGGTTCGAGCATTAGATTCAGCCTCGGAGTTGCCGGAGGATCCGCTCGAGGTCTCGCCGGTTGATGACTCGCATCACGGTCACGACCGCCTCATCGATCCGGTAGAGCACACGATAATCGCCTGAGCGAAGCCGATAGACGGGGTGGCCGCGGCCCTTGAGCCTTTTAACTCGCGGTGGAGCCCCGATGGGGCGTTCGGCGAGCGTGCCGAGGTCGTCGGTGACGTCGTCGCGATCGACTGTCGGGAGACGGTCGAGATCGGCCACTGCCTTTCGGGTGAGCTGAACCCGAAAGCTCACCGCGATCGGGCTTTGGCGATATAGGCCTCCAAGGGAAGCACGCGGCCGGCCTTGCGATCCGCCTCCGCCTCGGCCAGCATCTTTCGAACCTTCGGACTGTGCTCCAAAACAAAGTCCTCGAGATCGTCTTCGGATAGCGCGGTGAGCGATGCAGCCGGCTTGCCCCGATAAGTAATGATGAGGACTTCGCCGTTCATCACCTGACGAAGAAGCTCGTTCGTCTTGTTCTTGAGGTCCACGGTGTTCGCGACCTTCATGAGGTGTCCTCCCGTGACGTTACAGCGCTATTATAATGGCACGCTATCGAAGCGCAGCTCGCCGCTCGGCCCCAAAACTCGCTCGGCTTCCGCGGGATCAGCGACGGGGCGACGACGACGCACGTCAGCCCCTTCCGGTGAGGTACCGGTAGAGTCGGGAGGCGCAGGAGCGGGCCTCGGAAGTGTCGTGTCCGGTGAACCATCTTGTCCGGCGGACCCGGCAGTGGGAGGATCAGGGCATGCTATCTAACACTCTCACAGGGCTTCTCAAGCTTCCAGCCAGCCAACGCGTCGAGATCGCCATGGCCCTTTGGGAGAGCCTCACGGACGCCGAGCGCGAGGCCGAACTCGCGCTTTCTCCGGAGCAGGAAGCTGAACTCGATCGCCGTCTGGCCGAACACGTCGCGAACCCGGACTCCGCCATTCCCTGGGATGAAGTGCGCCGGAAGCTGTAGCCCACCCCGTCTGCCACAGCTCGTTCTCCTGCTCGTGCTCAGCCTGCCGTTTCTCTTCGTGAAGCTCGCCATGCCCTTCCTCGACCCGGACGAGGGGCTCTACGCCACGATCGCCCAGGAAATGGTGAGGGGCGGCGACTGGGTGATGCCCCACGCGAACGGTCTGCCGTATCTCGAGAAGCCCCCGCTCTATTTCTGGCTGACGTCGCTCACCTTCGGGCTCATCGGCCCCTCCGAGTGGGCGACGCGGCTCTGGGCGGCGCTGGGGGCGCTGGGCACGGTGCTCCTCACCTGGCGGATCGGGCGACGCCTCTACGGGGCGCGCGCGGGGCTCCTGGCCGGGCTCGTCATGGCGACGGTGGTCGGCAACGCCCTCTACGTCCGCAAGGCGTCGACCGATCAGCTCTTCGTGCTCTGTCTCACCCTGGCGATGTACGGCTTCCTGCGCGACGCCGAGCGCGCGGACCGAGGGCGCGCGCGGTTTCTGCTCTTCTACCTGGGCGTCGCCCTCGCCGTGCTTGCCAAGGGGCTCATCGGCATGTTCCCCGTACTGATCGTCGGGCTCGGGATGGCTGTAGTACGCGGGCTCGCCTGGCGCGATCTCAATGCCGTGCGCGGCGCCGCGCTGTTCGCGGCGGTGGCGGGGCCATGGCACGCGCTCGTCGCCTGGCGATCTCCGTCGCTCTTCGAGTTCTACGTGCTGGATGCCCATCTCCTCCGGCTCCTCAACGCGCGCCGTTACGTCGAGGCCGATGTGCCGATCTCGACGCTCGCCTTCTTCGTGGCCAGCTTCATCTGGGCCTTCCCGTGGAGCGTCTTCACCATGGCACGCTCGGAGCCGGATCCATCCCCCCGCGCGCGCTGGCGTCCGGTCATCGTGCTCTGGCTGCTCGTCGTGGTCGGCCTCTTCGCGCTCTCACGTTTCAAGCACGAGTATTACGCCCTTCCGGCCTTTCCCGCGCTCGCCGTCCTGGTTGGCGCGGCGTGGGCGAGTGGGCGGGACATCGGGCGCTGGCTCGTGATCGGTCTGCTCGGATGTGGCGCCGTCGGCCTCTGGGCTCTCTGGGCTGGTGCCTGGCTGAGCGCCGCGCAGGTGCTGAATGGTCTGGCCGAGCTGAACGCCTACTATCGGATCCTGCGCGATCAGAAGATCCCCCTCCCGTTCGAGCCTCGTCCGTTCGGCGTCCTGCTGCAGGGACTAGGCCTCGCCCTGCTCGCGGGCTGGGGGCTGGCGGCACTCTGCTGGGCACGTGGCTGGCGCCGGAGCGCGTTCGCCTCCCTGGTTGGCCTATCGGCCGTGATCACCGTGCTGATCTTCGGGCTCCTCGATGTGGTCGAGCCTCACCACTCGGTGAAAGCGGTCGCGCAGGCGATCAACGCGCAGGCAACCCCGGCCGATGTGCTCGTCCTCGAGGGGTCGCTCGCCTACAGCGGGGCCCTGCCCTTCTACACGGGGCGGCCCGTCCTCCTGGTGAACGGCGCCGTCGACTACTTCTCGATCTCGGCGACCCTCCCCGAGGCGCGCGGTGTCTTCATCGACACCGGCGACTTGCTTCGCCTGTGGACGGGACCGCGGCGCGTGTTCCTCGTGACGCCGCGCGCGCCGGGCCAGAGCGTCGTGGCGGCGCTCTCATCGGTTCGTGTGCACGAGCTCGGACGCTACGGTGCGCGGCGGCTCTACTCGAATCGCTAGATCGTGAGTTGAGCTTCACCGTCGATCGTCACGAGAGATTTCTCACTGATAAGAATCGCCGCACTGATAACCATCCCGACCGATTCTCAAAATTGAAGTGCCAGAATCGATAGCGGATTGGCGCAGGGGACGAGCGCCCTGACACTCGCTCGTTCCGCGTGTGCTGCGGATCGCGCTCATCGCAACGGCTCGAGTCTTCACGATCCCAACCACTTAGATGCGTCCTGATTCAAACCGCGCATCGCATGGCACTCACCGTGCACTCGGCACATCACGATCATGCGGTGGCGACTTGCTCTCGGTCTGGCACTGGGCGCAGTCCTCCTCGCGACAAATCCGGGGAGCGCCGGAATCGTGGATGCGACGTGGACCGCTCCCACCACGAATACCGACGGAAGCCCTCTCGTCGATCTTGCGTCCTATCGCATCTACCACGGGACCGGAAGCGCTCCGTGTCCGGGCCCGACCTTTTCTCAGGTGGCATCATCGACCGCCAGCCCGCCGGCCAATCAGACGGTCTCGTTCAGACTGACAGGGCTCTCGGCCGGCACGACCAACTTCGTGGCGATCACGGCGGTGGATGCAGGCGGCATGGAGAGCGCTTGTTCGTCCACGGCGAGCGCCCCTGCGCGGATCACGTTCGCGGTGAGCCCGACCGGCGCCGTGAATTTCGGGAGTGTGAACCTGGGCACCTTCGCGGATCAGACCTTCACGGTGCAAAACACGACCGGGGGGACTGTCTCCGGCGCGGTATCGGTCCCTGCGCCCTTCAGCATCTTCTCCGGGAGTCCGTTCAGTCTGGTGGGACTCAATGCGACCCAGACGGTGACGGTGCGCTTCAGGCCGACTACGACGGCGACCGCAACGGCGAATGTCAGCATCACGGCGGATAGCGACACTGTCTCCCGGACCGCCTCCGGCATCGGCACCGACGTGACCGTGCCCGCCGTGACCATCACCACACCCACGACGAATCCGACCTTCAGCACGAGCAGTCCCACGCTGACGCTGGGGGGCACGGCGTCGGACACGGTCGGGGTGACGCAGGTGACGTGGGCAAACGACCGCGGGGGCAGCGGCACGGCGACGGGGACGACGAGCTGGACCGCCAGCGGGATCGCTCTCCAGGTCGGCGTGAACGTGCTGACGGTCACGGCGCGGGACGCCGCCGCAAACATCGCGACGGCGACCTTGACGGTAACCCTGACGCCGACCTTCACGCTGACAGTCTCCAAGACAGGCGCGGGCAGCGGGACGGTGACAAGCAGCCCGGTGGGCATCTCCTGCGGCGCGACGTGCTCTGCGGCGTTTGCCAGCGG
>Ga0209056_10005796_pt1 | contig 12841 bp, 12 predicted proteins | sample GraSoiAngelo_114_FD_185876 | JGI IMG/M metagenome (GOLD analysis project Ga0209056, IMG submission 185876) | Grasslands soil microbial communities from the Angelo Coastal Reserve, California, USA - 14_0903_13_40cm (SPAdes) (version 2) | ecosystem: Environmental > Terrestrial > Soil > Grasslands... | reverse complement strand
TTTTCGCCGCGGCGAGATAGCCTTGCGACATTTGCGGGGTGAGCGCCACCGGCAACGGCTGGTCGAAAGTCGAATTCGTCATTCGGAGCGGCTTTAAAATGTGATTGTCGATGTAGCGCTCGAATTTTTCGCCGCTCACTCGCTCGACGATGTATCCGGCAACGGTGAATCCGTAATTGGAATACGAGACAACTTTGCCGGTCGGGAAAATGCGCTGCGGCATTTGATTGACCAGATATGTCCGCAACGGCTTCATGTCGCTCTCGTGCGCCACGAATAAATTCTTCAATGTTTCCTCGAATCCCGCGGTGTGTGTGAGCAATCGTCGCAGCGTGACCGGCTCGGGATAGGTTTTTGGAATCGCGAAATCGACGTACTCGTTTACGTCGCGGTCGAGATCGAGCTTGCCTTGCTCAACTAACTGCATCACCGCCGTCGCGGTGAATAATTTCGAGATCGAACCGGGACGAAACAATGTTTGATCCGCCAGCACCGGTTTCTTCGCAGTGAAATCAGCATAGCCATAGCCTTTTGCGAAAAGCACCTGACCGTCCTTGACAACCGACGCGACCGCGCCGGCGATGTCGCGATTTTGCAGTTGCGACGGAATCAACGCGTCGAGGAACGTTTCAAAATCAGATTTTGTCAGCGCAGGTGGCGGACTCGATCGCGGTGCAACGGCCGCAACATTCGTCGGCGGCGGAGAAGGCAGCGATATCAGCGGCGACGGCGCCGGTCCCTGCGCGTTCGCCGTGGCCAAAACAACTGCTGCCATGATGGAAGGAGACAGAACGCGAATTAGCGGTTGCATCGGCGGAGGAGTTTGCCAGCTGCCTTGCTGCTGACAAGACTGCGGTTTATCCCGCCGTCTTGCCAGCAAAACGCGAGCGGATGATTTCGATCCGTTTCTGCAGCTTTTCAAAATGTGAGCCTGACCAGTAGACCTGCCCGCAGCCGCGGCAGCGCCGAAATTGATCATAATAAATCTTAGTAAGAGGCTCGAGCTGACCGAGCACCTTGGCTTTTTCTGCCGGCTCAAGCGGCGCGTTGCATCGCAGACAACGGCTGAACGGCGTCAGGACGGAAGCGAGCCTGAATCGGCGCAGCACTTCGACGGTTTGTTCCAGCGGATCCTGTGAGCGGGGATAATAGCCGTGACGCACCGCGGCATGCATCAAAAGGCGGCGGTCGCGGGTGAGAAGAGAGCGTTCTTGATCGCTTGCCGTTCTCACCAATTGTCGATCGTCGGCGGCGGGATCATAGGCGACGTCGATGCCGAGAAGACGGAGGTCGCGGACGAGTTTTCCAAGATGCCCGTCAGCGACAAACTTCTCGATAATGTGCACTTGCAATCGATCTTCTGGGAAAAATGGGAAGTGCGTTTCGTTCGGTGGATAAACATCGACCCCAACATCTTGAGTTAAAACGGCCGCGAAATCGACTGGCTCCCCGTTAAGTAGGATCAAATCGACCTCCGTGTGCGGCACCCCGCAGGCTTCGATCACATCCTTGATCGATGTCCTTTCGGATAATTGGCGCTCGATGGTAGAGGCTTTCGATCGCAAAAAGAACGAAAGGTCACCGTGAAACGTCAGCCGGATCGCGAATGGAGTCATTTGCTCACCCGTGCGGTCGAGTAAGCGTATTCAAAAGTGGTCCCGCGCGGGCGGGCCATCAACCGTCCGGGGCCGAGCGGTTCGTCCTCGCCGTAATAACAATCGAGCTGCCAGCGCCGCAAACCACCGCCGGTATCGACAATTTTCCAGCGGGCGCTGCCGAAAACGCGCTCAACTTCAGGGGCGGGAGTTTCGAGGACCAAGCCGCGGCGCAGACCGCCTTGCGTCCTGGCCGCTGCCGAAAAACGCGCAACGAGCGTTCCGCCGCCACCGCTCGGAGCGGACGAGAAACCGTAAGAGCCTCGATTGTAACATATGTAATTGCGGCCGTTGACCGGCGTTGTGATTCGCCCGTAACCCTCTTTCATCACCGAACGAAGAAAATCACGCGGATAAGCTCGACCGCGCAGCCCCGGTTTGCTTACGCGAGTTGCGTCAAAGCCGCGCTCGAAAGTGAATCCGCTTTCTTTCGGCGTGTAGTAGAGCGTGCAGACGATGAAATATTCGCCGGCGTGACCTTGCGGACGCCGGATGAGTTTTTCATTTTCGTAGGCAAGACGCTGCACCACTTCCGGCCACGGAATATCAGCGCAGGCGAGCGGCAGGATCGATATCGACCCTGCCGCGGTCGCGGCGCTGATTAGTCGCCGAAAAAGTCGACCGCCGGTCCGCCGAGCAAAATCTGGATCGGCAGCTTTTCCTGTTCGTATTCGTAAGGCGGTTGCTTCCACGCGAATGCCTCCGGGTATAACTTTCGGATACAGCGAATGATTTCAATGCCCGTTTGAAATGAGCGGAAAGCATTGCGGTCGAGCACATGAATTTGCGCGCCGCCACACAGCTCACCCGCGAATTTATTGAATGTCGGCTGAAAATAATTTTCACGAAAAAATACGCCCGGCAGTTTCAAACTATTGAGTTCGCGACACAGTTTTTCCCCGTCGATAAACGGCGCGCCGAAAATTTCGAAGGGTCGCGTCGTGCCACGGCCTTCCGAAATGTTCGTTCCTTCGAGCAAACACATTCCCGGATAGACCGTCGCCGTCTCAAGCGTGGGGATGTTTGGCGACGGCATTACCCAGGGAAGTCCGGTTTGATCGAACCACATCGAGCGCTCCCAATTTTTCATCGGTAAGATCGACAATCGACATTTTGGGAAAGCCTCGTTACGAAACTGAGTGGCGAGTTCGCCGATGGTGCGGCCGTGGCGGATCGGGATCGGATGCATACCGACGAACGATTCGTAGCCTTTCTCAATCGGCGGACCTTCGACTGTTATGCCGTTGATCGGATTCGGCCGATCGAGAACGACGACACTCGCGCCCCGCTTCTCACACGCCCGCATGCAAAGATAAAGCGTCCAAATGAAGGTGTAGTAGCGCGCGCCGACATCCTGAAGATCGACAATGAGAGCTTCGACATCATCGAGCATTTCGGTGGTTGGTTCGCGATGTTCACCGTACAAACTGTAAACCGGAATTCGGAGGCGCGGATGCTCGTAACTTTTCCACTCGACCATGTTGTCCTGAGTTTGGCCGAGGAATCCGTGCTGTGGACCGAAGAAAGCGCGGAGTTGAAACAGCTCGCCGCTCAGTTTTTCGAGAGTCTGCGATGCATGTTCCAACTTCGAAGAAACGGAAGCCGGATGCAGCAGTGCGCCGACCCGCGCGCCGCGCAATCCCGTCGGCCAAAGGTCCTGGAGATGGTCGAGTGGAAGTTGAACGTGCATGCGTCAAGGTTCTAACACACACGCGAAATTCTCGCGAGGTGGATCGAGCGCTCCGCGCTCGATGTTATTAATGGCGGCCCCGCCGCGACTATTTAGCATCGTCCGCGGAGCGGCCGATCCACCTTTGCAATCGACAGAGACAAACAAAAATTGTGACTAGCGTCACGGCCACGCACAATTTCGCGAATAGCTCCCCATGTTGGGCATAGAACGTTAGTCGCCGGTCTTGCGGGACATCGACCGAGCCCGTGAGCACTCCTTCAGTAAATGTGTTTCCGGTGTCATCCTGCAATACTTGAGTCACCCGGCCGAATTCATTTACGAAACAAGTGACGCCAGTGTTCGCGGCGCGGACCATCGGCCGGCGGTTTTCAACACAGCGAAAGATCGCGTTGGCGAGATGCTGGCGGGAACCGGATGAATGCAAAAACCATCCGTCGTTTGTGACATCGACTAAAAGATTCGCGCCGTCGACGACAAATCGACGGACGAGATCGCCGACGGTATCTTCGAAACAAATTAGCGGCGCGGCGTGAACATTGCCGTTGGTCAGATCAAAAACCGTGTGCTTAGTGCCAGCGGTGAAATCTCCCGGTACCCAGGTGCTGGCAACGGCGGCGAAAAGCGGAAACGAATGTCGCAACGGAATGTATTCGCCAAACGGGACGAGATGGATCTTGCGATAAATCTGAACCCGCTCGCCGCGGTTCGATACCAGCAGCGCTGCATTGTAATCGTGCCCTTCTTCGAAATCGAGCGTGCCGAGCATCAAATCGGTCTTGGTCGCTGCCGAAAAATTGGTCACGAAACGGTAACTCTCGCTGTTTTGATCGCGCACCGGATCGGGCATCGAGCTTTCCGGCCAGACCAGCAAATCTGGCGGCGGATTCGCGCCCAGCGCGATCTCGCTCAGTCGCTGAAAACGTTCGAACACTTCGCCGGTGAAATGCGGATCGAATTTTTGCAACTGTGGAACACTGGCCTGGACCGCGGCGACACGCAGCGGCGTCGCCGATACCATCGATTTTGGAACTGCTGCGATGTGTAGACCAAACGCGAGGACCGCAACAATGCCGACCATCGTCAGGGTGAGATCGAAGTGCGGGCGCATTCGATGGGTCCGGGCTTCCGCAAAAAGGCGGAGCGGTGTGGTGACGGCGATGATATTCGCGAACGCGACTGCAAAGGACAATCCGACGACGCCGGTAAATTCAGCAACTTGAATCATGGGCCACTCGGCGTGGAGGGCGACACCGAGACCGTTCCAACCAAAACCGCTGAAGAGCCAATCGCGTGTCCATTCATGCGTGGCCCACGCGGATGCAGCCAGGAAGGCCACCAGCAAATTTCGCCACGAAGTAGTGAACGTCTTTGGTCTTAAGAATCCGACGAACCAGCTCCAAAAAGCGAAATGAAGCGCGAGATAGATCGACAGCAGAAACGAGAGTCCGTGAAGAAAAAAGCTTTGGTACAAATCACCGAGGGCGCCGAGCCAACTGAAGGTCGCCGTAAAAAAAACAATTCCGGCGAGGTAACCGAGCAATAAATTGCGCAGCCAGTGCCGCCGTGAATTTTCACCCGAAAACCAAATTGCGACAATCAGCGGCGTCAGCGCGATCCAGCAAAGCCAGCTTTGATCGAAGGGCGGAAAACAAGCGGTGGCGAGCAACCCGCTCGCAATCGCTGCTAGCCACGGCCAAAGAGAAAGCGCTTTCTTAATCACCGCGCGAATTCACTCGCGTCGACGTCGTCGCGACTTTTCCTCCCGTCGGCGGCCGGGGTGGAGCGCGTCGCGCAGATCGCGCGCGTAGGAGGCGTTGACCCGAAAGACAGTGTGCTGGACATCTTCCATCGAGTGCAAGCTGACTTTGTCCGAAAGAACATACCCCTGCGCAATCAACCCGTTTAATTCATCGAGAAATTCAGCGGGTTCCATCCCGCCAATTCGTCCGGTCAACACCTTGCCGTGAACCGGTGTGCCGGACAGACCCATTGTTTTCAGGAGCGTGATTTCTCCGCCGCTCAAATTAATCTCGCGCGACATATTTAAATTCTCGCGACGAATCGTTCGCTGTCGAGCGGCTTATTGGGCGACACGCGTTCGGGCATCCTTCTCCACCCAATTCCACACTTCCTCCAACCGGCGCCCAATGTCGCTTTTAATTTGGCTCAACTGCTCGACCGCAAATTTTCCTTTCTCCGGTCGGCGTTGGGCGAAAATGTAATACTTGATTTTTGGTTCTGTTCCGGAACCGCGCACCGCAATTCGCGTTTTGTCCTCTAACTGGAAGATCGACATCTTCTGTTTCGGAATCACGTCGCCTTCGACGTCGCGGATGGTTTGCTTCTCGAAATCGGTGACGCCGACGACTTTTGATCCAGCAATCTCACCAGGCGGTTTGCGGGCATAGGATTCGAGCAAACGCGCGATTTTGTCTGCGCCTTCTGCGCCTTCAAAATAAAGCGACCCGTTCTTCTCCTCGAAATAGCCGAATCCGGCGAAGGCTTCATCGAGCAGCTGATCGACCGTGCGGCCGCGGGACTTTGCATAAGCGGCCATCTCGCAAAACATAATCCCGGCGGCATTGCCATCTTTGTCGCGCACGAAATCCGCGCCGCTGTAGCCGTAACTTTCCTCGCTCCCAAAAACGTAAAACGAAGAATACTTCAATCGCGCTGCGCGAGTTTCTTCTTCAGAAAGCTGCCGATATTGTTTGCGAATTTCCGGCGGGAGCGCCCGCTCGTATTTGTCGAGCTTGGCGCCGAAATATTTGAATCCAGTCAGGGTTTCGACACAACGGACGCCAAAATGTTCTGGAATCACTTTCTGCAGATCGGTCGTGACGAAGGTTTTGATCACGACCGCGCGCGATGCGTTTTCCCGGTTCAGGATTCCGAGATCGAAAAACTTCTTCAGTCGGTAATACGCCAGCAGAGATCCGATTTGATTGCCGCTGATTAATTTCATTTCGCCCGTCGCGCTCCGCGCTGCTACGCCGAGCCGGTCGGAATCGGGATCGGTCGCGATAACGACGTCGGCATTCGTTTTCTTCGCGAGCTCGATTCCGAGCGTCAGCGCTTCGGCATTTTCCGGGTTCGGAGATTTCACCGTGCCAAACCGCGGATCGAATTTTTCCTGCTCCGGAACGATTTCGAAATTGAATCCGAGTCGCTTCAGCATCGGTTCAAGAGTTACGGCCCCGGTTCCGTGCAGCGGTGTAAAAACAATGCGAAGCGTGTTGGCGCCGCTCAGAACGCCTGGATCGACTATCAGTGTCTCGAGGCGCTTCATGTAGGCTTCATCGACATCTTTCCCCAGAGTTTTCACGCTTCCTTGTCGATCTTTCGGGAGCGGTTCATAGCTCTCACGTTTGATCGCCTTCACTTTTGCAATGATCCCGCTCGCATGCGGCTTGATCACTTGCGCGCCGTCGGCGAAATAAACTTTGTAGCCGTTGTCATGCGGCGGGTTGTGACTGGCCGTGATCACGATTCCGGCGGTTGCATTTAAGTGTCGAACCGCAAAAGACAATTCCGGTGTCGAACGCGGTCCATCGAAGATGTAAGCATCGCATCCATTTTCTGCTGCCACTTTCGCCGTCAACCCGGTGAATTCGTCCGAGAAAAATCGCGTGTCGTGCGCGATCACGATTTTCGGCCGTGTATCGATTTTATTTTGGGTATGCCACTCTTTCGCGTAGGCGACCAAACCTTGGGTGGCGCGGTTCACGTTCGCGAAGTTCATCGCGTTGGTGCCGACGCAGGGGAATTGTGGACGTTCGTCAGCGCCGGAGTTGCCGCGCTCGGCCTTGGTCACAATTTTTCCAATGGTGCGTCCGCGCAATCCACCGGTGCCGAACTCGAGTGTTTTGTAGAACCGATCGTTCAGCTCGTCCCACGCTCCACGGTCGACAAGTTCATCGACGACGCGCGCATAAAGATCGTTAGGCGTGCCTGCGAGCAGGTCGCGAATATTTTTCACGGTGAATTCGAGCAGCTGGTTATCTGCTGACGCTTTGTCGATCTTCGCTGCGGTGTCGTCGTGCGCGGCCATGCGCACCGAATTTCGATTGCCGTCCGCACATTTCAAGGCTTTGCTCGCTACCGCGCGATGAATATTCACGAGTATCAAGCCAAAGAGTTGCTCGAGAAATTCGGCGTTGCCACCACGCGTGGGAAAGTCGCGTCGACGGCCGACGAAGCCGAAGCAATCGCGCGTGAACTCGGAGATGTTGACCTCGCCACAGGACGAGTCCGTCCGAATGGCGGACTGGTGATCAAAGCGCAGATCCACGCCGGCGGGCGAGGGAAGGGGACTTTCAAGAACGGATTTAAAGGCGGCGTTCACGTCGTCAAGTCGCCGAAGGAAGCGCGCGAGGTTGCGGAAAAGATGCTTGGACAAACTTTAGTTACACATCAAACCGGACCGGCCGGTCGCGTGGTGCACAAAGTTCTGGTGGCCGAAGCGGCCAAGATCGCGCGCGAACTTTATTTTGCCATCGTGCGCGATCGCCCGATCGCGGCACCATTGGTGGTGGCCAGCACTGAAGGCGGCGTTGAGATCGAAACAGTTGCCGCGAAATCGCCGGATAAAATTCTGCGCGAACCGATCGATCCACTCGCGGGCATGCAACCGTTTCAAACGCGCAAGCTCGCAAAGCAGCTCGGATTCGAGCAATCGCAAACAAAAGCGGCAATGAAATTGTTCGATGGGCTTTATCGAACGTTCATCGGCTGCGATTGCTCGATGGTGGAAATTAATCCGCTGGTCGTAACGAAGAAGGGGGACGTCCTCGCGCTCGATGCGAAATTTAATTTCGATGACAACGCGCTTTATCGACATCCCGAAATCGCGGCGATGCGAGATGTTGCGGAGGAAGATCCGCGCGAAGTCGAAGCGTCGAAACATGAACTGAACTACATCGGCCTCGACGGAAACATTGCCTGTCTGGTCAATGGCGCCGGCCTGGCGATGGCGACGATGGACATCATCAAATTTTACGGCGGCAGTCCGGCCAACTTTCTCGACGTTGGCGGCGGCGCGACCGAAGAACAGGTGACTGAAGCGTTCAAAATCCTGATCGCGGATAAAAATGTGAAAGCGATCCTGGTAAACATTTTCGGCGGGATCATGAAAGTGGACGTGATTGCGCAGGGAATTATCAATGCCGCGAAAACGGTGAGGCTCTCGGTTCCGGTGGTCGTCAGGCTGGAAGGAACAAACGTCGAAAAAGGAAAACAACTCTTAAAGAAAAGCGGCGTCGAACTAATCTCAGCTGATGATCTCGCGGATGCCGCTCAAAAAGCGGTGAAAGCGGCCGGGGCCGCAAAGTCGAAATGAAACTTGGATCGACTATCATCTTCGTCTTCGCATCAGCGGCGGTCGCTTCCGCCGACGAGCTTCCGCGGAAAGCGAAAACGCCGCACGAATCTTATCCGAATGTCGATGTGATCTATGATTCAGTAGCGACACCGCACGGCGAGCGACTGCGTACGATCATTACCAAACCGCGTAATGCAAAAAGCAAACTACCTGTGATTTTTGTCGCCGGGTGGTTGAGCTGCGATTCGGTGGAAGCGCCCGCTGACACGAAAGATGCGGCGGGTTTGGTTTTTCGCGGTCTTGCACAACTGCCAGAGTTTAGTTTGTTTCGTGTTGATAAACAAGGAATCGGCGACAGCGAAGGTGTCTGCAGCGAGACCGATTTCGATACCGAGCTAGCTGGTTACCGCGCTGCGTTTCGCGCGTTAAAGAATTACGACTTCATCGATTCGAATCGTGTTTACATTCTCGGTATCAGCAACGGTGGCGGATTCGCGCCGCTGGTTCCCGAATCGGAGGCCGAGCAACGCCAGGTGCGCGGATACGTTTCGGTTGGCGGTTGGGCCAAGACCTGGTTCGAGCACATGCTCGAGATTGAGCGACGCCGTTTTACCTTAATGGGAAAGTCTCCGGCCGAAGTGACCGACCGAATGAAAAACAGCGCGTCGCTCTACTATGAATGGTTGATCAAGGGCAGAGCCGTCGATGCGATTCTAAAAGAACAGCCGCAATTGGAAGAATTGTGGCCGGAAGGCAAAGATCACGCGCATTTGTATGGACGGCCGCTGGCGTTCTACCAACAGCTTCAGCAGTTAAATATTGCGGCGGCCTGGTCGAATGTGAAGGTTTCCACCTATGCAGTGCGAGGCGCGTTCGATTGGATCATGAGTCCCGAGGATGCGGGCTTGATCGCGTCTTACGTCAACGTCAACCGGCAACTGGCGTTTTCGTATGAAGTCCCGCAAATGGGCCACACCTTTCAGCACTATTTAACTCTTGCCGACGCGTTTAAAGGAAAGAGCGCGCCGTTCGACCCGAAAGTAACCGGATTACTTGTCGATTGGCTCAAACACGAGGCGATTACCCGTGAAGATTAAGAATATCGCATTTGTCGGAATTCCAGTGACCGACATGAAACGGGCACGCGAGTTTTATGAAGGCGTGCTCGGATTGAAAACATCCGACGAAATGGGTCACGGGAAATGGATCGAGTATACGATCGGAGACGACACGCTGGCGATTGGGAGTGTCGGGGATCAATGGAAACCGTCAGCCGACGGAACAAGCGTGGCGATTGAAATGGAGAATTTCGATGAAGCGATCAAGAGATTGAAAGATCGACGAGTGCCGTTCGCGGCCGAGCCGTTCGAGAGTCCGTGTTGCCACATGGCAGTCGTGCAGGACCCGGACGGCAACAAATTAATCATCCACAAATTGAAACCCGAAAACGAAAAGGAGCCATGCCCATGATCAAAGAAGTCGCATTTGTCGCCATCGCCGTTTCCGACAAGGAACGTGCACGAAAGTTTTATCAGGAAACGCTTGAACTTAAGCCCACGACCACAGCCATGGAAGGCGGGTGGGTTGAGTACGACATCGGACCGGTGACAATCGGCGTTGGTTGTCATCCAGCTTGGAAACCGTCGCGCGACGGAACCACCGTTGCATTCGAAGTGGACGATTTCGATGGCGTTTACGACAAGCTAAAGAAACGCGGTGTCGCGTTCGAGATGGAGAAAACAGAAACGCCGGTTTGCTGGATGGCGCAGTTCCGCGATCCGGACGGAAACAAGCTCTTAATTCATAAACGGAAGAAGAAATGACGAAGTCCGAATGTCAAAGCCAGAAGGAAATCCCGAATGACGAAATCGGAAAATAGCGCACTAAGCATGGCGTGGCCGTTCGGTCATTTGAGCTTCGACATTGTTTCGTCATTCGAGCTTCGTCATTCTTCCCATGTCTGTCTTAATTGATAAGAACACGCGGCTCCTGGTTCAGGGAATCACCGGCAGCGCCGGCGCGTTTCATACGCGTCAGTGCGTCGAGTACGGGACGAATGTAGTTGCCGGAGTGACGCCCGGAAAAGGCGGCCAAATGTTCGACGAGAAAATTCCGGTGTTCGACACGGTTTGGGAAGCGAAACAGAAAACCAACTGCAACGTCTCGATGATTTTTGTGCCGGCCGCGTTCGCGGCCGATTCGATTCTCGAGGCCGTCGATGCAGATGTCGATCTTGTCGTCTGTATCACCGAAGGGATTCCGGTCATGGACATGATGCGCGTGAAAGCGCAGATGCGCGGGAAACGAACGCGACTGATCGGACCAAATTGTCCCGGCATCATTACGCCCGGCGCGTGCAAGATCGGGATCATGCCCGGATACATTCACAAAGAGGGAAAAGTTGGTGTGATCTCGCGCTCAGGCACGCTCACTTACGAAGCGGTCTGGCAACTGACATCGCGCGGTTACGGCCAATCGACTTGCATCGGCATCGGCGGCGATCCGATCGGCGGTTTGTCGCATACCGATGCGGTGAAACTTTTCAATGACGACAAAAATACCGACGCGATGATTTTGATCGGTGAGATTGGCGGCTCAGCGGAAGAAGAAGCTGCGGCGTGGATCAAAGACAATTGCAAAAAACCAGTCGCCGCGTTCATCGCGGGCATGACTGCGCCGCCCGGGCGAAGAATGGGTCACGCCGGCGCGATCGTTTCCGGCGGCAAAGGGACCGCTGCCGGAAAAATCGAAGCATTGAAAGCCGCCGGCATTGCCGTCGCCGAAACGCCAGCCACGATTGCCGACACGTTAATCGCGCGAATCGAAAAATGATTTCAGCTCTGCGCAGAGTTTAGCTACTCTGAAATATTCACGCGCGAAGGCGCGGCTAATCCGTAGCCGGTTCGGGCGCGTCGAGATTTCCGCAGGGCAAGTGCGCGGCTTTCCAATCCATCGCCATTTGAATCCGGGCGCGGCCGCTGGGGTGATCGAAGAAAATGAATTCTTCGAGCGGACTTGGATCGAGTTTGCGATAGGCGCCGAGTTTCAGCGCGACCTTTGCCTCGCCATCCGGTTCGCGCGACGTATTGATGCCGAACTGGTCGGCTTCGCGTTCGGTTACTCGCGTGATCGAGTTGAGAACCGGCGTCATAAGAAATGCAAACGTGAGAAAGATTAACATCAACAATGGGAACCCGGCTGGATCAGCGATGCCGCGAACATCCCAGCGTTGTCCCCAGCGTCGAAGCGCCCAGTCAAAAACAACGTTGGCAATTCCAAAACCGACGAGGGCGACGACCCCGAAATAAATTGTTAGCTTGGCTCCGTGGTTGAGCACGTAATGACCCATTTCATGAGCCATGACCGCGCGGATCTCCGGAAGCGTGCATTGTTTGAGCAAATTATCGTTCAACGCTATCCGGGTCGTGCCGAGCATGCCGGCTACGTTCGCGCTCACGCGCGTGGTTTGACGCGAGGCGTCGACTTCGAAGATCTGCTTCACCGGAATTTCGTTGGCCCGCGCCATGGCCAGGATCGAGTCGCGAATTTTCGCGTCGGTGAGCGGCTGGTAAGTGTTAAAAAGCGGTTCGACGTAAATTGGCGCAATGAAATTGCCGATAAATGAAAGAACGACCGCGACCAGTGTCCCCCAGAGCCACCACGACTTTGGCGCGCGCCGAAAAACCCCAAAAAAAACAACGAGGGCGACGCTGCTGGCGATCAGCGCGACCACTAGACCGAGCAGTTGTTCGACAAACCACGGCCCGAAAGTTTGGGTGGCGAATCCGTACTGATGTTCGCGAAGGAACAATTGATAAAAGGCGAGGGGAAAACTCAACACTGCCACGATAAGAACGTAGCCAACCGCATATATCGCCACTTGAATGGATTTGGAATTCGTCGTGCGCTCTGCGAAATCGCGCAGCCGCGCCGACCATTTCGATGCCAATAGAAAAATCGCAATGGCAGCGCCGGCCAGAAAATTCCAAAGGATGAGCCAGTAGCCGCCTTCAAAATAAGCGTCTGACTTCGCGCGTTTGTCGGCGGGAACGGTACTCAACCACACTTTGGTGGCTTCAACCGGATCGAAAGATTTTACAGCTTCGGCTGTCGATGAAATTGGTGATGGCGAAACTTGCGCGCGAACCGGTCCGGACAAAATCAAACAGCATA
>Ga0209056_10005793_pt1 | contig 12843 bp, 10 predicted proteins | sample GraSoiAngelo_114_FD_185876 | JGI IMG/M metagenome (GOLD analysis project Ga0209056, IMG submission 185876) | Grasslands soil microbial communities from the Angelo Coastal Reserve, California, USA - 14_0903_13_40cm (SPAdes) (version 2) | ecosystem: Environmental > Terrestrial > Soil > Grasslands... | reverse complement strand
CACGTGACCACGCCCGTCGACAACCCCTTGGCCCGCGCCGTTCGGATGTAGTCCTGCTGGAGCGCCTCCAGCATGCACGAGCGGCTGATGCGCGCGATCAGCGCCGACTGGTTGAAGCCGAGCGACACGGCCGGCAGCACCATGTACCGCAACGCCGCCACGGGGTCCGCGAAGATCGACGCGTAGCCGGCGGCCGGTAGCCAGCCCAGCCGCACCGCGAAGAGATAGATGAAGTTCAGCGAGAGCCAGAAGCCGGGCACGCACACGCCGAGCAGCGCGCCCAGCATGAGCGTGCGATCCCAGAGCGAGCCGGGGTAGGCGGCGGCGATGATCCCGGAGGGCACGCCGATCAGGATCGCGACCAGCAGCGCCGAGAAGGTCAGCACCATCGTCGGCTCGGCACGCTCCAGCAGCGCCGTCACCACCGGGCGATCGAGGAAGTACGACTGGCCGAGGTCGCCGCCAAGCACGCGCGCGTAGAACTTGAAGAGCTGCTCGTGCAGGGGCCGGTCCAGCCCGAGCGCCTGGCGAGTGGTGTCGATCTGGGCCGGCGTGGCGTCGGGGCCGAGCATGACGCTGACCGGGTCGCCGGGAATCAGGTGGATCAGCAGGAAGACGACGGTGACGACCACGGCCAGCACCGGGATGAGGGTCAGGAGCCGTCGGACGAGGTAGACCGTCACCGGCGCGAGGCGGGCGCCGCCGGAGCGACGGCGCCCGCCACCTCACGCTGTTACTTCTCGACCCACACGTTGTAGAAGCGGATGCGCTCGGTCTTCTCGTTGAAGCCCTTCGTGGTGTTGCGGATGGCCCGCAGCCCGAAGAGATCGCCGTAGCGGATCACCGGCACCTTCTCGTAGAACTGCCGCGTCTGCTGCTCCCACAGCGCCATGCGCTTCTTGGGATCGGTCTCGCGCGCCAGCTCGGCCTGGAGCTTCAGGATGTCCTCGTCGGTGGTCCAGCCCGGCCAGCTCGGCGTCAGGAACACCGGATGGGTCGGATCGTAGAAGGCGCCGATGCCGGTCGTGAACGCGTCGTACTCCTTCGAGTTGTTGCGCCGCTTCACCAGCGTGGCCCAGTCGACGACCTGAAGGTCGATAGTGAAGCCGACGTCTTCGAGCTGCTGCTTGGTCAGGAGCGCGAAGTCGTACATCCACTTGTACTCCTGCGTCGTCATGAACCGGATCGGCTCCTTCTTGTAGCCGGCTTCCTGGAGGAGCCGCTTGACCTTGTCCTTGTTGTGCTCGTTCCACGGCAGCCCCGAGAGCTTCGTGTGCCAGGCGGCGATCTCCGGGGGCACCAGGCTCGAGTCCATCCGGTAGAACTCCGTGTGGCCGCCCGCCACGTTCTTCATGATGGGCTCGATGTCGATCGCGGCCTGCCAGGCCTGACGGAGCTTCTGGTTCGTCATCAGGCCTTCCTTCTTGTTCAGGACCGCGACGAGCCAGTAGTAGGGCTTCGTGACGATGGGACGCAGGTTCGGGTTCTTCTTGAGCCGGTCGTAGGCGTCGAGGTTCAGGTCGTCGGCGAAGTCGAGCTCGCCGGTCTCCACCTGGGCCACCCGGGTCGCCACCTCCGGCACCGGCTGGAAGCGCACCTCGTCGAGGTAGGCGGTCTTGCCGCCGCCGTAGCCGTTCGGCTTCTCGTTGCGCGACTTGTAGTCGTCGAAGCGCACCATCCGGATGTACTGGTCGGGCTTCCACTCGGCGAGCTTGAACGGGCCGGTGCCGATCCACTCGGTGGCCTTCACCTCCGGCGCGAACTTCTCGGCGATCTCCTTGGGATAGATGGCGCCGAAGTTGTTGGGCACCGCCAGCGAGATCAGCACGATCGCCGACTTCTCTTTGAGCTTCATCTCGACCGTGTACTTGTCGACGGCTTTCCAGTCGGCGACCTGGGCGAAGAGCGCCTTGCCGTAGATCGACTGCTTGCCCCAGCGGGCGAGCGAGGCGACGACGTCCTCGGAGGTCATCTCCTTGCCGTTGTGGAACTTGACGCCCTGGCGCAGCTTGAAGGTGTAGACGAGGCCGTCCTTGCTCACCGTGTGGCTCTCGGCCAGCATCGGGATCGGACGGTTGCCGTTGTCGAGGGTGTAGAGCCCCTCGTAGACGTGATTGGTCAGCATCTCGGTGATGCTGGCGGTCGTCCAGTGCGCGTCGAGGGCGGGCGGCTCGCCGAGATTGCCGACCTTCAGAATGCCGCCCTTCTTCTGCGCCTCAACGGTAAGGACGCTGCCGGCGACGAGTACCAGCGACGCGACGACGAGCAACACCGCACGGCGATGCGCTCTCATTGACATGGTCCACCTCCGATCGTGGGTGAGCCAATTTAGCACACGAACGGTGGCGTCGGGACAGAAGGGCGAGCGGCGATCAGAACATCGCGAGCATGCTCCGGACGCCGCGCAGCAAGCCTTGCAGGCCACGCGCCTCCGGCTGCCACCGTCGGAGCTTTGTTCGCGCGCCCGTCTTCCAGTCGCAATGGGTACCTCGGGCGCAGTCGGGGCAGCGATCCGACTTGCGGACGAACTCCAGGCACGGGCACGCGAGGCAGGCGCAGAAAATCATCGTGGTCTTCACGTGTCGGCGTAAGAAGCAAGACTGATTCCATCGAGCTTTGCGAGGAACTACACCGGGATACGAATATCGTGATGTGACGTCGCGTGCACGCTGTATGAAGAGGGCTGACCACTTCGGAGTTACGAACTACATAGTCGAGGCGACCTACCCGGCGCTCGCGCGCCGTGCGGGCAGGCGGCCGGACGCGACCCGCCCGCGGAGGCCGCCGAGCGCCCGCTGCGCGCCGGCCATGTAGATGTAGAGCACGGGCGTGATGTAGAGCGTCAGCAGCTGCGAGACCAGCAGCCCGCCCACCACGGCCAGGCCGAGCGCCCGCCGGGCGTCGGCGCCCGCGCCGATGCCGAGCGCGATCGGCAGCGTGCCGAGCAGCGCGGCCATCGTCGTCATCATGATCGGGCGGAAGCGGCGGAGGCATCCCTTGTAGATCGCGTCGGCGGGGGGCGCGCCGGCCCGCTCGGCGTCGAGCGCGAAGTCGATCATCATGATGGCGTTCTTCTTGACGATGCCGACCAGCATGATGATCCCGACGAAGCCGTAGATGTTGAGCTCCGTCCGGAACAGCATCAGCGTGAGCAGCGCGCCGACGCCGGCCGACGGCAGGCCGGACAGGATCGTGAGCGGGTGGATGAAGCTCTCGTAGAGGATGCCCAGCACCAGGTAGATCACCGCCACCGTCACCAGCAGGAGCAGGCCCTGGCCGGCCAGCGAGGCCTGGAACGCCTGCGCGGTGCCCTGGAAGCTCCCGTTGATGGTGGCCGGCATCTGGAGATCGCGCTGGACCTTCGCGACGTCCACCACCGCCTGGCTGAGCGACACGCCCGGCGCCAGGTTGAACGAGATCGTCACCGACGGCAGCTGGCCGAGGTGCGTGATGGTCAGCGGGCCGATGGTCGGCGTGAGCTTCGCCACCGAGTTGAGCGGCACGAGCTTCCCCGACTGCGCGCGGACGTACAGCAGCGACAGCTCGTTGGGATCGCGCTGGTAGCGCGGATCGAGCTCCAGGATGACCCAGTACTGGTTGGTCGGCGTGTAGATCGTCGAGACCTGGCGCGAGCCGTAGGCGCTGTAGAGCGCGCTCTCGATCTGCTCCGCGCTCACGCCGAGCGCGGAGGCCCGGTCGCGGTCGATGTCGACGGTGATCTGGGGGCTCGTGATCTGCAAATCGGTGTTGACGTCCTGGAACCCCGGCAGCGTCCGCATCTTGTCGAACAGGGTCGGGGACCAGCGATAGAGCGCCTGAAGGTCGGTGGACTGGAGTGTGTACTGGTAGAGCGCCTTCGTCAGGCTGCCCCCGATCCGGATGATCGGTAGGTTCTGCGGATACACCCGCAACCCGGGCACCGTCGCGAGCTTGGGCCGCAAATCGTCGATGATCTTGTCGGCCGGCGGCCGCTGGTCGCGCGGCTTGAGCCGCATGAAGATGCGCCCGGTATTCGGGACCACGTTGATGGTGGAGGCGCCGATCGACGACATGATCTGGTCGATGTAGGGCTGCTGCATGACGATGGCGGCGGCCGCCCGCTGCTTCTCCGTCATCGCGTCGAACGAGATGTCTTGCGCGGCCTCCGTGAACGCGAAGATCTGGCCGGTGTCCTCCGTCGGGATGAAGCCCTTCGGAATGATCACGAAGAGCCACGCGGTCAGCACGAAGGTCAGCATCATGACGGCCATCGTGAAGCGCCGGTGGCGCAGCGTCCACTGGAGCGACCCGTCGTAGGTCCGCAGCATGCCGTCGAAGAAGCGCTCGGAAGCCATGAAGAGGCGCCCGTGCGACGCGGCGCCCGGCGGCTTCAGGAACCGGCTGCACGCCATCGGCGTGAGGGTCAGCGAGACGAAGCCCGACACCAGCACCGCGGCGGTGATGACCACCGCGAACTCGTGCAAGAGCCGTCCGACCACCCCGCCCATGAACAGCACCGGGATGAACACCGCGGCCAGCGAGAGGGTCATCGACATGATCGTGAACCCGATCTCCTTGGCGCCGATCAGCGAGGCCTCGAGACGGCTCTTGCCCTCCTCCATGTGACGCACGATGTTCTCGAGCATCACGACCGCGTCGTCCACCACGAACCCGACGCACAGGGTGAGCGCCATCAGCGAGATGATGTCGATCGTGTAGCCGAGCAGGTACATGACCGCGAAGGTGCCGACGATCGACAGGGGCACCGCGAGGCTCGGGATGATCGTGGCCGAGAGATTGCGCAGGAACAGGAAGATGACCAGCACGACCAGGGCGATCGCCAGCCCCAGCGTGAACTCGACGTCGTGGACCGACTCGCGGATGGCGACCGAGCGGTCGTAGAGGACGTTCAGGTTCACCGAGGCCGGCAGCTCCTGGCGGAAGCGCGGCAGGAGCGCGCGGACCGCGTCGACGACCTCGACGCTGTTGGTGCCGGGCTGGCGCTGGATCGCCAGGATCACCGCCCGCTCGTCGTTGTACCAGCTGGCGACCTTGTCGGTCTGCACGCCGTCGACCACGCGCCCCAGCTCCTCGAGCCGCACGGGCGAGCCGTTGCGGTACGCGACGATCAGTGGGCGAAACGCGGCGGCGTCCTGGAGCTGGCCGGTGGCCTGGACGCTGAACATCTGGTGCGAGCCGAAGAGCGTGCCGGTCGGCATGTTCACGTTGCTGCGCGCGAGCGCCTGCTCGACCTCGTCGAGGCCGATCCCCCGCGTGGTCAGCGCGCGCGGGTCGACCTGGACCCGCACCGCGTACTTCTGCGAGCCGAAGACCTGGACCTGCGCGACGCCGGTGACGGTCGAGATGCGCTGGGCCAGGTTCGTCTGGGCGTACTCGTCGACCTTGTAGAGCGGCAAGGTCGGCGAGCTCAGCGCCAGGTAGAGCACCGGCTGGTCCGCCGGGTTGACCTTCTGGTAGGTCGGCGGCGTCGGCATGCTGGGCGGCAGCAGCGGCGCCGACTTGGCGATCATGGCCTGCACGTCCTGGGCGGCGGCGTCGATGTTCCGCTCGAGGCTGAACTGGATGGTGATCTGCGTGAGGCCGAGCGCGCTCGACGACGTCATCGAGTCGATGCCGGCGATCGTGGTGAACTGCTTTTCGAGCGGCGTGGCGACGGCCGACGCCATCGTCTCGGGGCTGGCGCCCGGGAGGGCGGCCGCCACCTGGATCGTCGGGAAATCCACGTTGGGCAGGTCGCTCACCGGCAGCAACCGGAAGCCCATGATCCCGAACAACAAGATGGCCGCCATCAGGAGCGTGGTGAGCACCGGCCGCCGGATGAAGAGGTCGGTGCTCATGACGCTTTCGGCGGCCGGACCTCGATCCGAGCGCCCGGCACGAGGCGGAGCTGGCCGTCGGTCACCACGCGCTCGGACGCGCGCAAGCCCTGCTCGATGATCGTCTCCCCGCCCAGCCGCGTGCCCAGCACCACCGGACGCGACTCGACGGTCTGGTCGGGCTTGACGACGTAGACGTAGAGCCCCTGCTGGCCGGGCTGGATCGCCTGCGAGGGTATGACGATCGCCGTGCGGGTCGTGAGGACCAGGCTCACGTCGAGGAACTGCCCGGGCCAGAGGACATTGTCGGTGTTGGCGAAGGTGGCCTTGAGCTGGATCGTCGCGGTCGTCAGGTCGACCGTGTTGTTCACGAAGGTGAGATCGCCGGTCGCCAGGATCTCCGGCTGACGCGGCAGCCGCGCCACCACGCGGAGCGCGCCGGCTGCCCGGTAGTACTTCTTGATGTCGGTGAGGTGCTGATCGGGCACCGCGAACGAGACGTAGATCGGATGGACCTGGTTGATGACGACGATCGGGTTGTCGTCGTTCGCCTTCACGATGTTGCCGTTCTGCACGAGCAGATTGCCGGTGCGTCCGTCGATCGGCGCGCGGATCGCGGTGTAGGCGACCTGCAGGCGCGCGGCGTCCACGTTGGCCTGCGCCGCCCGCGTCGCGGCCCGCGCGTTCTCGACCGCCGCCCGGTCGGCCTGCACCGTCGCCTCAAGCGCCGCCCAGTTCGTGCGGAGCTGATCGTACTGCTCGCGCGCGATCAGCTCGCGATCGACGAGGTCGCGATAGCGTCGCTCCTGCACCTTCGCGTTCTCGAGCTGCGCCAGGTCGCGCTCGAGGTTGGCCTGGGCCTGCTGCACCTCGGCCTGGCGCTGCAGCACCGCCGCCTCGGTCTGGCGCAGCGCCGCCTCGAACGGGCGGGGATCGATGGTGAACAGCAGATCGTTCCGCCGGACGTCCTGGCCCTCCTTGAAATGCACGTCCATGATCTGGCCGTTCACCTGCGACTTGATCCCAACGGACGTGTAGGCCTGCGCGTTGCCCACAGCTGTCAGCTGGAGGGGCACGGGCTTCTCGACGACGTCGACGACCGTCACCGGCACCGCCGGCACGCTCCGGGACGGCTTGCCGGCGGCGTTGTCCGAGCACCCGGCGAAGAGCAGGGCGCCGGCGAGCGCCGCCGCGACCACATCCACCAGTCGCCGAATCATCGTGCGCCCTTCCGGCCGCGGCCCGTCCGCGTGTCTTCAATTTCTAGCCGCGCCTCAGCCGGCGGGGCCCCAGCCCCGCGACGGCTTGTGGCGCGCACCGCCTCGGGCGCACTGGACGCGGCGTCGACCAGCGCCTCGAGCCCGGTCAGCGCGCGCCGCCGATCCTCGCCCGACATCCGGGCCAGGACGCGCTCCATGCCGCGCAGGCGGATCGCCTCGAGGTCGTCGACCAGCGCCGTGCCCGCGCGGGTGAGGTCGAGGACGTAGACGCGCCGGTCCGCCGGATGATCGCCGCGCGTGACGAGGCCCTTCTCCTCGAGGCGGTCCACGATGTGAGTGACGGCCGGCAGGGTCACGCCGAAGGCCTTGGCGACGTCGCCCATGTGCGAGCTCGGGTGCTCGGCCAGGCGGAACAAGACCTGCGACTGGGCGTAGGTCAGGTCGAGGTCCGAGGCCCTCTGCCACAGGAGCTGCCGGAAAATCGTGGAGCCGAGCGAGTTCAGCAGCTCCAGCATCTGCTGCGCCTCGGTCGTCCAGCGGGTCGATTTCTTCGCGCGTGGCGCCACCGGCACCCTCCTCCCATTGACTGGCTTAATAGTTTAGCCAATAAACCTCTTGGGAGGGAAGGGGCACCTCGAATCGGAACGCGGCCGGCCGCTAGTGGCCGGCGCCGCCCAGCTTGCGGTGATCCCAGCGGACGATGCGCGTGGGGGTAAAGCGAAGCACGACGCGCTTGGCGGCCTGCTTGGCCACGCCGGCTCGCGCCTCCGGCGGCGGGTCGGCGCCCGTGTAGCGGGCCGTCAGCCGCCGTCCGAAGTCGGCGACCTTGTCGGGATCGCGCTCGATCGCCACGTCGCACTCGAGCATGGCGCCCCGCAGCTCGCCGTACTGGTCGCGCCCGGCCTCGATTTGCAGTGTGGCCTGCGGCTCCCGCTCGAGGTTCCGGACCTTCTGCGATTTCCCGTAGGTCCACGCGAGCAGCGTGAGCCCGTCGCGGAGGTACCAGAGCGGCATCAGGTGCGGGCGCCGGTTCGGCCCGATGCTGGCGCAGGTCAGCACGCGCTCCTCGTCGAGGAAGCGCATCAGCTCCGCGTCCGTCATGGTGATCTCGCTGCGCCGGGACGGCATGCTCAGTACCCCTGTCGGCGGTCGACGACGTGGCGGAGCGGGCGACCGGCCAGAAAGCGCGAGAGGTTGTCGTTGAACACCGGCGCGATCGCGTCGGGCGTGCTGGGGCCGGAGATGTGCGGGGTCACCACGACGTTGTCCATGCGCCACAGCGGATGGTGCGGCGGGAGCGGCTCGTTGTCGAAGACGTCGAGGACGGCGCCCGCGATGCGCCGGTGCTCCAGCACGTCCAGCAGCGCCGCCTCGTTGACGACGGCGCCGCGGGCGATGTTGACGAGCCAGGCCGTCGGCTTCATGGCGCCGAGCTGGTCGGCCCCGACGATCCCGCGCGTCTCGGTGGTGAGGGGCAGGAGGAGTACCACGAAGTCGGCCTGCGCCATCGCGCGCGCCATGCCGCCGACCTTGTACATCCGCGCGGCCTCGCGCACGGGCCGCCCGCGGCGCGACACGCCGAGCACGCGCATGCCGAGCCCCCGCGCGACGCGTGCGATGTCGCGGCCGATGTCACCGAGGCCGACGATCGCCATGGTCTTGCCGGCGAGCCGGTCGGGCAGCACGTGGTCGAGCCAGCGGCGCTGTCGCTGGGCCTGGCGGTACTCCTCCACCCGCTGGGTGACCCACGAGCACCAGCCGATGACGTACTCGGCCATCCACGGCCCGAAGACGCCGGGGGCCCTCGTGATGACCACGCTGGGGGGAAGCTCGGGCACCAGCGCCCAGTCCACGCCTGCACCCATCACCTGGAGCCACGCGAGCCGGCCCGCCCGGGCGTAGAGCTGCGGCGGGAACTTCCACGCAAACAGGATCTCGGCGTCCGCGATGGCTCCCGCCGCCTCGCTGGGCGTGGCGGCGATGCGCACGTCGACCCCACGCTTCGGGACGTCGACCAGCTCCGCGTAGCGGCGATCGGTGTGATACACGAGAAGGGTCGGGCGACGCGATCGATAGTGGTGGGGGGCCCCGACATGGCCCCCCACACCCCCCGACGCTCGGACGCGCCCCGGCGGAGCCGGGGCGCGCCTCGGAATCGCCGCGCTCATGTCAGCCGATCGCCACCGCCAGACACGTTGTCGTCCGCGTCACGCCGTCGATCGACCCGATCTCGTCGGTGACGAGCCGACCGACGGCGTCGAGCGTCGGTCCCTCGACCACGGCGATGAAGTCGAACGGCCCGGTGACCGCGTCGAGGTTGACGACGGTGGAGCCGCCGCCCTCGATCGCCGCCAGCTCCTTCTTCACCGCCTTCGTCTTGCCGGGCGCGGTCTCGATCAGAACGTACGCCCGCATCTTCTTCGCCGCTCCCTTCGTCATGTGGCACCTCTATCTTTCAGCGCGCCCCGGCCGGCGGGTCCCCAGCCCCGCGACGGCCTGCGGCGCGCACGGGCCACGCCCATCAGCGGCTCGCCGCGCCGAGCGCGTCCAGCAGCGTCGCCTGGAACCGGGCGCGCTGCTCGACGAACCGCGTCCCCTCGAGATCGACCCGCGCTCCCCGATGCTCGGTGTGGTTCGCCGGGTCGAAGACCGCCACGAGCCTGGTCGCCGTCGTGCCGGCCCTCAGCGTCAGGGATTCGCCCGCGCTCTCGTCGCCGAGGCGCGCGATGATCAGGAAGAAGCCCGCGTCGTCGGTCAGCCCCAGGTACGAGAAGCCGGTCTTGTCGCGGACCAGCTCGAGCTCGCGCCCCGCCACCGCGCGCCCCTGCGCGTCCTTCACGAAGCCGAGGACGACGTAGCGGTAGTAGATCTCGTGCTCCGCCCGCGCCGACGGAACGAAGCCCGGCGCCAGCAGCAGCACGAGCAGGGCGAACGCCACCGGCCGCGACACGCGCGTCAGTCTAGCAGATACGCGCGGAGGAGCGAGCGATGGCAGTGGTTCTCGTCGGCGCACCCGCACAGGAGCGTGACGCGCCCTTTCTTGGCGGCGGCGCGGACGATCGCCAGCTGCTCCTGCGCCTCGGGCCGCTCGAGCCCCTTCAGGTAACGCGGCCGGTACTGCGCCCACGTGATCTTTTCGTCGAGAAGCGCGCGCAGCAACGGGACGACCGGGCCGAGCTCCTTGAGCCAGAGGTCCACGCGCTCCTTGCGGATCCCGCGCGGCCAGAGGCGCATGATGAGGACGCGCGTGCCGTCGTCCTTGGACGCCGGATCGTAAATGCGCTTGATCGCGATCATCGGATCGTCCATAGGCGCACCGCGGCCCGCTTGAACTTGTCGCAGGGGTCCGTGTCGTCGACCCTCGGCGTGAACCAGACGAAATCGAACGGCAGCGCACCGTCGAAGGCGGCGGCGTAGGCCGCGGGCGACGTCTTGGCCTCGTCCACCTCGATGAACGCGACGCTCGCGGCACGCGTGCCCGGCGCGTGGCGGGCCAGGTGCGCCGGCACGCCGCGGTCGTTGCGGGCGTGGCCGACGCCCGCGATCAGCACCGCGCCGTCGCGGCCGCCCGCGCGGGCCAGGCTCGCGGCCATACGCGCGTCGCGTGCCCACTGCACGTCGACCATCCGGTCGAGCATGTTCTCGGGCGTCTGGTCGCAGTGGGCGTCGCGCAGCTCGCGCGCCATCGCCTCGCGGGTCTCGGGTGAGGGCACCTCGTCGAGCCGGAGTTGCTGGGTCAGCGCCGGTCCGAGCCCGGGCAGGCCGTTGCGGCGCACCGCGTCGGTGGCGGCGCGCGAGAGGTTGGTCGCGACGATCGTCAGGCCGCCGTCGAGCGCGATCTGGGCGATCGGCTGGTAGAAACGCCATTCCGGCCAGCCCGAACGCGCCCAGTTCACCGCGTCGCCGAGCCCGGCCGCGTCCTTCGGGCCCCGCGCCAGGAAGCGCGCGAGCGCCGCGGCGTCGTCGGTCGAGAGCATCTCGAAGCCGACGACCGGGCGCCGGCCCACCTCGACCAGCCCTCGCACCACGCGCGCCTGGAGCACGTGGTGGTCGGCGTTGTCGTGACGCTCGCCCAGCATCACCCAGCGACTCGCGGCGAGCTCCTTCATCATCGCCGACTCGCCGACGAACGCGCCGGCCTTCACGTCCCAGACACGGTTCACGAGCGGATGCCCACGCGCCACCGGGCTCTCCCACTCGACGTCGGAGACCTTGGCGCACCCACCGAGAAGCGCGCTGAGGAGCGCGACGAGAAGCGCGGCGCGGCGCGCGCCGGCGAGCACGAGGCGGTGCGGCGCGCTCACGCGATCACCGCGAGCGGGGACCGGGATAGCCGTCCCAGGACAGGCGCGGACCGTCGGCACTGAAGCCGGCCGCGACCAGCGATTCGAACGCCGCGCTGCCGCGGATCGGGTGCCCGTCCCAGGTGAAGATCTCCAGCCGTCGCGCCGGCCGCAGCGTCAGCGGGCGGTCCATCAGCGATTGCAGCGCCGCGATCACGCCGGGCAGATCCACGTCCTCCCAGCCGGCCAGCGGCGTGAGGTCACGGCCGTAGCCCTCGGCGAGGAGTCGGGGGCGGCCCTGGCGGAAGACGAGCCAGTTCTGAGGCAGGCGCGCGGCGGCGGCCCGGGAGCCGTCGCGCCGGGTGAGGGTGAAGACGCGACCCCAGAGGTTCGCCGGGTCCACCATGTTGACCAGCACGTGAGGCTCGGCGCGCCGTGCCGGCGCCTCGAGGTCGCCGAGCGCGTCCGCCAGCGCGTATTGCTCGCCCGAGAGCCCCTGGACGAAGTAGCCGCGAACGACCTCGCCGCCGTACTCCATGCGAAGCAGCGTATGCCGCATCGTGGCCCAGTCGCCCCGGGCCAGCTCGCGCGCCACGACCCCGAAGCGCGCGAGCAGCAGCTGGGCGCGCGCTTCCTCGCGCTCCTCGGGCGAGAGGCGCTCTTCGTCGCCGAGGACGCTCCAGCGGCCGACCACGGGTAGCTGCGAGAGCACGCCGCGGCTCTGGCCGCGGCGGCGCCGCCGCGCGCCGCTGCTCTCACGCGGCCGCCGCGCGGGCGTCACCCCGGCCACGATCGCGCTGAACGTGTCGGGCGTCACCAGACCGGCCCAGAAGAGCTCCCACAACGCGGAGAGAACGTCCGGCGTGCTGAGGCCGGTGGCGCGCCCGAGATCCTGGGCGAACGAGGCGCCCCGCAGCTGGAGGTGCAGGAAGACGTTCTTGACGCGCGCGTCCAGCTCGGGCGGCGGGCTGCCGTTCTCGCGGAGCCACCCGATGTTCTCGCGCAGGGCCGTGCCCACGCGCGGCGAGCGCCCGCGCTCGCCCGGCGCCTTGTCGAACACGGTCCACGCCATCTCGCCGGCGAGCCCCAGCCGGTCCAGCCACTCGCGCTCGTAGTTTTCGACCCGCGCGGGCAAGAGATCCTGCTCCCAGACGCGCACCGGAAGGTCCTCGCCCTGGAGCAGCTCGAGCGACGCCAGCACGCCGGGCGGCCCGGCCAGTCGATGGTCGGGATGCAGGTGGTGACGGCGGAGGAGGAACGCGGAGAACTGCTCGGCCGACGCGACCGGGCGGGGGACGCGGCGCGCGTGGACCTGGCGGCGCTGGATCTCATCGAGCACTGCGATGTGGACGTACTGCGGCGCGGGCGCCTCCGCGAGAAACGCGCCGCGGCGCACGAGGCCGCGTGCCGTGAGTCGCTCCAGCGCCCCGGTGGCGGCGTCAGCCGGCAGGCCGTAGCGCTCGGCGAGCCACGCCGCGGTCACCGGCCCTCGTGTCCGCAGCAGGCGCAGCGTCACGCGCTCGA
>Ga0209056_10005792_pt1 | contig 12844 bp, 12 predicted proteins | sample GraSoiAngelo_114_FD_185876 | JGI IMG/M metagenome (GOLD analysis project Ga0209056, IMG submission 185876) | Grasslands soil microbial communities from the Angelo Coastal Reserve, California, USA - 14_0903_13_40cm (SPAdes) (version 2) | ecosystem: Environmental > Terrestrial > Soil > Grasslands... | reverse complement strand
CGCCCGCAGCCGCGCGCCCGCTCGCGAAGGTAGCCGAGCGCGCCCAGAACGGCCCGAGCGCGCTCCACATCCCGAGCGCGCCGAGCGAGAGCGCGAGCAGCGACACGAAGGGCGACATCACGCTCCCGCTCACGACCAGCCCGGCGGCACCGACGAAGGCCGGCCCCGCCAGGTGCCAGCGCCGCTCCTGGCGTCGGTCCGAGTGCGCGCCGACGATCACCATGCCGATCGCCGCCGCCAGGTACGGCACCATCGACACGACACCCACCGCGAAGTCCCCGAGCCCGCCGAAGCCCTGGATGATCTGGGGGATCCAGAAGCTCACGCCATAGAGCCCGCACACGAGCGCGAAGTAGAGGAGCGCGAGCAGCCACACGCGGCCGTGCACCAGCGCCTGTCTCACGCTGTAGCCGTGCCGCTCCGCGCGCTCGGCGTGCTCGCGCCGCATGCGCTCCGTGAGCCACGCGCGCTCCGCGGGCGCGAGCCAGTCGGCGTCCGCGGGGCGATCGGTCAGGTAGCCGAGCGCGACGAGGCCGAACCCGACCGCCGGCAGGCCCTCCAGGAGGAAGAGCCACTGCCAGCCCGCCAGCCCGCCCACGCCGCCGAGCTGCTCGAGGATCTTGCCCGAGATCGGCCCGCCCACCACGCCCGCGATCGCGGTCGCGGTCATGAAGCGGGCCACGGCGCGCGCCTGCTCGGCGGCCGGGAACCAGTACGTGAGGTAGAGGATCATGCCGGGGAAGAAGCCCGCCTCGGCGGCGCCGAGGAGGAAACGGAGGGCGTAGAAGCTCGTCACGCCGCGCACGAGCATCATGGCCGCCGAGATGACGCCCCAGGTGATCATGATGCGCGCCATCCACACGCGCGCGCCCACCCGGTGCATGATCAGGTTGCTCGGCACCTCGAAGAGGAAGTAGCCGATGAAGAAGATGCCCGCGCCGAGGCCGTAGACGGTGTCCGTGAAGCCCAGGTCCTGCCGCATCTGGAGCGCCGCGAAGCCGATGTTGATGCGATCGAGGTAGGCGATCACGTAGAGGACGAACATGAAGGGGATCAGGCGGCGGGTCACCTTCGCCAGGACGGCCGCGGCGAAGGCCGGGTCGTGGTCGTGGGCGGGCGTCAGCGCGGGCTCGCCTGGTCCTAGTGCACCGCGCGGCCGGGCGTGGGGGTGGCCTCCGCGTCGTAGCCGTGCGAGAGCACGACGTGATAGGCGGCGACGCGGTCGCTCTCGGTCTCGGAGATGAGCTCGAACATGTACTCGTCCTCCGCCTCGCTCGCCACGCCCTGCACGTAGGTGATGTCGCCCGGCGCCACCACGATCTCGCCCACCAGTGTCTTGCCCCGGATCAGCTGCACGACGCGGGTGTCGTCCCCCTCGACGGCGAAGTGCCAGTGGAGATCGTCGTCGTCGTAGAGCACGACCTCGGGGGTGCCGGCGCGCAGGATGCAGTTCGGGTGGGCCTGGAGCCAGGTCCAGAAGGCCGGGAAGGAGAGCGTCGCGGCCCCGTGCTCGATGTGCTGGTGGGACGGCATGGCAACCATGCTAACGCCCGCGCGCCGCGTTTGCCATCGGGCCGTCCTTGACTTCCGGACGGCTTCGGAGCGATCCCGGCCCGGCATGGCTCTCCTCGACCGCTTCCGGCTGACGGACAGGGTCGCGCTCGTGACCGGCGCCGGGCGCGGCATCGGGCAGGCGATCGCGCTCGCCTTCGCCGAGATGGGCGCCGACGTGGTGTGCGCGGCGCGCACGGAGAAGGAGATCGAGGCGACGGCCGCGCGGGTGCGCGGCTTTGGCCGGCGCGCGCTCGCCCTCCGCTGCGACGTGACCGACCCGGGCGAGCTCGAGCAGCTCGCGGGACGGGCGGTGGCGGACTTCGGCCGCGTCGATCTCCTGGTCAACAACGCGGGCGGCTTCCCGCCCATGCCCTTCCTCGACACGGACCTGCCCTCGTGGGAGTGGTGCCTCAGGTTCAACCTCACGTCTGCCTTCCTGCTGACGCGCGCGTGCCTCCCTCACATGCTCGCGCGCGACGGCGGGGTCGTGCTGAACGTCTCGTCCGCGGCGGGGCGCATCGTGCGCAAGGGCTTCGTCGCCTACGGCACGGCGAAGGCGGCGCTCTCGTTCATGACCAGGCAGCTCGCCGCCGAGTTCGCGCCGCGCGTGCGCGTGAACGCGCTCGCGGTGGGCGCGGTGGAGACCGCGGCGCTGCGGCCGTTCCTGACCGACGGGATCCGGCGCCAGATGGAGGCGATGACACCCATGCGCCGGATCGGGTCGGTGGAGGACGTCGCGCTCGCCGCGCTCTGGCTCTGCTCGCCGGCCGGCGACTGGGTCACGGGCAAGGTGGTCGAGGTGGACGGCGGCACCGAGTCGACCAACTGGCCGTTCGACTGAGATGCCCTACCGCGTGATCCAGTGGAGCACGGGGAACGTGGGGCGCTTCGCGCTCCGCTGCGTCATCGGGCATCCGGAGCTGGAGCTGGTGGGCGTGTGGGTGTCGAGCGCGGTGAAGGCGGGGAAGGATGCGGGCGAGCTGTGCGGGGTGGGGCCGGTGGGCGTGCACGCCACCACCGACGCCGAAGCGCTGCTCCGGCTCGACGCCGACTGCGTCTGCTACACGGCGACGGCGGACCTCCGGCCGTTCGAGGCGGTCGAGGACATCTGCCGCATCCTCGCGTCGGGAAAGAACGTGGTGTCCAGCTCGCTCGTCCCGCTCGTGCACCCGCGCTCGTTCTTCCCCGAGGTGCGCGACCAGCTCGAGGACGCGTGCCGCAAGGGCGGGACGTCCTTCTTCACGTCGGGGATCGACCCGGGGTTCGCGAACGATCTGCTGCCGCTGACGCTCTCGGGCCTGTGCGAGCGCTGGGAGGAAGTGCGCATCCTCGAGATCATCAACTATGCGACCTACGACCAGCCGCAGGTGCTGTTCGAGACGATGGGGTTCGGGAAGCCGCTCGATCACACGCCGCTGCTGCTCGCGCCCGGGTCGCTCACCTTCGCGTGGGGCGGGACCATCCGGCTCCTGGCCGACGGGCTGGGCGTCGAGCTGGAGGACCTCCGCTCCGTGTTCGAACGGCGGCCAGCCGTGCGGCCGATTCGCATCGGGGCGCACACCGTCGAGCCGGGGACGATGGCCGCGCTCCGCTTCGAGGTGCAGGGGATCGTGGCCGGCCGGCCGGCGATCGTGGTGGAGCACGTGACGCGGCTCGACGACGAGCTCGCGCCGGAGTGGCCGCAAGGGAGGGGAAGCTACCGCGTGCTGATCAAGGGGACGCCGTCGATGCGGTGCGAGTTCGAGTTCGCGGACGAGAAAGGCGACCACGCGGTGGGCGGGGTACTGCTCACGGCGACGCGGATCGTGAATGCGATTCCGGCCGTGTGCGGGGCGCGGCCGGGCTTGCTGTCGGCGCTGGACCTGCCGCTCGTGACCGGGCGGGGGCTTCGGAGCGCGAGGCGCGCGTGAGGCTTGCCGAGCGCGATCACCGCCCTCGTGCGTGACGGCGCACCGACGCGAGACGGGGCATCCCCCATTTTTGTCACACTCACTCACCCATCGGGGTGAATAGCCGCGCACGAGCTTGCCGTGTTCTTATTCAGAATCGCCATTCGGAGGGGAGAGCGCATGCGCATGTCTGGTACGCCCTACGTGATCGCCACGGCGGTGGCGGTCGGGCTCGTGATCCACTCACGGCCCGCTCGCTCGGCGGACGTCATCGTCTCCCCGGAACGAGTGGTCCCGAACGAGCGCGTGGCCGAGAGCGTCGCGCTGCGCGACGTGAGGGTCGAGGGCGACGTGGTGTCCGGGGTCATGACCAACAGGTCGGACAAGGTGCTGCGCGACGTGCAACTGCTGATTCAATACGACTGGCTGTGGAAGAACGAGTTCAGGCCGGGCGAGGACAACCCGGGACGGGCCGTGTACTACACCGTCCCGGGTGAAATTCCGCCGGGCGGCCAGACGACGTTCACGTATCGCGCCGACCCGCCGCTGCCCCCACGCTCCGACGGGCGCTTCAACGCGTCGGTCGAGGTGGTCGGCTTCGTCGAGGTGAGCGGGGCCGGCTGAGGCGAGCCTCGAGCATGCGGAGCAACGGCATGCGACATCGGGCCGTCTGCGCGGTGCTTCTCGCGAGCTCCGTGCTGGTGGCGGATGCCCACGCGGGCGTCTTCCGACTGCGGCGCACGGTGGTCGTCGGCGACAGCCTGCTCGCCGGCTTCGGCTCGGGCGGCTTCGTCGGCGTCGGGCGTCCCGGGCAGGTGGACAGCGCCCCCGCCTTCATCGCGCGGCGGGCGCACGTCCGGCTGCCCTTGCCTTTCATGACCGCGCCGGGCGTTCCGCCGCCGCTGGTGATCGTGGACGCCAACCGGAACGGCCGGCTCGACCGGGGCGAGGTGCGGCGCACGAGCGGTGGCCTCGGCTTCCGCGCCGACTCGGACAAGACCGCGCGCAACCTCGCCGTGCCGGGCGAGGACACCGGGAGCGTATTCGAGAAGATCGCCGCCGAGGACGTCGCCGGCGAGCTCGCCACGGGCGACGTGAAGGGCCGCGACGTGCTCAAGTTCCTGATCCTCGGCCTGCCGCTCCGCTCCGAGTCGGTGTCGCAGGTCAGCCGCGCGCGCGAGCTCCATCCGACCTTCCTTCTGGTCTGGATCGGGAACAACGACGCGCTCGACATGGCGACGGACACCAATCCCGGCGCGGTGACTCTCACGCCGCAGGAGTTCGGGGGCCGCTTCCACGCGCTGCTCGACGCGCTGGCCGACACGCAGGCGGGCATGGCGGTCGCAAACCTGCCGGATCCGACGGGCATCGCCGCCCTGCGCCGCGCCGCGGGGGACGTGACGGGCTGTCGGCGGGCGGACGGCGCGACCGTGCCGGTCGCCGCGGACGACCTCCTCTCGATCGACCTCCCCCCCGACCGGCTGCCCACTCCCCCGTGCGCCAGGGTGCTGAGCGCCGAAGAGCGCGCGCAGGTGCGGGCCAAGGTGAGCGCGTTCAACGACGAGATCGCGGCTGCCATTGCGGACACGGAGCGGACCCGCGGCGTGACGATCGCGCCGGTCGACATGTTCGCGGCCTTCGATCAGCTGGGCGCGCGCGGCGTCGACCTGAACGGCGACGGCACGCCGGATCTCACCACGCGCTACCTGGGCGGCATCTTCAGCCTGGACGGCATCCACCCGACGCGGACCGGTAACGCACTCCTCGCCAACGCCTTCATCGACGCGATCAACGCTCGCTTCGGCGAGTCGATCCCGCACGTCGACGTGGCGCGGGTGGCGGCGCGCGACCCGCTCGCCCACAGTCGCTTCCGTCCCGCGGGCGAGGTCCCCTTCGGCGTGATCGGCGATAGCGAGGGCGACGACCTGGAGGCGTTCTTCACGCGGGCGTTCGCGCGGATCGCGGACGGAATCGACGACTTCAGGCGGCGGTTCGAGCGGCTCTTCTAGCCGAGCTGCGGAGGTTCGGCTAGGGTCGCCCACCATGGAGCTCCGGGGCAGCTGCAACGGGTGCGGCGCCTGCTGCAAGGTCCTGATCCTCGAGCAGTCGCCCGAGGAGGTGCGGCAGATGGCCGCCTTGACGCGCGTGCTCGGCATCCCCTCCGATCACATCTTCGCCGCCGAGCACTGGCATCCGTTGACGCGCGAGGAGGCGATGCGGCTGAACCCCTTCTACACGAGCCGGGTGCGCGCCGACGCGCACCTCTACACCTGCGACCGGCTCGGCGCGGACGGCCGCTGTACCGCGTACGAGGAGCGGCCGCTCGTCTGCCGCGGCTACCCGTGGTACGACGAGCCGCCGCGCGAGATGCCGCTCGCCGATCCGGAGTGCGGCTACGCGGTCGACCTGCCGGGCCGCTCGGCCTGACGGGGTGTGGCCGTGATGCCCTCGTCCAGCAGGAGGTCGTTCGCATGGACTACCGTGACCTGATCGCCGTGGTCACGGGCGCCTCGACCGGCATCGGCCGGGAGACCGCCCTCGAGCTCGCCCGGCGGGGCGCCACCGTCATCGGCATAGCCCGCGGTGCCGAGAACCTGGCGCGTCTGCGGCAGAGCGCCCGGGGCCTTTCCGGAACGATGGAGACGGCCAGGGCCGACGTGAGCGACGCCGAGGCCATCATGGCGACGCTGCGCGACCTCGCGCAGGCGCACGGGCGCATCGACGTCCTCGTAAACAACGCGGGGGCCGGGGCCTACAAGCCCGCGGCCCGGATGACGGTTGTCGAGTTCGAGTCGATCATGCGCACCAACTATCTGGGCGCCGTCGCCTGCTCCCTCGCGGTCCTGCCCGGGATGCTCGGCCGCCGGAGCGGGCATATCGTCAACGTCTCCTCTCCCTCGGCCTTCTCGCCGCCGCCCGGGCAGACGGCCTACGCCGCCTCGAAGGCCGCCCTGGACGCCTTCTCCGAATCCCTGCTCCTCGAGGTGCGTGCGCAGGGCGTGCGCGTCTCGATCGTGTACCCGGGCCACGTGATCACGCCGCTCACCCTCGAGCAGTTCAAGGGCCAGCCCATGCCGCCCAAATCCGTCTGCATGGACGCCGCCCGGGTCGCGGCGGGTGTACTGGAAGCACTCGAGGGCGGCAGGTTCCGCATCTACCTGCCCTGGTTCGTCGGGCTGACCCCGCTCGTGAAGAGCCTCGCCCCGGAGTTCGTCCGGCGCCAGACGCTTCGCGCTCAGCCGCTCACCGGGGAAGGGTCTCGCTAGCCGCAATTCTCACCGGGCGCCGTCGCGAGAGCGTCAAGGGTGCGCCAGCGCGGGGCGCTGCGGGGGCTCACGACGGTGCGCCCCCGCTCCCGCGGACCGCAGTCTCGGGTCACGCGCCTGATATGGCGGTTCGAGCGCGGTCGGGGTCGGCGATCGCGATGCGGTAGCGCTCGATGAACACGACCTGACGAGAGGGAGGATGAGGCACCAGAATGCGTGACGTCCGTCGGTTCCGAGCGCCTCCGGCCTTGACCTTTCCGATGACGGGCGTGCATCATGATGGAGTGACCGATGCGACCAGGGTCGGTCGGCTTGGCGGGCAGGGACCGCGACTGGTTGGGCGCCGCCTCCGCGTCGCGCGCTGGAGTACCGGGGCGTGGGGGAGAGATGAGGGTGGGGAAGATAGACCATGGAACACGGGGCACATCCGCTTCCAGCGCCCGACTTTCGGACGCTGTTCGAGTCGGCGCCGGGGCTCTACCTCGTCCTCACCTCGGACCTGACGATCGTCGCGGCCAGCGACGCTTACCTGCACGCGACCATGACGAAGCGCGCCGAGGTGCTCGGCCGCAAGCTCTTCGACGTGTTCCCCGACAACCCCGATGATCCGCAGGCGACGGGCGTTCGTAACCTGCGTGCCTCGCTCGACCGCGTCCTCGAGAACCGTGCGGCGGACGCGATGGCGGTGCAGCTCGAGCCGTTGCGGCACAAGCACACACCCGGCGTCAGCCTCGGGTTGGCGCTGGTAAAGGAGATGGTCGCTGCCCTCGGCGGAGAGATCGAGCTGGATTCCGAGCCGGGGGTCGGCAGTACCTTCTCCGTGGTGTTGCCGGCGGAAGCATCGGAGGCCGTGCGCGCCACCGCGTGAGGGGGAAGAAGCGATGGTGTCCGAGCGTCCCGTGGCCCCGGTGCTCATCGTCGAGGACGATGAGGGAGTGCGTGGCGCGTTCGCGGCCCTGCTCGCCAGCGAGGGCTACCGCGTGATGGAGGCTGCGGACGGGGTGGAAGCGCTCGAGCTGCTGCGCGCCGCCGAAACGCTACCGTGCCTGATCTTGCTCGACCTGATGATGCCGCGCATGAGCGGCTGGGACTTCTGCGCGGTGCAGAAGCGCGACGAGCGGCTCCTGTCCATCCCCGTGGTCGTCGTCTCCGCCGATCCGCTCGCAGCGCGCGCGACGCGCATGGGAGCTGCGGCCGTCCTGCAGAAGCCGGCTGATCCGGAGCAGCTGCTGGCGCTGGTCGAGCGGCATCGCGCGGGGTGAGGTGGCGGACGTCGGCGACGTCCGCCGGGGAGCTCCTAGGAGTCTGTCCGGGTAATCATGGTGAGCGAGGCGAACGAGCCGGGGAGCGAGAGCGGCAAGCGCAGCGACGACCGACGAGGCGTGCCTGAAGGCACGCCGCAAGAGGGAGGAGCGAGCACGCCGCTCGCAGCCCCCGGATCGTTCGCCGCAGCCGCCATGATTACCCGGACAGCCTCCTAGCCCGCAATTCTCACCGGGCGCCGTCGCGAGAGCGTCAAGGGCGCGTCAGATCGGGGCGCACGTAGGACCGAGCGACGCAGACGACTCTACAGTACGTCGAGGAGCGAGGGCCGAGTACGCCCCGAGATGGCGCGCCCTTGGCGCTCGCAGTAAGCGACTGGTGAGAAATGCGGGCTAGTACGAGCCGGCCAGCCAGTAGCAGTAGTTCGGGTCGTAGTAGGGCGAGTAGGGGTCGCAGTACGGAGAGTAGTACGGAGAGGGCGGGTGCGCGTAGTAGTAATAGGGGTAGACGAACGGGCCGCCGAAGGCGACGAAACCCTGGCCGAAGAAGAAGGGTCCATGGTGGAAGCCGTGATGGAAGAAGCCCGAGTGAAAGCCGCCGTGAAAGCCTCCCGGAAAGCGACCGAAGTGGCCCCCGAAGCGACCACCGTTGAAATTCCCGCCGCCAAAGTGGCCAGCGAAGCGCCCGCCACCGCCGAAGCGCCCGCCACCGCCGAAATGCCCGCCACCGCCGAAATGCCCGCCACCGCCGAAATGCCCGCCACCGCCGAAATGCCCGCCACCGCCGAAATGCCCGCCACCACCGACGTGCCCGCCGCCGCGACCCATGCCGATGGCGTGAGCAACACCGCCGGCAAGCGAGAGCGTCAGGAGAATCGCGAGCCAGAGAGCCGCGGTGGAGGCGAGCGATCCGCGAATGGCCGCGAGCTTCACGCCCCGAGTCTGGTCGCGGCACAGTCGCCGGTCAAGGGGTGTCCCGACAGGGCTCGCCTGGCTGGACCAACTCGTCCTCGTCCTGGACGTCGATCGAGCGGGTGAACGCGAGCTGCTCCGGGACGACCGGCATCCGCTCTTCGCCGCGCGCCGGCGACGCGAGCAGCAGCGCGAGGCCGGCGACGCGGGCGGTGATCGCGGCGGGCCCCGCGCCGATCATCGCGCCGCCGGCACGGTCCTGCGGCGCGGGCAGATGCCCGCGCTCACGAAGCCGCCGCCCGAGCCCTCACCATCACCGCGATCAGGTCGTCGCCGTCGATCGGCTTGGGTACGTGCATCTGAAAGCCGGCCGACAGCGCCTTCCGCCGGTCCTCGGCACGCGCGTAAGCGGTCAGCGCGACGGCGGCGATCGCGCGGCCATGCCGCGCCTCCTGCGCGCGGACCCTGCGGATGAGCGAGTAGCCGTCCTCCCCGGGCATGCCGATGTCGGAGAGGAGGACGTCCGGCCACCAGGTATCGAGCTCGGCGAGCGCCTCGGCGGCCGACTGGCACGCCCGTACCTCGGCACCGGCCTCCCGCAGGACCGCTTCGAGGACCTCGCACGTGTCCGGCTCGTCGTCGACTACCAGGACGCGGAGGCCGCTGAGCGGGGTGAGCTCCTCGCTCGCGGAGCCTTCCCGTGCTTCGTGCGCGCGCGTGTCCTCGGTTGCGACTCTGAGCGGGATCCGTACTCTGAGAGTGGCACCTTTCCCCTCGCCAGCGCTCTCGGCTTCGATGGTCCCCCCGTGGAGCTCGACGAGGTGGCGGGCGATCGCGAGGCCGAGCCCCAGGCCGCCGAGCGCCCGCGTGACGGAAGCATCGGCCTGCCGGAAGCGCTCGAAGAGGTAGGGGAGGAACTCGGACCTGATGCCCTTGCCCGTGTCGCGAACCGTCAGCTCGAAGTGGGAATCCACGCGCTCGAGCACGACGTCGACGCGCCCGCCCTCGGGTGTGAACTTGATCGCGTTGGAAAGGAGATTCCACATCACCTGCTGCAGCCGGTCCGGATCGCCCTGGATCAGGTCGATCCGCGGATCGAGCCTGGTCTCGACCCGGATGTTCCTGGCGCTCGCCGCCGGCCGCATGGCCTCGATCGCCGCCTCGATCGCGGAGGCGAGCCGCATCGGGCGAACGTCGAGGTGGAACTTCCCGCCGATCATCCGCGAGACCTCGAGGAGGTCGTCGACGAGCCGAGCCTGCGCCCTCGCGCTACGGTCGATCACCTCGAGCGCGCGCGCGGTGCGGGCGGGATCGAGCGTGCGCCGCCGCAGCTGACTGACCCAGGCGAGGATCGGGGTGAGCGGGGTGCGGAGCTCGTGGGACACGGTGGCGAGGAACTCGTCCTTCAGGCGGCTGGTCTCCTGGGCCTCCCGGTACAGACGCGCGTACTCGATCCCGAGGCCGATCCGGTCGGCGACGATCTGGAGCAGCTGCGCGTCGTGTCGATCGAAGAGCCGGCGCTTGAGCGTGCCCACGTGGAGCACGCCGATCACCTTGCCCTCGAAGAGGATCGGGACGCCGAGGAGCGAGCGGATTCCCTTCTGCCGCAGGATCGGGTTCATCACGTCGGCGTGGTCGACGTCGTCGATGAAGATCGGCCGCCTCTCCGCGGCCACGCGCCCCGCGAAGCCACGCCCGAGCGGAATCCGCACACCGGCCTCGACCTCCTCCTCCAATCCCTTGGCCACCCGGGGCACCAGTTCCCCGCCGTTCAGCAACAGAACGGCGGCGGTGTCGGCCCCGAGGATCGAGCGCACGCGGAGGAGGAGCTCGCTCAGCAGCTCCTCGAGCGACAGGCGCGCGAGCGCCGTATCGGTAACGGCTTCGAGGCGGCGAACGGCTTCCACGGACGGCATGGATCCCGGCCGGCGACCTTTCCGCTTCTTGGGGGTGGTCACGATGGAGAAAGGCAGTCGGGCTTCTCTAGTCGATCCAATCGGGGCCAACAAGGCCCTCGGTCGAACATCGTTGTGATCGACGAGAAACGTCGTGCCCTCATGTCCCGCCGCAACGGCCCTCTCCCGCTCCCGCGTCGGGACCCCAGTGCCCGGTGTTGCGGTTGTCCTGGTGCCAGTGCCACGCCTGCCGGGCCGCCGAGGCGAGCCCGTTGGTGCGGAAGACGTGCAGGTAACCCTCGCGCGTCATGACCGCGACCTCCAGCCGGCCGTCGCAGTCGAGGTCGGCCACCGCGGGCGTGAAGAGCGAGAAGCCCCCGGTCCACTTGGGGAATCCCGCGACGGGCTGGCCGGTGCGGCCATCCCAGGCGTGTAGCGCCGCTGAGTCCGTCGCCAGGATCACGTCCGCGACGCCGTCGCCCGAGACGTCGGCCAGCGCGGGCGCGCTGATGAAGGCGAGACCCTGGATCGGCTGCGAGAACTGCGACAGGCTCTGCCCGGTCAACGGATCCCACACCCCCACGCCGGAGTGCACCTGAATCCCCATGCCCGGCGTCTCCACGACGCCGGTCACGACGTCCGAGGCGGAGGACCCCGACTGCGCGATCTGGGGCACACTGCCGCCGAGGAGATCGCCCGCCGACGGCGAGGTGGTGAACGGCACCATCGCGCCGCCCTGGGCGAGGGAGGCGTTGCCGAACTGCCGCGTGGCGCGGGTGCGGAGGTCGACGAGGTACTGCGTGAACAGGTTCACGGTCACGACCGCCACAGGCCCCGTCGGCAGATCGTAGACGACCGGCGAGGTGAGGCCCTCGGTGATGAAGTCCTGCGCGGTGCCGTAGCCCTGCACGAGGCCCTGGAGCGCGACCGGCCAGCCCGTGATGAGGCCGCCGTTCGGACGCGCCGTGCCCTGACCGTAGAAGGCGAGGAGGTAGGCGCTGATCGGTCCGCTGCTCGGGGACGAGCTGCTCGGCCACGACGTGTCCTGGAGCGCGACGAGCAGGTCGGGCGTGCCGTCGCCGTCGATGTCCACGACCGCGGGCGTGGTGACGACCTTGTCGTCGCGCGCGTAGGTCTGGCCCGACGGACGGAGCGCCGGGTAGTCGGTGTCGACCGGCCAGCCGGCGACCGCCGTCCCGTCGCCGTGCCAGGCGTACACGTGCCCGTCCCAGGCCGCCTGCACGATGTCGAGCCGGCCGTCGTGGTCGAGGTCGACGAGCACCGGCGCGGCGAGCGCGCCGGTCGAGCGGTTGCGATGATAGGGGGTGTCGGGGACCGGCACGGGCTGGTGCGCGAAGGCGCGGTCGGTCTCGACCGGGAAGCCGGGGAGGAGCGTGCCATCGCGCCGCCACGCGTACGTCCGCCCGCTCATCGTGGTGGCGACGATGTCGAGCTGACCGTCGCCGTCGAGGTCGCCGACCGCCGTCGGCGCTGCGATGCCGTCGCGCGGGCGTGCGGCTGGATTGTCGCGCCAGCGCGGCGCGGCGAGGTAGTTGACGTCCGAGGAGGGATCCATGCCGGGCGCCGGGCCGGTCGTGACCGGGAAGCCGGGCGCCTCGCGGCCGTCGGCGCGGAGCACGTGGACCGTGCCGTCGGCGGTCGCGACCACCACGTCGAGCGTGCCGCGCCCCTCGAGGTCGGTGATGGTCGGCGAGGACTCGCCCGAGCTGCCGAGGTAGACGGGGAAGCCGGGCATCTCGCTCGCGTCGTGGCGCAGGTGGAAGGCGCGCCGGTCCTCGCCCACGAGGCCGGTCGCGTCCGTCACCCGCACCCGCACGGTCACGTCGTAGCGCTCGATCGAGAGCCGGTCGGACGTGATGACGAAGTCCCCGCCCCAGAACGACGAGGGGATGTTCCGGAAGCGCAGCGACTTGCGCACGGTGCGCGGGCGCCTTCCGTGTCCGGTGCGGATGGTCACGAACTCGGACTCGAGCGGCTGGGGTCCGAGGCCGTACTCGACCGTCCACGTGTAGCGGCCGGGAACCCGTGTCGCGACGGCGGCGCGG